>Ga0256776_1000191_pt1 | contig 12403 bp, 16 predicted proteins | sample MC6MC0927MT_FD_186069 | JGI IMG/M metagenome (GOLD analysis project Ga0256776, IMG submission 186069) | Metatranscriptome of enriched soil aggregate microbial communities from Iowa State University, Ames, United States - MC6-MC0927-MT... | ecosystem: Environmental > Terrestrial > Soil >... | reverse complement strand
TGGGTCGGCATGCACGAGATGCCAGCCGGCGGCCGATGAGTCGAGGGGGGAGCATCATGGTCGACACCGCGTGGAGGGTCGAGTACCTGAGTCGGGTCGAGGCGGCCGAGCGGTGTCGCATCCCGGTCTCGAGCTTCGACAAGCTGCGCCACGACGGGCTCATCCCCGAGCCAGACGCCCGCATGGGCAAGCACCTGCTCTGGAGCGCCGACACGATCGACGAGCTGCTCGCGCGGGGTGGAACGGAACACTGATGGCCGGGCGGCCGACGAAGGACACCCCGTCGCGGGTCGATCCGCGCACGGGTCGGCCGCTGCCCGAGGGCATCCGTTGGCGCGCCGACCGCCAGCGTTATCAGATCCGCGTCGTCGGCCCGAGCGTCGAGGGTGGCGCAGCCGAGCGCTCTCGCACGTTCCTCACGCTCGCCGAAGCTAAGCGCGAGCTCGCGAAGATGGTCGCCGGCCGCAACCCAAACGGTTCGATGACGCTCGACCAGTGGTACGAAAAGTACTGGCCGGCGATCGAGTCGTCCATCCGCCCGGCCACGGCCCGCAGCTACGGCGTAGCCTGGCGGCTGCGCGTGAAGCCGAGTCTCGGCCGCCACCGGCTCGACGAGATCACCTCGCCGATGATCGAGTCGGCGATGGTCGCGTGGTCGGGCGGGGCATCCGCCAAGAACGATGCGCTCGCTGTGCTCTCCCGCCTGCTCGACGGGGCGCGCCGCTCGCGGTTCATCGACTACAACCCGGCGCGCGAGGTCAAGCGGCCGAGCATGCGCGAGTCGATCTCGCCGGTCTCGCGAGCGCTCACGATCGAGCAGATCACCGCGATGCTCGAGCTCATTCCCGACGGCGTCTACCGTCGCTACTTCGCCGCGCTCGTGTTCACCGGCATGCGGGCGGGGGAGGCGACCGCGCTCCGCGTCGGTGACGTCGATTTCGGCCGCGGCGTCATCCGCGTCAGTAGGTCGCTGAGCCCGGGCATGCGCGGCGAGCTGATCGAGCAGTCGCCGAAGAGCCACAAGTCACGCGATGTCCCGCTGATCGACGCCCTGCGTCCCTACGCAGAGGCGGCCGCCCGCGGCAAGCGGGGGAGCGACCTGCTCTTCGACGGCGTCGACGGAGGGCGCCTCACGAATCACAACGCGCGCCGTGCCGTGAACTGGGAGGAGCTGCGCGAGGCGATCGGCCGGCCCGACCTGCGCATCCACGATCTACGGCATACGTTCGCCACGATCCTGTTCGACGCCGGTGCCACTGCACCCGACGTGCAGGCGACGCTCGGGCATTCGAGCCTGCAGGTCACCGAGCGCTACTCGCGAGCCCGCGAAGGTGTCGCGCTCCGAGCCGGGGCAGCCCTGAACGACGCACTCAAGCGAGCCGACGAGAGCGCCGGCGAGGGTGCTGCCAAACCCGCCGTCAGGAACACCGCCAAGAAGACCGCTTCAAAACCAGAAATGGCACAACGCCGAACCAGGCGAACCGTTAATGGCACATTAATGGCACAGCCTCACCGGCCGCCTCGCGGATTTCCCCGCTGAAACAAGAAAACCCCCGGTCTCCCGGGGGTTTTGATTGTGGCTCCGACCGGCATCGATCCGGTGACCTTTCGATTTTCAGTCGGAGATCCGGGTGCTGGGGTGAGTGGCATCTGAGCGAGTAACCCCAGAATTACGGGGTTTTTAGGTTACTCACGGTCACTCTGTGTTGCATTAGGTTCGCGTGAATTGTGCCCAAAAGTGTGCCCAATTGGTTCGGGTTCTCATCGTCTACGGCGGCGCACCCACGGGTCTGACGGCTTGGGGTTGAGTGCGGCATCCACCTCGGATAGGAAGAATCGCCAAGCGCTCCCGACTCGGAACCCTGGGATCACGCCCTTGGTCGCATACGCGTAGACCGTCTGCGGGTGAATGCCGAGATGCTCGGCCACTGCGGCGACGTTCACGGCCTTTTCGCCTGGGTACGCATCTGTCATGCGACAAACACTCTCGCATGTGTCCCTGGCGCGTCTACGCTCGACGGGTGGACGATGACGGCCTGAACCCCACCGAGCCAAACTGCCCTGCATGCGGCACCCGGACAATGCACCGTAAGCGAGGCGAGTACTGGTGCCGCAACTGCGAGGTCATCGTCGTCGACTTCGGGTCTTAGATCGGCGCAGACGGCTGGGTATCATCACGTCATGAGCTTCAGCGTCGAGAAGACACTCGACCAGATGCGTCGTGCGCCGTCCAACGTGAGGTTCGCTGACCTGTACGCGCTTTGCGAGCACTTTTTCGGGGAGCCAAGGAAGAAGCGTGGCGGGAGCAGCCATTACTCATTCAAGACGCCGTGGATGGGAGATCCACGCGTCAATATTCAAGATTTCAAAGGGAAAGCCAAGGAGTATCAGGTAAAACAGGTGCTCGAGGCAGTCGAGAGGGTGCAGAATAGTTGATGAGGGAGGTTCGATGTGACGTATACGCCTGATCAGTACGAAATTCGTGTGGAAATCCACTACGGCGACTACACGGCACTTGTCCGCGAGTTCCCGTCCCTCTCTTGGATCGCCGAATCTGAGGACGCTGCGCGCGCCGGTATGCGCGATCTCTTGGACGAAGTGCTAGAGGACATGCGTGAGAGCAATGAGCCGATCCCGGCTCCTGGCTCGGCGCTCGTAATGCACTAGAACGGACAATGGCGGGGCAGGTGCTTACCTGCCCCGCCATTGATCGACACTTCTCCGAGAGAAGCGGTTCACTTCTCCCGGAGAAGCGCCTTGTTACGACCCCTGACCGAGCCGCGTGCTCCTCACGTTGTTCGAACCGAACGCACCCTGGACCGCATCCACCGGCACCACGCCGCTCGCCCGCGCAGCGTCACGGATCTCACGAAGCATGTACGCATCTGCCGGATGAAGGCGGATGTTCGATGGCATGTTCACCTCAACAGGTGGTGCCGACTGGTACGACGACCCGCCGTAGGCATAAGTGCTTGACGAGGTCGGCCGGCCCGCATTGAACGCCCCCCAGTTCGTCGTCTCGGTGCCGGAATTGATCATGTCGAGCCACGGCCGGTTCGCCTTCGCAGCGGCAGCGTTCACCACGAACTCGCCAGCCGACAACCGCGCCAACACCCGGTCATCGCGCGGGCCACCCGGACCCGTCACTGGGCCACCGTCAGCGTATGCCGCACGAACCTCACCGCGAGCGGCACCCGTCGCCATCACAACCTCGTTGATCACAACATCCCGGTAGCCAGGAATGTCTTCGATCGCCTTGGCAACCTGACGCGCCTTCGCCATCGCTTCATCCCAGTTCGCGGTGATCTGCGTCTGCACGTTATCCGGAATCAACCCCAGCGAGTCGGCGTACTTCTCCGCCTCTTCCTTCGACTCACCCAACGCCTGCCGAGCCTTGATCACCTCATCGCGACCCTTCTGAATGATCGGGATGGCGTCTTCCTGCTTCCCAGTAGCCTCAACCGTGGCGGCAGCCTGTTCGGCGTAAGCGCGGGCGATCTCCTGGACGGCGTCACGGTTAGCGCGGCCCGCCTCAGTGTTCACATCGAGAGTCGCGCCGTTCTCCTCGAGCGACTTCTTGAACGCATCCGTCGCCGCCGCAACACGCTCCTGCGAATCCTCCAACGTGAGCTGCGTGTTCCCGAGGTTGCGCAGGCTGTCGATGAACTGGTCAAGCGACTCCTTCGCCCCATCGGTTGCCTCAGCGAACTCATCAACCTTCTCCGCCGCGTCCTTCGTCGCCGGGGCCGTGTTGCCCATCGCGAGCTTCAGCAAGTTCGCCTTGTTCGCAGCCTGCCCCTGAGCCGAAGCAGCCTTCGTGAGCGCATCACGGAACTCCGGGCCAAGAGCGTTGATCAAACGCCACTGAGACTTCGCCGTGCCATCGGTGTACTCCAGCAGGTCACGGAACCCAGCCTGTGCGGCCGGCAGATCGGTCGAAGCGAGCTCGGCGTACTGCTTGCCCATGACACTCACCGTCGAAAGCACTTCCCCATTCATGCCCTGCACCGCGATACCGAGATTCGCGGAAGAATCCGCGGACGCCTGCAACGCTTCGTCGAGCATCCCGAGCTGTTTGGTCGCTTCCTTCGTGCTGGTGAAGCCCTCACCGAACCGGGTGTCCGACGCGACCTTGAACCGCTCGAGCGCGGAAGTGGACCCCTTGAACACGTTCTCAACCTCTGACGCCGAAGGCACGAGATCCTTCGACAACCACTCAGCGAACTCGTGCACGGCAACCGCGCCCGCAGCCGCAGCACCGACAACACCGAGCGACTTCCCAAGCGCCCCCAGGGCCGTCGCCGTCGTCTGAGCGGTCGTGCCCATCGTCGCTAGCGCTGTCCTGAACGCGGCCACCTTCGGAACCCCGACCAGGAACGCGCCGCCCGCGAGACCGACCGCGGCCGTCACGCTGCCAATGGCCAACGCTGTCGCCTGAACACCGTCCGGCGCATCAGCGAACGCATCAACCGCGTCGGTCGAAGTTTGCACGAAAGCGCGCATCACGTCGTTCGCCGCGGACCCGGACTGAATCAGAGCGGTGTCGAACGCGCCACCCAACTTCTCAAGGTCGCCAGCGAGGTTGTCGAGACGCTTCTCCGCGGTCTCCGACGCATATCCGGCATCGTTGACCTTGTCCGTCCAGTCCGAGATACCCTCGGCACCCTCACGGTAGAGAATGTTCGCCGCACGAATCGCGTCCTGACCGAAGATCAGAGCAAGATTCTGGTCACGCTGAGCCTGCGTCAGACCACCCAAACGCTTCTGCAACTGACCGGCGAGCGACTCCATCCCAACGAAGTTGCCGCCAGCGTCATACGCGCTGACCCCAAGCTTCTTCATCGCCTCACGGGCCTCGTCTGTCGGGTTCGCGAGACGCAACAGCATCGACCGGAACGACGTACCGGCATCCGACCCGATCAGACCCGCAGATGCGAACGCCGACAACGAACCAACTGTGTCCTCAAGCGACAACCCCATCTGCGACGCCACCAAACCGGACTGACCCAAAGCCTGCGACATCTCCTCGACGGACCCCTGAGCCTTACCCGCCCCAGCCGCCAGGACATCCGCCACATGCGGCACATCCTTGCCAGCAAGGTTGAACTGGGTCAGCGCAGAGGCTGCAACCTCCGCTGAACGACCCACCTCGAGCTGACCCGCAGCAGCCAAGCTCAACGCACCGTTCAGGCCACCACTCAGCGTGTCAGCAGTCGAGATGCCGGCCTTCCCCAGCTCCTCAATAGCCTGAGCTGACTCCGACGCTGAATAGACCGTCGAACGGCCAGCCTCAACCGCGGCATCCCGAAGCGCAGCCATGTTCTCGGTCGACTCATGCGTCGCCGCCTGCACGTTCGACATAGCCTTGTCGAAGTCTGCGAACTTAGACACCGCCAAGCCGACACCCACGGCCGCAACCGTGCCCATCGTCAGCATCGACCTGCCCATCGCCGCGATCGCGTCACCCTGCTTCGCAAGCTTCTCCGCCTCCGAAGCCGTCTCCTTCGTCGCCTTCGCGGCCTTGTCCATACCAGCGATGTACTGCGCAACCTGCGCAGTCAACGTCACCTTCGTTACACGTTCTGCCACATCTCTACCTCACAAATCTCTACAGGAATGCCCCTAGGTAGGGTTCCCCCTTGCCCCGTTCGACCCGCCCCTCCGGGTGTTGGCGGCTCTCACACACAGCTCGATATCCACATCTGTCCGTGGAAAAAAACGCGGGAGAGAGATCGCGCTTAGCCCCGGAGGGGCGGGAGAGAGCGACCAAGGGAGGCATCCCCCTGGTCGTCTCTCGCGCGACCTGCCTCAGAAGACCGGAGCGATCCCGTGTGCGCGTTGCACGGCCCGATTCCAGTCCGCTTCCGTCGTTGCGGTGCGCTGTTCGCGTTCGCGGTCGTGACGGGCGGTGCGCTTGTCAAGCTCTGCCTTGGTGATTGCGAGGTCGACGGTGCAGTTTGCGCGTACGAGCGCCCAAACGTCAGGGGTGCGGCGGTGCTGTTCGTAGGTGTGAAGCGGTACGTCTGCGAGTCGCATGTTCGTGTTCGTGGACGGTGACGCGAACCCTGTGAGTGTTGCGAGTGCACCCCATCCCTTATCGATGGCGCGGATAGTTCGGACTGCTTCGAGTGCTTCGGTGTGTGCTGCTACTGCGGTCGCGCCGAGCTTGAAGATCAGTGCTGCCGCGTCGAGGGAGATGTCACCGAGGATCTTGTGTGCTTCGGTCAGGGTTGCACCGGCTTTGTCTGCCGCCTTCTTGAACGCGGAGAGAATGGTGTCCTGTGTTGCGGTGAGGGCGGCAACGGTGCGTTCTTCGGAGACGGTTGCTGCGGCTCTCTCGAGGCTCTGCGAGTTGAGCACGTGGGCGATGGTCTGCCGGTGCACTTCGGGATCGTCGAGTGCGTCGCGGCCGGCGAGTACAGCGTCGGCCCAGGCGCGGGAGACATCGGTGTAGCTGCCGACCCATTCGCGTGCCGCTGTGGTGAGGGTGGTGTCGACGCTGACTGCGTCTTGTACTGCCTTCGGTGCTGTTGCGCCAGCCGCCTTGATTGCGTGGATGATCACGGTGATTTGCGGGTTCTGCATTGTGTTTACTCCTCAGAGTCGTTGTTGGGGGAGATCCAGCTCCCGGTGGATTCGTCGTCTGCGCCGAAGAGACTGCGAACGAACTCGCGGAACTCGGCGTCATCGATATCGGTCATTGGTTGTTCTCCTGCACATGTCGGGCACGATCGCGAACGGACTGGAGATGTCGTTGCCAGCGGTCGTGTAGTTCGTACTCGAGGGCGAAGAGGCGGAAGCCGCCTTCGCTGCCGATGCGTCGTCTTCCTCTGTTGCGTCTTGGCATCAGCAGGGCGTCTCGTTGAGTTGGGGGCAGCTCGGGTCGTGCTTGAGAACCATGGGCCAGCAGAAGCCGCGTGTGATCTCGACCATGCGCACGAGCCCGGTGCAGTCTTCGCAGGTTCCCCAGCCGCCTTCACGGCCGATGTAATCGATTGCCATTTCAAGTTCTCCTTCCGGCCCAGAAGCCACCTGTCGGTTTGCCTTCTCGGCGGTAGTTCTCGCACGCGGCCCGGAGTGGGCAGAGTGTGCATGTTTCGCGTAGCTCGATTTCGTCTCCGGGGGACAGGTCGTCGGCTATGAACCGGGGATCGTCGAGGCACAGCGGTTCGGTGCGCTGCATCGCTTCCTGGAGTGCGGACCACGCCGCTGCGCCCCTCACGCGGCAACCGCCAAGCCGCCGCAGCGGGAGCAGCGGCAGCCCGTCGTCACGCCGTGCTCGCACCATCCCGGATCATCCGAAGGTGTCGCGAAGGTGTCCAAGGTGTCGGGGACCGGATCCTTGACCCCTTCGGCACCTTGGGTGACACCTTCGAGCCCCCACACCCAGCCGCCGCCGAAACCCGACTTGCGGGATTCGACCCGAGGATCACGGCATCGACGGCGCGCGTTCTTCATGTCGTTCTCGCTGAAGCCCGCCGCTCGAGCTGCCTTGATCACGTCCGAGGCAGGGCACTCACTGTTCGGGAGTTCCGCGAGGAAGTCGAGGATGAACGCTTGCGCCGCGTTTCGCTCGTCATGGTCATCGGAGTCGGGCGATCGGTTGATGATGTCCGCGACCGAGACGTCGCTGTCGCCCAGATACTCGACCTGAGCGACGCTTGTCGTCGACCCGTCATCCGTGTCGACATCGACCGATCGAAGGTTGAACGCGAACGACGAACCGCGCTCCGCGGAATAGTTCGACTTGTCCACCGAGACGATGCGCTGCCCTGTCTCGTCGTCCGTCGCGAACAACAAAACCGAGCGTGAGAGATCCCGGAACGCATGCGAGCCCGAGAGCTTGTCCGATACGTTGCCTGCACCCTTGTTGAAATGCATCAGTGCAATGACCGCGACCTCTTCCTCTTGGGCGAGTAGCGCCAGCGGGTCGAGAGCGCGCCGCACGTCCGCGACCTTGTGCATGTCGCCGCCGATGGTCGACGTGATCGGGTCGACGATAAGGACGCGCGCGCCCGTTTCTCGGATGGCAGATCGCAAAAGCTCGACGTCGATCGGGAGAGCGGGCACGGTTTCGTGTGTCGTCTCGTCGATCGTCACCCGCACGGCCACCTTGTAGACATGGTCGGGATCGGCACCGGCGCCGACGAGGCGGGGCTTCATGACGGTAGCCCAGTCGTCCTCATGACTCACCACGAGGACCGAAGTCGACTGACGATGCAGATCACCCGCGAGGTTGCCCCGGATGGCTTCCGAGCCGATGTGAAGCGCAAAGGTTGACTTTCCTTCCCCACCCCGGCCGGCGAAGATCGTCACCGTCCCGAGCGGGATACGGTCCTGCCAGAGCCACTTCTGCCGACGCGACTGGATCAGCGCGGCCGGTGTGATGAGAACCTGCCGGCTCATATGTCACCTCCGAGCGCCTCATTCCAGGAACGTGCAGCGGACGCCGACGCCGCGCAGACCTGGAACACCAAGTCGGCGGGAAGCCGTTCCGCGATCCAAGGCGGAGGATGCAGCCGCCCAACGTGGAGACGGACAAACGTGCCAGCGTCCGCCCCGACGCATGCCGAGTGGATCTCGTTGCTTGCGCGTTCACTTCTTGTAATTCGAACCTCAATCACAGGTGCCGAAAGTCGGGCCATTCGCAGCCCTCCGAATCTTTGGGTCAGGAGGTCAGCTCTCGTGCGAGAGCGACCATTGCGTCGTGCACCTCACGCCAACTCTCGACTGTGAAATCAGCCGGCCAGGAGGTGAGTGCCAAGAGATAGCCGTCCGGAAGGTTCAGGAACGGATCAGGAGTTTCGGGGATTGGGCCCAGCACGTCGTATGAGCGGAAGACGCGCAACGCCCGCCACCTCCATGACGTGCTGGGTCCGTCCCAGTCGTCGTCCATCGGGACTACTTCGAGACCGCCAGCGGAGCAATGTCGTTGAGATCGCTCCCGTACTGTTCGACGTACCGGCCCGCCTCGAAGAACTTCACGACGTCGTTCAAGTCTCCGAACGATTCGATGGGCGTCGGGTCGTCGTTCGCGATGAGAATCGCCTGAAGGTTTCGCGTCCAGATGGCGGCCTGGTTCAGTCGGTCGACGAGCTTCGCAAAAGTGGCGATGTCCTCCGAAAGCGCTAGGGCTTCGGAAAGGGTGACTCCGTCGTCGATCGCAATGAAGTCGGCGTGGATTTCAAGCTTCCACGCGCCGTCCTCAGGACGCTGGTACACCTCGAGATCGACCGAACCGTGCTCGGCCCTCGCGGCAACGTGGATGACGGAACCACCTTCATCGTCGGCGGGGTGCGACGCGTCGACACAGGTCGGGTTGTCGCAGGTGATTACGGGTTCAGGGCAGACCCTGAGTTGCTCGGTCGCGGTGTCCGATACAATGATTGAAAGAGACACAGTCATTCCTTCTCAGCTAGGTGGGTGGGTGTTGGACTTGTCAGCCCCCGGAGGTTGCCGCCTCACGGGGGCTTCTTCTTTACGCCACGACCGGCTGGTCGGTGCGCTGGTATGTGTGCTGCGCGAGGAACGATTCGATCGCCGCTCGCGTGTAGAACACGCGCTTGCCGGTCTTCACGTACTGCGGGCCGCCGCCGCGGTGTCGCCACTGGGCGAGCTGCGCTGGTGACGTGTGGAACATCGCCGCGACATCGTCCGGCGTCAACAGTTCAGGCATGTGTGCGCCTCCCTTCATGGTTTCGGGTTCGCTAAATACCGGCTCCCATGGCCGGTGAAGTCTTGCTTCTTCGCCCTCCACCCCCGTGCGCGCCTCACGGCGTTGCTCGTGCCGAAACACCCGAACCGTTCTCGGATGCCCAGGGATGGCCAGACTGATCACTGTGGAATTGGTGCGAGATCGAACCCGAAATCGGCATCTCACACAACCTATTCTAGGGTATTGCGAAGTAGTGTCAAGCAAACTGACCGATTTCAGTCGAGAAAGACTGCCGATATCGGTATGCTCGGGGTCATGGACACCGCCAGCAAGGGCTTCGCCCAGATCGATGAGACGTTTCCAGAGCAGCTTCGAGAGGCTCGCAAGCGGCTTGGCGTGAGTCAGGAACTGCTGACAGAGGAGATGGCAAAACGAGGCTTTCCAGTTCACCTAACGACCATCGGGAAGATCGAGCGCAAGGAGCGGAAGGTGACCATCGGGGAGGCGGCCGCAATCGCCGATGCGCTGGCGCTGTCGCTCGACTCGATGATCGGCGGCCAATCGACGCTTCAGTCTGCCTATGCCGCGCACAACGACTCGAGGCGAGCATTCGAGAACGCCGTGCATTCCTACGCGCTTTCACTTCTCGACATTGCGGTTGCAGCCGATCAAGCGACCGAATTGCGTGAGGTTGATTCGGAATGGCTGACCGAGTCCATGCCTGACCAGACGCCGGCGCGAATGACACAGGACGCTGGAGTGGCGCTCGAAGCGGCGATCTCTCGAGAGTCGATTGCTCGCGGTCGCTTTGTGGAGGGGCTCTTGGCGAGCATCCGTTCAGACTCCGAGCGGCTTGCCAACTACGTCGCTGTGGACATTGATCCCGAGATCCGGTACGCCGACATATCCACGGATGTCTGGCCTGGGGAGGTGCCTTCGAAGAATGGCAACGATTGAGCCGTACCTCAACGCGGCGGGCAAGACGCTCTACTCAGTGCGCTACCGGTCGGCCGATCGACGACAGCGGCGCAAGCGTGGCTTCAAGACCAAGCGCGACGCCGAGCGCTTTCTGATCTCAGTCGAGTCCGCGAAGGATCGCGGCGAATGGGTCGACCCAGGAAGGTCGCGGGTGACCGTGGGGGAGTGGGCCGAGCACTGGTATGAAGCACAGATTCAGCTCAAGCCAACAACAAGGTCGGGCTACCGCCACGGGCTCGACAAGCATGTGCTCCCTCGTTGGGGGACCACAAAGCTCGCTGACGTCGGGCACGCCGATGTGCAGAAATGGGTGAACGAGTTGTCGACCCGGCTCGGGCCGAGCTCGACTCGGCAGACGTATCTCGTGCTGTCGGGTGTGTTGAAGTTCGCTGTTCGTGATGGTCGCCTGGTGCGAAACCCGTGCGACGACATCCGTCTGCCCCGCATTGTTCGGAAGAGCCGCGGCTACCTGACGCACGAGCAGGTGGCAGCGTTGGCGAAAGCATCTGAGCCGTACGGTGACGTAATTCAGTTGCTCGCATACAGCGGGCTGCGGTGGGGTGAGATGGCCGGCCTCAAGGTCAGTCGAGTAGATCTCAACCGGCGCCGGCTCGACATCGTCGAAGCCGTGACGGAACCTCGCGGAGCGGTGACATGGGGCACGCCGAAGACTCACGAGCGCCGATCAGTTCCGTTCCCTGAGTTCCTGACGCCGTCGCTCGAGGCACGCATGAAGGGGAAACACCCTGACGATGTCGTGTTCGTTGGTGCTGACGGGGGAGTCCTGCGCAACAGCAACTTCCGGTCGCGCTACTTCAACAAGGCAGTGATAGCGGTCATGGCTGACGATGAAGACTTTCCGCACGTCACCCCGCACGACCTCCGCCATACTGCCGCAAGCCTTGCGGTCAGTGCTGGCGCGAATGTGAAGGCTGTCCAGCGGATGCTCGGGCACGCTTCGGCGGCGATGACCTTGGATGTTTACAGCGACCTGTTTGACGACGATCTTGACGCTGTGGCGGATGCGCTCAACGCGAGGGCTGTGCCCAAAATGTGACCACTAGGCGGGTGGATGAAGCACGAGTCGACCCCGGGCAACAAAAAACCCCCGGCTACCCGGGGGTTTTGATTGTGGCTCCGACCGGCATCGATCCGGTGACCTTTCGATTTTCAGTCGAACGCTCTACCAACTGAGCTACAGAGCCTCGAAGTGCTGAAAACACCTCGATAAGGAGAAAGCCCCTTCTCTCGTAAGGGAAAGGGCTTGTCGCCTGAGCGACCCTGACGGGACTTGAACCCGCGACCTCCGCCGTGACAGGGCGGCACGCTAACCAACTGCGCCACAGGGCCTCGTGTGTGAGAAATCTCACTGAGACTATTCAATTGTAACTTGCCGTATTCAGTGACCCCAACGGGATTCGAACCCGTGCTGCCGCCGTGAAAGGGCGGTGTCCTAGGCCACTAGACGAAGGGGACACACAACACTTTTCAGTGCGCCAGATATTGAACCTCACGATTCAACCTGGGCTTTCTTTTCCTGCCCCGCCGTTAAGCGTTGCCGGAGAAACTGGAGCGGGAAACGAGACTCGAACTCGCGACCCCGACCTTGGCAAGGTCGTGCTCTACCAACTGAGCTATTCCCGCAATATGGCGTCCCCTAGGGGACTCGAACTCCTGTTACCGCCGTGAAAGGGCGGTGTGCTAGGCCACTAGACGAAGGGGAGACGCTGCTGGCATTACTGCCTGCTTTCACTCCCTGCCGCGTTTCGC
>Ga0256776_1000190_pt1 | contig 12405 bp, 16 predicted proteins | sample MC6MC0927MT_FD_186069 | JGI IMG/M metagenome (GOLD analysis project Ga0256776, IMG submission 186069) | Metatranscriptome of enriched soil aggregate microbial communities from Iowa State University, Ames, United States - MC6-MC0927-MT... | ecosystem: Environmental > Terrestrial > Soil >... | reverse complement strand
CGGCGCCCCCGTCGCCCGCTGAGCCTGTCGAAGCGGAGGGGTCGCGCCCCATCGCCGCGAGCGCGGCCGCGATGTCGGCGTCGTAGGAGGCCAGGTCGGTGACGAGGCCGGGCGTCTGTCCGGGGCGCAGGCTGCGGCCGTACTTGCGCAGGTCGAGCGCGAAGAAGCGCGCGCCGAGGCCCGACCAGAACTCGGCGAGCTCGGGGTTGAAGAAGTAGTCGCTCCAGCCGTGCACGTACAGCACGTCGATTCGGGATGCCTCGGGCCTGCGCCACCGCCACCGCCAGGCCGGCCGGTGCCTGACCAGGGTGGCGACGACCGGGCCCTCGGCATCATCGCCGAGCGGCAGCGTCAGCTGCTCGAACCCCGGGCCGAGGATGTCGGGGCGCCAGGTGGCGTCTCGCTCACCGGGCTCCTCGGCGGACGCGTCAGCGAGTTTCGAATCGGCGGATGTCGGCTCGGCCACGGCTCCCCCTCCCCTGGGCGGCGGTGTCGGGGTCAGCCTATCGAGGTGGGGTCGAGTGCCTCGAAGCGATTCAGTTGCCAACGCCTCCGACGCCGCCACCGAACGAGTTCATCATGTTGATCGCCGCGGGCGTCAGCAGCACGATGAAGAGCACCGGCAGCAGGCAGAACACGAGCGGGAAGAGGATCTTCACGCTGACCTTCATCGCCTGTTCTTCCGCGCGCTGCTTGCGCTTGAGCCGCATCTCGCCCGACTGCACGCGCAGCACGTCACCGATCGAGACGCCGTACTGGTCGGCCTGGATGACTGCGCGGATGAACCGACGGAGGTCTTCGACGTTCGTGCGGCGCTCGAGCTCCATGAAGGAGTCACGGCGAGTGCGGCCGATCGACATGTCCTGCAGCACGCGGATGAGCTCCTCGGCGAGCGGACCCTTGCCGTTGCGGGCGGCCTTCGCCATCGCGGCGTCGAACCCGAGCCCGGCTTCAACCGCGATGGTCATCTGGTCTAGCACGTCGGGAAGCGCGAGCTGGATCGCCTTCTGACGGTCGTGCGCGCGGCTGTTGATCATAACGTCGGGGAGGAAGAAGAGGAGCAACGCCCCGGCGATGGCGACAAGCACCTTCCACGGCTGCATACCCCCGTTGAGGGCAAACACCGTTCCGACGATCACACCGATGATGCCGAGTACGATCTTCCAGACGACGATGCCGTTGACTGACCATCCACTGGGGCGTCCGGCGTAGACGAGCTGGTTCTCGATCCATGCGATGTAGCCGCGCGGCGCCGCGGCGGCGAGAGACGCGCCGATCGACCCCTGCTGCACCGGGCCGAGCGTGGGATGCTCCTCGACAGCGGGATCCGTTGCGGGGCGGCGCTCGGGAAAGAGCAGGAAGACGAACAGGCCGAACGCAAGGGCCGTAACCCCGATGAGCACGTAGACGAGGACAGTCCCGATCTCCATCAGAACTTCACCCTCACAGCGAACGTTGTCCAGATCGAACCGATGATGAGCAGGATCACTGCGATGACGAGACCGATGATGCCGAGCGGGTGCGTGAAGAACGTGCTGAAGTAGGTCGGCTGCACAAGGAGGAGGAAGAGGAACACGACAATCGGGAGTGCGATGAGCACGATCGCTGACAGCCGACCCTCGGCGCTGAGCGCACGAACCTGGCGGCGGATCTCGTTGCGGTCGCGGATCGTCTTGCCGACCTGGTCGAGCACTTCGGCAAGGTTGCCGCCGGTCTCTTGGTTGATCGCAATCGCTTGAGCGACCCACTCGAAATCGTCGCTCTTCATGCGCTCAGCTGTGATGTGTAGCGAATCGGCGAGATTGCGGCCCAGCCGAACCTCGTTGACCACTCGGGCAAGCTCCTCGCTCGTTGGTGCGTCGGCTTCGCTCGCGACCGCTCCGATGCTGCGGTTCAGCCCATGACCGGCGCGAAGGCTCCCCGCGATGAGCTGTACGGTGTCGTCGACCTGTTCGGCGAACTTCCCGCGCCGCTTCGACGTGCGACTCGAGATGATCAGCTTCGCGACAAGTGGTGTCAGCAGCGCGAACAGAATCGCCCAAAGCAGCCACGTGCCGTTCGCGAAACCGAGCAGCACCCCGACGAGTGCCGCGACGCTCGCACCGGATGCGACGAGCACGACGAAGCTCGATGGCTCAGTCTTGATACCCGCGAGTTCGAGCTCCTCGGGCCCGAACATCCGGCTCTTGCGTCTGGACGCGGCCGACTCGATCACGGCCGTTGTCTTCTGAGTGAGCTTCGTGATATTTGACACATGCTCGACGCCCGGTGCGAGTCGCCGGTCACGTGCGACGCGAGGCGCCGGCGGTGAGATCACGAAGAAGAGCAACACGCCCATCGCAAGCATCGCGATGCCTATGCCAAGCCCGAGGATGAGCGGGTTCATCGGATCTCTCCGAGCATCTCGCGCAGATCGGGCTGGAACAGCGAGATGGGAAGCGCGATGCCGTAGTCCGCGATCCGCTCGGCAAAGCGCGGCCGAACCCCCGTCGGCTCGATCCGGCCAAGCAGTCGGCCGTCCTCATCGAAACCCGCCGAATAGTCGAAGGTGAAGGCGTCTTGCAGAGTGATGATGTCACCCTCCATGCCATGCACTTCAGTGATGTGAGTAACGCGGCGCACACCATCTTTGTGGCGGCCGATCTGCACGATGATGTCGATCGCCGACGCGATCTGCTCACGGATGGCTCGAAGCGGCAGATCCATTCCCGCCATGAGCACGAGCGTCTCCATGCGGGAGACGGCATCGCGCGGCGAGTTGGCATGCAGGGTCGAGATCGACCCCTCGTGACCGGTGTTCATGGCCTGCAGCATGTCGAGCGACTCGGCGCCACGGACCTCGCCGACGACGATGCGGTCGGGCCGCATGCGCAGCGAGTTGCGCACGAGGTCGCGGATCGTGATCTCGCCGCGTCCCTCGATGTTCGCGGGGCGGGACTCAAGCCGCACGACGTGCTCCTGCTGCAGCTGAAGCTCCACGGCATCTTCGATTGTGATGATGCGTTCATCGCCAGGAATGAATGCGGAGAGCACGTTGAGCAAAGTCGTCTTTCCTGTGCCAGTACCACCGGACACGAGGATGTTCATCTTCGCCCGAACGGCAGCGTCGAGCACCGTCGCAACCTCGCGGGTCATGCTGCCGAAGTTGATGAGGTCGTTGACGGTGTACGGAGTTCCCGCGAACTTGCGGATCGTCAGCGAGGCACCGTCGACCGCGAGCGGCGGGATGATCGCGTTCACACGCGAGCCGTCCTCGAGTCGCGCATCGACAAGCGGAGACGACTCGTCGATGCGTCGACCAACCTTGGCGACGATGCGCTCGATCACGCGACGTAGCTGCGGCTCCCCGGTAAATCGATGTGGCGTCTCCTGTAGCCGACCGTTGCGCTCAACATAGAGACGGTCGTAGCGGTTGACCATGATCTCGCTCACGCTCGGGTCTGCGAGCAGGGGCTCTAGAGGTCCGTAGCCGAGGACGTCTGCGCCGATGTCATCGATAAGTCGGTTGCGCTCGGCGGTCGAGAGGGCGAGCTGCTCACCGGCGACGATATCGGCGAGTTCCGCCCGGGCGAGCAGGTGTAGTTGCTCTTCGGTCAGCGACGCGTCATTGAGGCGTGTGCCGATACGACCGAAGAGTTCCTCGGCTGCCTTCTCCTTTACTGCGGCGAGGGGGTCGACCGAACCCCCAGGACGCGCCAGCGGTGTCGGTGGCACGTCCGTCGGCTTGAAGAACGGCTCGGCCGCAGGCGATGTAGTAGAGAACGGTTCGGTGGGGTTGGGCGCCTCGGTCGCCGATGCGGGCACTCCCGATGCAACAGTCGCTGCCGGCGGCACCGCCTGCGGTGCCGGTACGAAGAGTTCTTCGCCCTGTTGGGACCGAAGTGCGTTCAGCCGATCATTCAGGTTCATTCGATCGCCGCCTTCTCTGGATCTTGCTTCGCTTTGGGAATGCGTCGGGCGCAATTCGAAGCACGATTGAACGGATCGCTTTCGCCGCAGGGTCGCGCACGTCGTCGTGAATCAGGGGCACCCCGCGATTTGATGCCAACAACACGGCCGACGATTTCGGCACTTCGATATCGATCGGAGCACCAATGATGTTCTCGACGTCCTTGATCGTGAGGCCACTGTTCTTGTCAGATTGGTTGACGACGATGTGGCGATTACCTGGCATGAGTCCCAGCTTTGTGAGCAGCTCGAACTCGGTGCGCATGGCACGCAGACTCGGCACACCCATGTTCGTGACGAAGACCGCGTCCGTCACGTGCTCGAGCGTGACGAGCGTATGTTCGCCGAGGCCCGGGGTCGTGTCGATGATCACATAGCGAAACGTCGCGCGCAGACGGTCGATCAGCTGCGCAAGCGACCGCGGCGGGACCTGATCGCCAAGCTCGGGTGACGGAGCGCTCGCAACGACGAAGAAGCCGTCCTCATGGTGCGTGAGCGTCGTCTTCAGCACCAGTTCGTCAACCGCGGCATCGGCGACGGCGTCGACGATAGTTCGATCAGGCGCGAGCGCCAGAGCGGCCGTGATATCGCCGAACTGCAGATCCGCATCCACCAGCACAACGGAATTCGGTGCGACCTCGGCGAGTCCGGTAGCGAGGTTGATCGCGATCGTCGTCTTTCCCTGTCCGCCCTTCGGAGCCACGACTGCGATCGCCTCGGTCGGCACCCCGGCCTCGATCGGCGGAAACTCCCACTCGGGCAGCTCCGGTTCCGTCTCGTCTGCGCTGGGTGCGTCTAGGGCGTCAGTGGTCAAGTACGAAGCGTCAGCCAGTTCAAACTCATCGCCGAGAATCTCCTCGTCGATCTCAAGCGCCAACGGCGCGTCGAAGTCGTGTGCCCCAGCCCGACCGTTGGTGATGAGCCATCCGGCAAGACGGTCGAGCAGACTCATGGTCGTGTCATCGCTCGCGTCCGGACTCAGCACGGCATGCAGCTCGAGCTCATCGACCCAATCTTCGAGATCGGAACGCTGCTCTCTCACGACAATGAGCCCAAGGTCCCGATGCTTGGCAGTCAGCGCCTCGACGAGTCCCTTCGTTTCTTCATAGTTGAGGACCGGACCGAGGAGGGCAATACGCGGTTCCTCAGGTACGCGGCTCACAACTGCATCTGGCCCGAAGGTGAGGAATTCCCCGGGGATCACGGTCAGACGCTCACCGAGCAACGCTCGGAGCCGGGTCTCATACTCGGCGGAGCGACTAACCAGGATGTAAGGGGGCACGCGTCTCACCCGAAGACGTTCTCGCCCGAACGCTGAGTCGACCCGTTCGTGTCGGCGGTTTCGGGCTCCAGGGTGAGCCAGATCCCACCGAGTCCGTCCTCGTATTGTTCCGCGCCGTAAACGATCTTCTCCACCTGCGGGGTCGTCGCCGCCAGCGTCACCATGAGCACCGTTGCGCCGTTGCCCGAGTCGGACGGCTTGTCGCCCGAGTCATTTGCGACAAGCGAAGTGCCAGGCGTAACGCGCGTGACGAGCATCCGGTGGTAGACGAACTCCGTAACTGCCAATCCTTGCGTCGCCTCCAACGAGAGCGTCGATGTCGTGTAGACGAAGCCGACCATGCTTCCCGCTTGGACTCGACCACCCACCACTCGGTCAAGTGGGAGGGCAATCGTCACCTCCTGCATCCCGTCGGGTACCGGCACGTCTCCCTTGGCGGCAAGCTCAAGTGGATCGACGAATCGCTCCGTAAGGACCTGCTCGCCTGGCAAGATCTCTGCATCCGCAACGAGTCCGGCGAGATCATCCAAGTTCGTCACAGTGCCCGGTGCGACGTTCTTCTTGGGCATCGAGTCGACTTTGACGAAGTTGCCCACCGACTCACCCGGGGTGCCCTCCGGAATCGGATCCTGCGCGACGTACACGTCGGTGAGTTCCGCCCCTTGAGCGGCGCGAGCATCGGCACCCCTGACGTAGCCGACGAGAAGTACTGCGCCGATCGCGGCGAGGAGAAGGGCGACGATCGCCCCAATGATTCGGGTCTTCATTCGGGTTCCTTTGTTCGGTTAGCTTCGCGGTTGGGCGGCGAGATCAGCTAACCAACGAGACGTATTGCGGGCTCCTGGGGGCCAAGCATCCAAGAATCGTCTGCTGTTATGTACGAGATGAAGCGCCCCTCGAATCCGAGTGATCCCCAGCTCGACGGGAGGTGGCACGTATAGCCGGGTTTGCAAGCATCAACCTTGTCGCCCGTCGTCAGCTTGACCTTCATTCCGTACACTTCGAACGCTGCGAACTTGGTAATGCAGTACGCCTTGCCCGCCGGCGGTGTGACATCGCAATCGGCCGCAAGCGAATAGACCGGCACGAGGATTGTTCGTCCAATGAAGCAATAGAAGAGCTTCTCTGCGGTCGTTCGGTAGGCACGCGGAATCGATCCGAGCGAGCATCCGATCTGTGCGGCTGCGGCGCTGAGCTCAGCGGTCGTGAGATCGCACTTTCCTGTGTCGCCTGTCGTGATCGTTGTGAAATCGCCGAGCGTGACGTCCTTGATGCATGACGTAGTGCCGTCATCTAGCCAACCGAAGCCTCCGGGCTCGGCGCCGCCGCAGGTGGAGCGGTCGATAGGTATGAAGCTCGGGGAGCTACTTCCACTCGTCGGGACAGTGCATTCACCGATCGCGAACGGAACGACCGTCGCCGATGCGCCCGCCTCCCATTTCGCGGTCGACCCAACGCGAACGAGCGTCGACTCACCGGCACCATCAATCAGCGATGCCAGGAAATGAGGGAAGTCAGCGGATGCGACAACATGCACCGTGTCGTTCGTGTAGTCGATCGAAATATCCTCGATGCCACCCTCAACCGGAATTCCGCCGTTGCCCACGACATATGGCGCACCCGTCGCGGTGGCAGTCGCGCCACACGTTGCTTCATTTCGACCACACGCCTGAGCGATGGCGAGCGATGCGGCGTCTGCACCTTGCTGCAATTGCGTGTGATCCGCGTGTTGTGCGGATATGTCCAGCGCGAGTGCGCCGAACCCGAGCATTGGGATGATGAGGAAGACGATCAGCACGGCGTTCGCGCCGCGTTCATCGTGCGTGATCTCCCGATACCTTGCAATCAGCCTTCGCATGGCATTCTCCCTGTCGCACTGAGCGTGATGGGGGTTCCGAGCGCCGTGCTGAACCACTCAGTTACCGAGCCCGGCGAAACGCTGATCGTCGATGTCGCGACGTCGCTCGAACAGTCGGAGAGAACGATGGTTGCGGTGGACCAATCGACAAACCCGGGGACCTGCATGACCTCGGCTGTTGCTTCTGCTGTGACATCCACAGCGGCCGGATCATTCGAGTGGACAGCAACGTATCGTGCAGAGATACGAGCGGCGTCCGACAAAGTCGCCTGAATGTTCCAGAGTCGCGAGAACTCGATCACCATGATCAGGAGCATGATGACGAGCGGGAAGACCAAGGCGAACTCCACGGCCGCGGCCCCGCGTTCTTTGTCTGCCCTACGCCTGCGCATCGCTTTCCTCTAACCACCGATGGGTTCGGGGCACGCAACGTGCCCCGAACCCTGCCGGTCATATGACCTTGGATCAGCCGCCGACAGTCTGGCCGCTCATCCACGTGCCGATGTCGGCAACAAAGTCGTCAAGGATCGGCGTAAGCGCAACAGCTGCGACGACGAGCGCGATGGCGACGAGGCCGAGAACGAGTGCGTATTCCGTTGCGGTCGCACCCTCGTCCTCCGAACGGAGGGAGTTGATGCGCGCCTGGAGCGCGGCGTATGCCTTCAGCATGATCAGATTCCTTCGGGTATGGAAAACACTCACCACCCCGAAGGATGGCTGGTCCCGCATGCGGGTACATGCGGTGGAATGAAGCTATCCGGCGTTGTTCGGGTGGCCTATGCCCCCCTTTGGGGGAGTCAGCCCAACAATGACGCAAGAATCGGCCGACATCCGCGAGTTTTCACGCAAGATCTGAAACCATGCCCCCCGGTCTGGGGGTTCATCGGGGTACAAGAATGGGGTACAGGCGTACCCATCCTGCGGGGTACATTTGTACCCCGCAGTTCGCTCTGCTGCGCGTGTATGCGGATACTTTCCAATCACCTACCAGGTCGTCCGCAAACGCGATGTTCGGGGTACAGAAGTCGAGCGCCCAGCGCCTCCACCAGAGATGCGCGCGACCGAACTCTTCGTCGTCGGGACGTCACCGAGCGGCGTCATCCGCATGCGCGTCAAGAGCAGGAACGGCGGCTGACCGCCACAGCCCGGAGGGGTGGTCTCGATACGCGCTCCGCGCTACTCGACCGACCTGGTTTCGAGACGCTCGCTGCGCTCGCTCCTCAACCCACTGAAAGCAACACCGCCACAACCGCGCCCGCGAGCATCGACGGACCGAACGGAATCGACCCGCGCAGCGTCACCTTGCGCAGCGCGAGCGCGATGAGCGAGATCACTCCCCCGATCACGAACGCGGCGAGCAGCGCGACGAGCCACGCCGACAGCCCGAACCAGCCAGCCAGCAGACCGACCACGAGCGCGAGCTTGACGTCGCCCATGCCCATCGACGACGGAGAGATGAGCGCGAGCACGAAATAGGCGATGAACATGGCGGATGCTCCGGCGAGCGCCCATACGAGCCGCATCCACTCCCCCGTGGCCCACGTGGCCGGAACGAGCAGCACCCCGACGGTCGCGAGCGCGGGAAAGACCACCGCGTTCGGCAGCCGCTTCTCGGCGAGGTCGACGATCGACAGCACCGTCGCGAATGCGGCGAACGCCAGCAGTGTCGGCAGCAGCCAGTAATCGCCGGCCGCGACGACTCGCCATGCGAGCAGGCCGAAGGTCACCGCGGCGGTCACGGCCGACGCCATGCGGACCGTGCGCCGCGGCATCCGGTCGTGCTTCATCGAGTGCTCGGCCCACCTCGTCAACGGCCACCATCCGAGCGCGAACCCGACGGCCGCGGCGACGAGGGCGGCGACGATCGCCGGCGGGTCGAGAAGCATGCTGAGCAGCGTAGCGGCAACGCCGCGTTCGGGTCGGGTGCGATACACACGAGTACAGGAGGAACCGATGAACAACGAAGCACGTCGCGAGTTCCGCTTCACTCCTGAGACGACCTTCACCGAAGTCGACACCGACGACGTGATCTTTCAGGGTGAGCGGCTGACGGATGCGCGCGTGGAGCAGATCGTTGACGATGTGCGGCGAGCGAACCTCGTGCCCGGCGGCAAGTCTCGGAATGGCGATGGGTCGCACTCGAGGGCGATTTCCGTACGGTTGCCCGATGCGACCCGCGACGCGCTCGACGCGGTCGCCGACGCGCGCGAGCCGCTCGGTTGCAGGCGAGCACAGTAAGGCGACGGGCGCTCGCGACCGCGCTGCGGAGCCGGTCCCTGGCGTTGCCCGTTGTAGATCCCGATCAGCGCTCCGTTGCGCGCTGCTTCGTCTCGTCGCTGGAGCCGCTGCCATGCCAGTGCTGGGCGTTGGCGTCCTTCCAGCGCTTCGCCCGTTCCTGGGCCGGCGTCGCCTTTTCGGCAGCGGCGTCTGTGCTCGGTTCACCATCGAGCGTGCCGCCGTCGGTCTCCCAGCGTTCGTCTGCGGTTGTGCCCTCTTTGCGTGTGCGCTTCGACATGGCTCTCACGCCTTTCCTATTCGTACTTGGAACGCTGGGGCCGGAAGTTGATCCGTTCTGCGGCAGCTACCACGGCAGCAGCCCGGCTGGTCTCGACGCGCACCTGTTCAGCCGCGGTCTCGTCTCGGCTGACCTTCTCTGCTGCGGCCTGCTCACCGATATCGGCAAGTATCTGGCCGATCAACTCCGCAAGGCCTCCGGCAAGCTCATCGAGGCTCGTACGCTCGATGATCAGCCGACGGTCGGCGACGCGCAATCTGACGTCGGCGTAGCCGGCTTCGGCCAGTCGCTCGCCCACGCCGGGCTGCTCCAGCATCTCGAGCTCATGCGGATCCGGTCGCCGCGTGAAGACCGCGGCGACGTCGTACCGGGCCGGCGCATTGGGCGTGCCGAGGTCGGCCGGCAGCTCGTTCACGAGGATGTGGCTGACCCCGAACTCCTGGTCGACAGGGGAGGACATCACATGCTCACTTTCCGAGCAGGAACCCACGATGCGCGCACGCTGTCGGCCCACCGCGTTCCGCTCGACGGGTGGCGGTCGAAATGCGCCCAGAACGCATGATCACGGACGATCGCGGCTGCCTCCGCCCGAAGGGCAGCGCGGACAATGCGATTCGAACGAACTTGATCATTTATCATGTTCGGAGTCTAGGTGTTGCCGCTGTGAGCGCCCACAGCTTTGCTCCGTCCCGCCGCTGGAACCTCGCGGAAGAGGGACGATGGATCATCCTTCACGGGGGTTGTCAAGGATCTCCCGTCAGGGCCGCTGCTTCCGTAACCTGAAAGCGTGTGGACCCTGATTATCGTGTTGCTCGTCGTCTGGGCGATCCTGGCGATCGTCGGGTTCGTCTTCGAGGGCCTCCTGTGGCTCGCGGTGATCGGTGCCGTCTTGTTCGTCGGCACCCTCATCATCGGCATCATCCGTCAACGAGCACGTAAGCCTCCCGCGTGAGGTTGCACCCACCGCGTGCCCAGTCTGGCGTGCGGTGTCAGAGAGAGTTGGTCCGTCATGACCTCCGGCATCTCCCCGGTCCGCAGGACGCACAGGCGATCGGGGCCGCCATCCGAGTCACCCGCCAGCACGTTCACCGACCTGGCGCGCATCATCAAGGATGCCGGTTTGATGCGCCGCCGATACGGCTACTACTGGACGAAGCTGATCAGCGTTCCCCTCGCCTACGCCGCCGCGATCGCGCTGTTCATCTGGATCGGCGACACCTGGTGGCAGATGTTCAGCGCCGTCGGCTTCGCTGTCCTGTTCACGCAAACGGCGTTCCTCGGCCATGATGCCGCACACCGGCAGATCTTCCGATCGGGCAAATGGAACGATTGGATCAGCCTCATCCTCGGCGGCTTCGTGGGAATGAGCTACGGGTGGTGGCAGCACAAGCACACCCGCCACCATGCGAACCCGAATCAGATCGGCGTCGATCCCGACATCGACCTGCCCGTTGTCGCGTTCACCCCGGAGCAGGCCACCCGTGAGCGGGCGGCGTTCTTCCGCTGGCTCATCGGCCACCAAGGCTACTTCTTCTTCCCGATCCTGCTCCTCGAGGGCCTCTCCCTGCACGCGTCGAGCGTGCACCGGGTGTTCGCCCGAGACCCGCTCCCGCATCGCACCGTGGAAATCGCGTTCCTCGCCGTACGGATCATCGGCTTCCTCGCGCTCGTGTTCCTCGTGCTGTCGCCCGACAAGGCGGCAGTGTTCTTGGCGATCCAGCTCGGGCTCTTCGGGGTCTACATGGGCATGGCCTTCGCTCCGAACCACAAGGGGATGCCGCTGGTGCCGAAAGGCATGAAGCTCGACTTCCTCAAGCGTCAGGTGCTCATGAGCCGCGACATCCGCGGCAACCGTGCCATCGACGTGGCGATGGGCGGACTCAACTACCAGATCGAGCACCACCTCTTCCCATCGATGCCACGCCCGCACCTCCGCCGCGCAGCGCCGATCATCCACGCCTACTGCGACGCCCACGACGTCCCGTACACACAGACCACTCTGCTGCGCTCGTACGCGATCGTCTTCCACTACATCAACCGAGTTGGCCTCGGTGAACGCGACCCCTTCGAGTGCCCCCTACTCGTGCAACGCGCAAGCATCTAGGTGCACCCGGCCACGAGGTCGGTAGCGGCCTGCCCGCAACACTCGGTCACCCGCGCCGCCGCACCGCGTTCGCGTACACCCACACGAAGTTGTCGTGCCGGGTCGCGGGGTCGGGGTACTTCACGAGCACGGCGCCGTTGGTCCAGGCGATCGCTGTGCCCTCGACTTCGCGCGGCTCCTCGTAGGCGACGCGGTACCGCACCGTCGCCGTGACGGGCACGGCCTCGCGGGCGTCGTTGCGCCGCCCCGTGCGACGCACCTCTGAGGTCGTGAGCGACACGGGCGAACCGCGCTTCGCCTGCTCGAGCTGCAGCTCGTCGGTGCGCTGGTCGGCACGCTCGGGGTATCGGTGGTTCGCGCCCACTACGCGTACGTCGCTTCGACGACCCAGCCCGACGGCGCGAGCCGCAGGTCGAACACGAGCACGTCGTGGGCGTCGGTGCGCCCCGTCACCCGCCAGCCCGGCGCGAGCAGCACGTCGACCGGAGGATGACTGATGCCCGACGGCCATTCGGGCTGCCTGGCGAGCGCCGTCGGGGTGTCGATCACCCGATATCGGATGCCTCGATAGACGAGCCGCACCGGGCGCTCCGCGCCGTCGAGCCAGACGGCCACAGGTTCTGCGTCGCTGATCGTGAGCATCATGACCTCCTCACAGATTCGAACTGATGTTCGAAACTGTAAGCGACGAAGTCGCG
>Ga0256776_1000189_pt1 | contig 12407 bp, 1 predicted proteins | sample MC6MC0927MT_FD_186069 | JGI IMG/M metagenome (GOLD analysis project Ga0256776, IMG submission 186069) | Metatranscriptome of enriched soil aggregate microbial communities from Iowa State University, Ames, United States - MC6-MC0927-MT... | ecosystem: Environmental > Terrestrial > Soil >... | reverse complement strand
TTGAAAAGAGGAAAGTGGAGGTTGACTGCTGTCATCATCCTCTGCTGCAGTACCTGGCCTGTTGTTGACTGTCGTGAGCGTTAATCCCGTTACTGGTGCGTGGTGCACCAACTGCAACCGCAACCACCGTCTCCTCTCCCTCTCGCCCTCCCCCTCCCAACCATCCTGTTGTCTCCTTCGGTCCGTTGCTCAGGCTGAACCGTTCATCTCATATCATAGCATTGTCATTGTCATCTCTACCATCGCCGTATTCCCCTCAGCAGCATGAGTGGGATGCAGAGTGAAGTCGATCATCCGCTGCAAGGCAGTGGGAGCAATGCCGGTAGTAACAGCGGGAGTGGGAATGGATCAGCATCATCACCATCTCCAGCATCAACAGCGTCACAAGCAAGTAACAACAGGAGCACTAACAATGACAAGGAGCTCGTCGAAGCGCAAAACGTGCAACCTGCATTGGATGAGCAACCAGAGTTGATCGACAGCGACAGCGACGATGAGCGGGACCCACGCCACGAGCGGAATCCATTTGCCCAGCTTGCTGCTGCTGCATCTGCCTCAGCATCGTCCTCATCCCCATCGACCATTTCAGCTGCCCGTGCTGATGCTATTCGGCGTGCTCGTGATTTCTGGCGTGCCCTACGATCGAGTGGTCGTATCGATGAGTCCATCGTTCGTCGGTATGTGTTCGAGAGTGGGTGTCCAGAGCAGCCCGGAGGCATGCGCGCGCTGCTATGGAAGCTGCTGCTGGGATACTTACCATGGGATCGAAGTCAATGGGACTCTCAACTCAACAAGCAACGACAAACGTATCAACAATTTGTACAGGAACTGACAAGTAACCCCTTTGCAGATATGGAGAAGGGTGAGAGCAATAGCAGTGACAACAATAACAGCAGTGGTGGCGTGAAACGGAATCTTCAATTGCAGAAGTTGAATGCCGGCGATGATCCACTCTCCATCACGAAGACTGATAACACTTGGTCGAAATATTACAAGGATAATAGTATTCGAGAAGAGATCGACAAGGATGTGCGTCGAACATATTCATCCTTCCACTTCTTCAATGAGCGCGTCAGACCGGTCGAGACAACAACAGAGGAGGTGAAGCGGATGAATGCGGCTGAACGTGAGAAACTCGCACGAGAACAGCAACAACAATCATCATTCGACTCCTACTCATCATCATCATCCTCATCCTCATCATCCAGTCGCAATCTGTTCGCCAGTTCTCCCAATGGTAATCTATTTGACAGCAGTCTCCTCACCAAACATTCCATGTTGAAGAATACTTCCGTTCAACCGGTCACCAAAGTTGAAGTCGTTCCCATGCATGTCGGCCGCAAACCTGATGATGAGAGACATCACGATGTATTGAAAAGGATTCTATTCATATTTGCCAAATTGAACCCAGGTATTCGCTATGTTCAAGGTATGAATGAGATTCTTGCTCCCATTTATTTCGTCTTCGCTTCTCGTTCCGCAACCGATCTCAAACTTCCTCCACCATTGGAAGCGGAAGTTGGCACCGGCGATGATGATGATGGTACTCAACCACTCGAATCAGCGAGTGCCTTGTTTGGTGTTGGTACAGCTGAAGCGGATTCGTTCTTTTGCTTTAGTACCATCATGTCTCATTTGCGTGATCGCTTCATCAAGAGTCTCGACCTGTCACCAACTGGTGTCCTGCATTCCATCGCACACTTAAACAACCTCGTTCGTCGCATGGATTACGCCGTTCATCAACACCTTCAACAACTTGGCGTAGACCCTAGGTTTTATAGTTTTCGCTGGCTGACTCTATTGCTCAGTCAGGAGTTTGAACTTCCAGATGTGCTTCGACTGTGGGATTCATTGTTCGCTGCGGAGGCGGAAGCAGAGGAGCAGCATGGTGAGCCCACGCCACAACAGCTCGCTGCTGCTCGTCGTCGTCAGCAGCATCATGCATCGAATGAAGATGACAGTCAGCGTAAGAAGTTGATCGTTGAATTCCTCAACGATTGTTGTTGTGCCATACTGATGCTCATTCGGCGCCGACTACTTGAGGCGGACTTCTCCATTGCCTTGAAGCTGCTGCAGAGTGCCGGTCAAGGACTGGATGTGCAGCGTGTACTCAATAAGGCCATGGAAATCAAAGCAATACGACAAGCGGGAGGAGGATATGTGCCAGGACAAACGAAGCCACCACCGCCACGAACACCGAAGGAGGAGGCCATGCAATTCACCACACCCTCACCCGCACCAGGGGAAGCAACCACACACAAAAAGAAACAAAAGACCGTGGCCATCGCTATGCAGAATGCACAACCAACCGTCATTCACTCAGCGGCATCACCCACCTCTGCTTCCTCTCCTTCGCCATCACCCGTTCCTTCACCTGCCTCCACTCCCTCTCCCTCTCACCATTCTGGCGCACTGCCAGGTGTCCTCTCCACCTCTGTCTCCTCCGCTCTCAGCGTTGCCTCTGATTCTGCTGCATCACTCGCTGGTGGTGTTGCTGCTTTAGCCCTCGCTGCTCAGCCCATTGCGAGCAGTGCATTGGCGTCGGCTGAGGCGGGTGCACATGTCGTCTCACATGCCGTCATGGCGGCGACGGATATGGCGGCGAATGTCGTACGATCACGAACGCAGTCCACGGCTGACAAGGAATCAAGTGAAAATGGGGGTGGCGACGATGCATCGACGAACGCGCAACACTCTTAGTCACCGTTATGACATCGATTGGTACAAATGCTCAACGATCGCTCCCAGCATTCTCGATCTCGCTTTGGATGAGATCGTCGCATTGCCAACTTCGCGCTACATTTAGCCTTTTTTTCAGATTTAATTTGCGAGTGCTAGGCTTAGGCTAGACGAGCTCGAGATCTAGAGAGATCGATACCATACAACGCGTGACGTTCATTAAATGCTTTGGCGTAGAAATGATGAAGTATCTGTATCGAATGGCTGGCATATGCATGCGAGATGCTCATCATCAACGAGAAATCGAACAAGCAACTGCAAGCAACGCGCGACGGTTTTGCTCGCGAAATCCAGTCTGAATTGCTGAACATCTTCACAGCTCAGCCAGTTTGTGTTGTCTCAAACAATGTGATGTCTAGGAGGAGGAGAAGGGGGCGCATCGATATCACGCTTTCCGGGCGTGGCTGTCGATATCCTTCAGTAGTTGTGTCGAGTGTGGATGGCACTGCGGCGATGAGGACTAGCGTTGATGGAGCAGCCATCTTCTGCACCATCGCCCCGCACAGTTTTGACCTTACATGCCACCTTCCATGCTAGCTTCAGCTTCACCTTCAGCGCCTCCTCCACCCGCCTCAGCAGCTTGTTGCTCACTCGCAGCGGGGTCCTCAGGAGGAGAGGTAAACTCATCAAGCAGCGTGGAGAGTGCATACCAACTGCCATAGTAACGTCCGTAATAATGTGCATAATAATTGCGATAATAATCGGCATAGTGCGTGTTGCCAATACTGGCGAAGCAGTATTGACAGTATTGCTGCTGTGCTTGACAGAACCAGCAGTAATAATCCTCATGTGCCGTACGTGTGAGTGATGGTGCGATGGCTGAGGAGAGACTCATGGTGAGGCTGGGTACGAGTGCATGAATGAGCAGCCGTGTCGTACTCTCAACGATCGGTTTCGGCAGTGCTTCCAACATTGCCCGTGTGACACTCTCCGTCAAGCTCACGGTCAATTGTGTCGTCAACGTCGTGGAGAGTGCACGACTCGTCGTACGATTCACCTGCATGATGAGATTATTCGTCAAGGAGCGTCTCAAGGCCGTCAGCAGTTGCATGGCAGCTGAGTCAGAGAGTTGAATCGATTCCTTGTTGACGAGCGGGCCACCCGATGGTTCAGGCGGATATTCATAACCCTTCTCAGGCTGATCGGGGATCTTGGGTGTCGTAGCGAACATGCCTCCACTAGCAGTGGAAAGTACATGCATGCCTGAGGCTGAATGAGTGCGATGTTTGGTGCGGGTCAATGCACGATGCATGATGGAGCCTTCAGCGAAGACGCTGGATTCAAGCTCAACGAATGATGAAGTCGAGGCATCATCAAATTGGGACAATGCCTTACCGATGGGTGAGGCGGCTGGATGATTGAAGGCAGGATGATTCGCATCAGCCTCATCACTGAAGCGAGAGCGTTGACGGAGCAGGAGAGGGATGAATGGAGAATCTGCATCACCATCACCGGATGTGCTCGACTGTTGCAAATGGAATGGAGATGCAGTTGGATGATCGAGCACGAGGCCGAGTTCACTGCTGCCATCGAATGGTGACAACAGTTGCATGCTGTGCAAAGAGCGTAATCCACTGGTGGATGATGCATCGAGAAGACTGGTTTGTCCCTCGAGTTCATTCATGCTGGAATCCCACATGTGGCCAACTTGCTGCTCCTCATCTGCAGTGATTGGTGGCAACAATGCCTCCTGCTCAGTCAATTGCAGCATGGATGCGCGATCCGTTGGACATGACGTGTTGCATAGTGTGAATAGAGACATGAAGGAATGGTCTTGCTCCTTCTTCTTCTCGGGCGTGATGAAGATGTGAATCTCACTCGGATAAACCTTGCCGGACGACGGAAGTTCACCAGGAGATGATGATGAGGAGGATGCTGATGAATCAGATGCAGAAGACGACGAGGGGAAGGAGAGTGCGGTTCCTCCATTTGCTGTCAAGAATTGTCGATGACAAAGCAGGTTGATTTGACCGAATGCCAGGATGATCGAGGCACCAAAGTGATGCGGATCCGACTCGAAATCAGCCAACGTCAAAGATTCAGGAGTTGAGACGCTGCCTTCACCTGTTGCCAATCCTTGTGAGAGAGGAAGTTTTGCCAATCGCATGAGTGCTTGACCCATGTTTGGTATCTTCTGCTCCACACATGAGCTGAGCCAACTGGGTGTCCATGGGAGGAGCTGCATCCAGGAGCCATACTTCGTGCGATACTCATTCGTTGGATGAACGGTCGTATATTGGAAGAGGGTCTCCAACAACTTCTTCATGCCCGCTGTACGACACTTTGATCCCGTGCTACTGCCACTGAATCGTGCACATTGATTGAAGAACCACCTCTCATCTGGAAGGTTGTACTCAATTCGACTGACAAGAGTGACGAGTTGAGATTGGGGCAATGCTGAGGCACTTGCATCGGACAGTGCATGCCATATCATTCGACGGCAGCGTTGGCCGGCACTCAAGCCGAATGAATACAAATTCTCACCATCCAATAGGTTACATTGACCAAGTTGAGAATGGGCATAGGCGAGGTTGGAGATGAGTGGCAGTGCGGCACGCAGACATGCATGGTAGAGCAGTGCACCGGATTGAATGGATGCGGTCACTTCGGGGCTCCAGTTTGGTCCTGCTGGTCGTGCCTTGAATGCTTCCTGTGCTAGGTTGAAGTATCGTGAATAGAAAGCGAATAACTCCGACGCACTGACAGGAGCATCACCTTCATGGCCCGCAACACCAGGGAAGTGTGCAGACGGCAATGCCAGACGCTGAGCAGGGCAGTATCGCCATCCTTGCAACGGCTTCTCAATACCAAGCCATACATCTCGTACATGTGCCGCTTGTTCGACATTGATGTTGCTGCGTTGGAGAGACTTATTCGGCACACATGCGGTCATGATGGCCTTACCGGCACGATGCAGCACATTCAGCTGATCCTCACTATCCAACTCATCATGTTGAAGACCAGCAATGCCATTCGTATCGAGTAGAGCAAGAAGTTGACGCACGAGAGAAGGCAGATTGTAATCGATGCAACGACGCACTTCATCCGATGCAGTGAGTGCGAGCGAGGGACCATGCCGTAAGGCATGACGCAATGCAGACGTCAATTCCGATGCATCGATGGTTCCATCTTTATTCTTATCCCAATCCAGCCAGAATTGTGTGACCAGACTGGATCGTGCTACATGGACTTCGCATGATTGCATCATTCGTTGCATGGTCTGATGGATGCACTTGGGATTGGTTCGGAATTCAGCCATCTGAAGTCCTCCAACCTTGTTCGCATCGTAACGTGCAAGAAGCTCATCAACAGCTTGAGACATGACACGATGCAAACAGGATGCAACGCGCAATGCAACACGACCGCTCTGTGTGGATGGTTGTGCGGCCTTCTCCATCGCATCGATTTGTCCATTGAGGTAATGTTCAATTTCCTTCCTTGTGATCGTTCCATCCTTGTTGAGATCGAATTGTGCGAATAATCCTTTCCAATAATTTTTTGTCTCCTCTGCTTCACATGTACGTTGTAGTGTGCGTGCATCATCATAGAAGCGTGTTGGTTGCTGTTGAAATTCATCCAATTGAATATTTTGTCGATCATTCGATCCCAGATCCTTGAAGGCACGCTGCACCACACCAACCATACGACGACGAATACAGCCAGTGATACGACCATAGATCTTGATGGCATTCGCATAACGATCAGGATGAGCTTGATGGCGCTCCAACCAGGCGGACTCCGCATGCCGCAACCAGATATGCTCATACACGAACAGTACCTCAGCAATGGTGATGCTGCCATCATTGTTTCGATCGTAGAAGCGGAATGCAGAAACAAGTTCCTCCTGATTGGCACATGCACGTTGTACATGTAAGAATGCATCGGTCATGGCTGTGGGTGATTTGAGATAGAGTGATGGACCAATGCCAATGGTGAGGGATTCGATCGGATAGGGCTCAGCACGTCCCAGTGCCTTCACCGTATGAATGATACTCTTACTCAACTCGCCGATACGAGGCAACAGACATGGATATTTGACGATGAGTGCACGGTGGCGCAGGGATGCCAGCAATGAGAAGTAGAAGACTCTCAACTCTGGCTGGGTCAAATCTTTGTTCTGATCACGATCGAAATGTTGGAATACTTTGCTTGCATGATTGGGCAGATCCTTCGTCTGTGAGATTTCATGATCGAATGCATCCAATACTTGCATGAGTGAGGGATTGGACTGGTGATTCACTTTGATCTGACCAGTAACACCCGCCCATAATGGAATCTCATGCAACGTCCAACGCAACTCATGCATGACTGCAGGTTCCACGTACGGGAAGAGTGGACGCATCAGACGTTCAGTGATACCATCCGCACGCTCGGCGCCTGGTGCTGAGGCAAGCTTGGCAAGAGTCGGTGCATCAGGGTCGGTTGGTGGTTTAATATCCGATCCAATTGAAGTGTAGGTCGATTTCGCATCCTCACATCCTTGAACCACACGCTTCCATGCATCTTGCACTGATGCAGAGTTGCGTGACAATTGCTCCAATGTGAACTTGGGCTCAACAGCCTCACCCACTCCAGCCAGCTCAACTACAGCTTGATCAGCAGCGGATGTCGCGAGTTGACTATTGATACACCGTGAGATGAATGCATAGCCACGCTGAGCAAAGTGTTGTGCACCGAGTGTCTGATAGTAGGAGACAAGCTCCTTGGATCCGACCAATCCATCATGATCGAGATCGAGTGTGGCGAACAGAGCAGTGTGAATCTCATCGCGTACCTTGCCTGCCACCAACAACTCTTCCATCAATGACCATACACGTTGGTCGACGAGGAATGGTGCATTGTTGAATGCCATGACTGTCACTCTGCTATCCTTGTGACCCGTCCAATGCTCCACCACCTCGTGGCTGAGACGATCAACAGTATCCGGATACACTTTCAAATGCTTCTGGACGGTTGCCTTACTTGGTGCATCTAACTTCGTCGCAATGGCAGTGTCGATGGTCTGTTTGACGAGGGATTTGACCGCAGCCAGATCAAATGATCTCGCCTTCTCATCATGCGTGATAGCCAGCCATGATCGTCTGGCTCGAGCGGCAGTGTGTCGTGTGGCTCGTACAGCCATCGCTTGCATATGTCCAAATGCACGTGGGATACGCTTCGGTTGTCTATCATAGATATATCTGCTGACACTGGTCTTTGGGTAGCCGGCCATATCAGTCAGGACACGATGAGCCATACCAGGAACCAGTCCACGCATCCAACCATAGACTGCATGGGCACCAGGTGTCACTTGCTTTTCGTCGAGATCCATCTGATCAAGATCCTTATTCCATACAGCGACAAGCTCCGGATACGAGATCGTTCCATCCCCATCCAGATCATATCGTAGGAACCTGCCCGCTTGTTGATCCAACACCGTCTTCATCTTGTGTTGGCATCGTTCGGAGAGTTTGGCCAGGAATTGCTTCGGGGCTGACAAGTCACTGAAGACTTGCCCAAAGTTGACATTGCGATCCATCACGGGTATCTTGTTCACTTCTGCCAAGTTGACACCAGGATAGTTGTAGACGGGTGTTGAATCCATGGTTAAGGAACTGGTGAATCTGTTGAGTACACGCCAGCCCGGACCACCTGCAGCTGGACATGTGCCCTGCGTCAAGTAATGTTTCTGATGGGACATGATATAATCCTCGAGCATTTTGGTGACCTTCTCTGCATCTTTCTCATTCTCATGTCTCGTGCCCAGTGTCTTGCGCAGGAAGTCCATTTGTGCACTCTGTCGAATCCATCTTCCCAGTACCTCTGCTTGAATCTCCGCCGTTCGAAGCTCCTTCAACATGCATGCACCAACCGTATAGAAGCCACCTTGTGTGGCACGATTCATCATCGATTGAATCTGCTTGGCGAAGGCATGACGAATAGCTTCCGCACTGATACTCACACGATTGTAAAAATCATTCGCGGCCTCAACGCTCGGCCCAACGAGTGAGGGCGCCTTGGACAGGTCAATGGAGCCTGGTTTGATATCACTTTGTGCCTTGACATAAGTCATATATTCAACCAAACCTTTCAATCGTTGCTGCTTCGTGCGACGTACACAACTTTGTAACAATAGCTCGATGGACCGACGGGGGATATGTGGTGAGCGCATGAATTGCTCCTTCGTTAAGCCGGTTTCGAAAGGAGGAACCTTTCCCACTGGAGTCTCACTCATCGCACATAGGTCGAGCATCGATACGCTGCCCAACAATGAGACGACACACTCAGCCAATTGGAGGCGGCCCTGGAGATCGGTGAGTTGTTGAGGAGTGAGATCGACGGCAAGACGAATGCTGGTGCGGAGCAATGGTCCCATCCGGACATGTCCATCATCCGATCCTCCAGTATACTTCTCCCACTCCTTCTCCGCATCCATGCTCTCTTCCACCATACTCATCTGACACTCCGCGACGACCTTCTTCGCCATGTCATCAATGAGTGTCGGATGCAGGTCAAATTGAAGTTTGGCCAAGCCGGGTTGGGAGGGTGGCCGATTAAACTGTGCATCGATACTACGAACCACTTCACCAATACGACCCAACTCACAACGCAGGGATTGCATGAGCTGCTTCTCCGTATCATAACAGAGCAGATCCTGTACACTGCGTACAACCTTGCTAAATCCCTTCGCCAACTCATCCAATGTGACCAAGTCACTGCGATTCTCATCGAATAGATGGAAGAGGAAGGAGGCACGATTCTCAGGCTTTGACAGCGAGCCAACCGGGAGCGAGATCGCAGCAGGGAGTGTTGTACCTTTAAACTCCTTCTGTCGATGAGTGGTGAAGGATCGGTCACGCTGCTCCTCGCTCATCTTTGCGCACACTTTATCTGTCTGTTCCACTGCCTTGACTTTGGCAGCGAGTTCATCATTGAATCGATTTTGACGATCAACAAAGTCGACACATCCACGCATCATTGCTTCAATGTATCCCTTCGCGCGGATGGCACCCATCGTATGCTCCCACTCATAGAAGGAGATACCCACTGTACGATCCGTATCCAAGGCGCGTTCAATCTGTACGATATACCAGGGGATGGATGTGAGTAAACATTGATGAATCTTACGATGAGTCTCAGAAGGCATATCCGTCCACTGTCGACTTGCTTGTGCCTCCAACGTGAACATGGCCCGCTCCAGTGTTGGGCAGTCGAGCAATGTACCCACATGTTCACTGGGTCCACCAAACTGTCTCCACATACTATTGATCAGCATGCGTGGCATGATGCCCAAACTCGGTACCATGAATCGTTGACGACGTTCTGCACTGCCTTTCGGATACATGTCTTGTTGAACCTTGCGTACGAGTGGATTATTGGCGAGTACCTGGATGTAGCAGCCCTGGGACAGTACATCCACACCACCGAACATCAAGGATGGCTGTGTACGGAATTCAGTGAGTTGAATTCCAGTAACACCATTCGTATCCAATTGACGAAGTAAGATTGGTGCAAGATTCTTGGCACCATAGGTGAGACATTTGGTCAATGCCTTGCGTAAGGCTGCCGACAGCGCGAGTGAGGATGTCTTGCCTCCTTCAGCTCGTACAACATTGCTCATGGCCTGCTCTTCAATCCATGCCTCCAACTCCTGTTGAGTGACCGTTCCCTCCTTCGACGGGTCCATCGTCTCAAATACAAACGATAGATGTTCGACTTTCCATCGATGGGATCCAAAGCGCCAATTCTTCTTCAGATGTAACGGCAGGTACTTGCTACGAAATGTCACATCGAATAGGGCACGCTGCTCCAAGCCTGCAGGACGATGCTTGTTGGGAAGGGGCACGGAAGGAAGATGGAGGAGAGTGGTGGGCACATCGATCGACGTCAACAGATTCTCCGTTCGACATGAGCCAACCAATTGGAGGAGTCCCCACATGAGATCGAATCGGATGCTGCCACTCGCTCCAACGATACCTGACAGCGGACGAGGCTTGGGCTGCTTACCAGGTATGAGTGCTTTCATCAGCCTTGGAAGTCGTCGTCCGAAGCATTGTTGCATGTGGAGTGGACGTGGCGACGCCCAGCTGCTGGCCTGACCACTCAACAGCACAACAGACCAGCGCATCAATGCATCACGAGTATACGTCTTGACTCGGCCACCGCCAAGCGCGAGAAGTTGCACGACCATCATATTGGGTAAGCCAGCAATGATACCCATGACTACTTCACGCTCCTGCGGTGTCATGGTGAATGCAGCTTTCTTCTCCTTGCCATCTTCCATGATCGTTCGACTCTTCTCCACCAACACCTCATCCAACGTATGAATGAATCGATCGGGATCCTTCATGAATTCTTCGAATTGGGTACCAGGGAAATTGTTGAACTCGTAAGAGGAAATCATCTCATCGGCGAGTGCAGCTGTGTCAATGGTTGAGAGAGCATGCGAAAAATGTTTCGAGTGTACAAGAGCCAGATACGACAGCACGGCATCGAATTCTCTCTGCCATTCATTCCTGGTGATGGTGAATGTTCCATCCGAATCAAATCGTGCGAAGAGTGCGAGGAAGGTTGGGAAGGATTTCGGGCGATTCTTGCGAGTCTTGGCCAAACGCAACCCGACACCACCCACACCACCACCGTAAGCGACCAAACGAGCCAAGGCAACATCGGAACGAATGGGCGTGGCATGTTTCGGAGCGGCATGGAGATGAGAGGATTGTTTGTGTAGATGGGAGGCGAGCTGCTTTTGTACATGGCGTGCATCCAATTCTGCCAATGATGTTGCATGACCCTTGACGAAATGTTTCATATCTTTACTCAGTCGATTGGCAGCAGCTTCGACATTGACACGTTCCTGTGCACCGGATAGCAAATTGGCATGAGACTCAGCTTCGAATGCGGACAATTCATGATGACGAACGAAGATAGTGTGGGAAGTAGAATTCACCGGTGAGGAGCCATTCGTGGATGTATTGGTCAGTTGGACGACTTTGTAGGCGGAGTATTGTTCCAAGTGTGAGACGGGTATGGCCGTTTGATCCAGGAACCCATATGCCGCATCTTCCTTGTTGTTCGATCCAGCTCGCTGATCCTCCTCCTCCCATGTGAGTGGTGGTCCAAATGCCTCAACCTCTTCTTTCATGCCGGACACTTCATGATCTAATCCCTTCTCTGATCCACGTAACTTTCGTATGGCACGTTCTAAATCTTCGATATCAATCCAATCGAGTAGTCGATCCAGTCCATCCTCACCATTGCCCAGCTGTTTGAGTGCATCCTCCAAGTTGATGGGCTCGCCTGGTAGGCCTGGAAGGATTCGATCCAATGCATCCTCTGCATCACTCAAGCCTTCCAGTGCTCCTTCAAGATCGGTTGTATCATGTTGGAGACTCTGCACCGCTTCAGGAGAGACCTGGCCGCCTGCGCCAGCTCCCGCACCACCAGCGCCTCCCCCTGCTCCACCTCCACCTTCACTTCCACTTCCACTTCCGCTTCCTGCACCTCCACCTAATCGATCTAGGATGCCGTTCACTCCTCCTGCTTCACCGACTTGAGCGATGGCATCATCGATGATACCAGCGATGCCTCCTGCACCACTGCCACCACCAGCTCCGCCTCCACCAGCACCGGCTGCTCCAGCACCGCCTGCTCCTCCTGCGCCACCTCCACCTCCACCGCCGCCGCCA
>Ga0256776_1000186_pt1 | contig 12425 bp, 8 predicted proteins | sample MC6MC0927MT_FD_186069 | JGI IMG/M metagenome (GOLD analysis project Ga0256776, IMG submission 186069) | Metatranscriptome of enriched soil aggregate microbial communities from Iowa State University, Ames, United States - MC6-MC0927-MT... | ecosystem: Environmental > Terrestrial > Soil >... | reverse complement strand
GGTCGCCGTGGTCCAGGCCGCGCCGTGCCCGTCGCCGTCGGAACCGTGCGTCACGGCGACCGCGAAGCGCCGATCGGTCGCGTTGTCGCGGAACGCGAGCTCGACCGTGTCCGCGTGGGCGAGACCCGAGATCGTGACGGCACCTCGTGCCACCGTGACCGTCGTGATGCGATGGGCGGCGGCTCGGCTCGCCCGCAGGCGGTCGAGGAGCGCGCCGTCGTCGAGTTGCGTCGATCCGTCGAGCTCGGGCACCCGGCGGAGCGGTCGCCACGGATCGGTCTGCGAAGCGTGCTCCGCCGACCTGATCAGAACGACGAGTTCGTCATCGTCGTCCGGACTGCCGAGGCGGATCTGCTCGGTGATGAGCGGTGTGAGCATCCGGACCGCTTCTTGGGCGGTCGCCTGGTCGCCGCGCATCCGAAGCCGGTCGAGGACGAGGTTCCAGAGCCCGACGTGATCGGGCCTGTGCAGCGGGTGCGGCTCGGTGACGCGGACGAGGGCGGAGGCGGCGTCGAGCTCGCCGCTTCGTGCCAGCTCGAAGACCGCACGTCGGATCCGGCTGAGTCGATTGAATCGGAACGACGGGAGCCCGTCCATGATCGTGGTGAGCACCTGAGCTATGGCGTCGTCGTGCGACGTGTCTCGATCGGCTTCGGCGAGGTGGTCGCGAAGGTGTTTCCAGCCATCGGCCTCGTAGAACACGCCGGCGTACGTGGAGCTGAGTCCGGCGTCCGAGGCCAGTGCGATCAGCGTCGCGCAGGCCGACTCCTGTTCGAGGTACGCGAGCAGGGAACCAGCTGACGCCGCGCGCGCGGTCATCGACGAGGCGCCGGGGCGTTCTCGATAGAGGTACACGACGTCGTCGATCACGTCGATGCGATCCGCGGCGAGGTAGCTCGTGAGCATCGGGACGATGTCGTTGGAACGAGGCGTCTCCGGGAACTCGACGTCGATGCCCTCCCAGAACTCGCGTCGGAACACCTTGTTCCAGACTGCGCGTCCCCGGATGAGCGACGGATGCTCGGCGACGGCGACTGAACGGCGTGGCTCCGAATAGGCGGGCCACCCGCTCGTGGGCCGCCACGTCGTCGTCGGGGAGAACTTCAAGTAGTCGCCGAACGCGATGTCCGAGCCCGTCGACTCAAGTGATTCGACCAGAGCGCGATAGGCGGTCGGAGGTACGAGGTCATCGGCGTCGCAGAATGCGAGGTAGCGCCCCCGCGCGAGGCGCATCGCCGTGTTGCGGGCTGCCGCTCCGCCCACCTCCGTCGCCTCGATGATCCGCACCCTCGAATCGTCGCGGGCGATGTCGGTCAGGAATTCGAGCGTGCCGTCCGTGGAGTGATCGTCGACGACGATGATCTCGAGTTCTTCGAGCTCCTGATCGAGGAGCGACTGCACCGTCTCGCCGATCCACGGCCTGACGTCGTGGGTGGGGACGACCACGCTGAGCAGGGGAGGATCGGATGCCTCCCCGTACGTCGTCCGCCTGCCGAGCGCTTCGGTCGGCTCAGTGTTCGTCATCGATCGAGTTTCCTCCGTGAAGCAGGACGGCCACCGGACGCGTGGTCGTTCGGGTCGACGAGATCCTATCCGAGCGACGACGTCCTACCGCGCGGAGAACGGGAGACGGCGCCTCGCGGCGCGTGCGCCGCGGCGTGCGGCACGGACGAGCCAGGTGGCCCGTCGTTCGATGAGGACCCCGCGGTCGTCGAAGTGCAGCAGGAATCGGTCGAACGGACTGTACTCAGGTGTTCGAGCCGCGAACCGGATGCTCATGACGCGACCGTTCTCCTGGTTCAGGAGCACCGGCCGGAGTGCGCGCGCGGGAGGGACTCGGCCCGCCGAGATGCGCCCGCGTACGATCGGTCGGTCGTCCGCTCGGCCGGCGCCTTCGCGAACGGGACGAAGTGCAACCACGAGACCCGTCGACTCGTCGAAGAGCGCCGGTACATCCGATGCGTCGCCATCGCTGCGCAGCGTCAGCGTGATGGAACCTCCGGATTCGAGCACGACGAGTTCGGCGTCCCTCCGGCGGGACTCGGTGAGCTCACGGCGGATCGACGTCTCGGAGGCCTCGAGTGCGTCGGCGACCTCGGGCACCGGCTGCAGGAGGCTCCGGCGGCCCGGCGGGATGGAACGCACCAGCCCGATCACGGCGTCATCGTCGGTCGCCGAGCCCTGAACGACTTCCCTGGCGATGGCATCGGTCAGACGACTTGCGAAGAACGCGTCGGCGAGGAGGTCGACGCCGTCCACGGCCGGGCCGTCGACGATCCGCTGCCAGCTCGCCAGCCTCCGCGACGACGAAGACTCGTCTCCGCTGAACAGGATGGCGACCGCGGCCGCGAGCTCCATCTTGCCGAGGTGTACGAGATCGAAGACGGCCCGCTTCGCGCGGGCGCGGAGAAGGGTGCGGTCTGCGGCAACGGTATCGAGGAGTTGGCGGACGAGCATCGCGATCTCGTCGTCGCGAGTCTCGTCGCGTTGCGGCGATCGCAGGTATCGCGTGAGGTGGACCCAACCGTCGCGATCGAGGATGAGGGTCGCGTAGACCTCGCTGAGCTCGGGGGAACCGGCCGCGGCGATCATCCGGGCGCACGCGAGCTCCTGGGTCAGGTAGCTCAGGAGAGAGGCGGCCGACTCAGCGCGAGCCGTCATCGAGCTGGAACCCGGGCGCTCGCGATAGAGGTACACGACGTCTGGGAGGACATCGATGGAATCTGCCGCGAGGTACGACATGACCATCGGAACGATGTCGTTCGAGCGCGGTACATCCGGGAATCGGGCCGATATCCCATTCCAGAAGGACCGACGGAACACCTTGTTCCAGCACGGCCGTCCGTTCAACAGCGACGGCTCGTCGGTCAGCCGGATACCCTGTCGGTCTTCGCGATACGCGGCCCAGTTCGCGGTGGGCGACCAGGTGCGCGTGGGTGAGAACTTCACATAGTCGCCGAACGCGATGTCGGAACCGGATCGTTCGAGGCTGTCCACCAGCTTGCGGTAGGCGTCGGGAGCGACGAGGTCGTCGCCGTCGCAGAAGGCGAGGTATCGCCCTCGCGCATGATCGGCTCCGACGTTTCGCGCAGTGCCGCCGCCCCTCGTGACCGAATCGACGAAGCGGACCCTCGGGTCGTCGGCGGCGATGCGACGAATGACTTCCTGCGTGCCGTCGGTCGAGTGGTCGTCGACCACGATCACCTCGAGATCGACCTGCTGGCTGAGCACGGACTCGAGGGTCTCGCCGAGCCATGGAAGCACGTTGTGCGCCGGGATCACTACGGAGAGCAGGGGCTCTTCGAATGGTCGGTCATCCTGCGTGCGTTGCAAACCGGTCGCGGCGAGCTCCTCGCTGGTGAGACCGTCGAGTGGGGGATTGCGCAGGCTGAGCATCTCCAGACGACCGAGCGCAGCGTCGGTCTCGGGCGCGGATCCGACTGCAAGCCCCTCGCGCAGGCGGTCGCGTTGTGCTGCCGCGTCTTCGCGCATCGCCAGGTACGTCGGGTGTCCCACCGGGACCGGAGACGCAGAGCCGGTCCAGAGATCGATCGGGAACGCATCCAGGAGCAGGTCGAGGTCGACGTCCGGCGGTTGGATGGGCCCGAGCGAGCGTGCCTCGTCGATCGTTCGTGCGAACACGACGTCGGGTCGTCCCGTTCCCGCGTAGTAGTCGAGGTACTTGAAGACGCTCTCGGACTCCGGGGCGATCGGTCGCGACGGCACGCCGAGGGCATCCGCCACCACGAGGGCGTGCAGCGAGGTACCCGTCACGAACTCGCTCGACGCGATGTCGGCGATGATCTCCCGAGGGGCTCCGATCGGCGATCGGGTGGCCTCGGGCGGGAACCGGTCCGATTCGTTGAGATTCGGGACGACGAGGATCGATCGGTTCTTCGACGTCGTCAGCCGCTCGAGGTCCGGCCACAGCCGGGCCAGCAGCAGTGCGGGGTCGCCGAAGACCTCGGGAGCCTGGATGCCGCGGGCGGTCAGCACGGCGCGGGTGAGCGGGCCGCGTACCGCGCGAACGTCCAATGACGGCGGAAGCGGCTGGGTCGCGATCTTGCCGTTGACCCCCGACCCCCAGACGACGTCGCCGGCCGCGGCGAAATGCATGACGGACCCCACCGTGAGCGCACGTCGGGTCTTCGAGGGGGTGAGGCGCACCCGCTCGAGCTCGACGATCCGACGCGCGATCATCGGTCCGAGGAGATCGCCGAAGTTCGAGACCGGCGCGAGCCCACCGTGTTCGTCGGCGCGAATGGGGTTCCAACGCACGCATCGCACGCCGAGCACGCGCTCTTCCAGGTCGCTCGTCACTCGTGACATCCTATGCGGGCGAGTCCTCGCGACCGGATCCCGTCGAGCCCGTTGGTAGTTTGGGACGACCCCCCGACGAGAGGAGCATCACGGATGTTCGTAGCGATCGACAACACCCCACGGGACTACGCCTGGGGCTCGCTCAGCGCGATCGCCGACCACCGCGGACGGACCGCGTCGGGACGCCCCGAGGCGGAGCTCTGGCTCGGAGCGCATGCCGGTTCGCCGGCGAAGATCGTCGACGGGGCCGTCGGTCACGCCGATCTCGCCGGATGGATCGCGGCCGACCCGGTCGCGGCGCTGGGGCCCGATCTCGCGGCGAGTGGCGCGCGCCTGCCGTTCCTCCTCAAGCTGCTCGCCGCAGCGGCCCCGCTCTCACTGCAGGCGCACCCGACGCCCGCGCAGGCCCGCGCCGGCTTCGCCCGTGAGGAGGCCGAGGGCCTCGCGCTCGGCGCTTACGACCGCAACTACAAGGACGAGTTCCACAAGCCCGAGCTCATCGTCGCGATGAGCGACACCTTCGACGCACTTTCGGGCTTCCGTCCCCTCGACGAGGTGCGCGCCGTGCTCGCCGTGCTGCGCGCTGCCGATGCGACCTCGGCCGCCCCGCAGCCCGGCGCCCTCGACCTGTTCGAGACGCACCTGTCCGATCCCGAGCCGCTGCGCACGACGGTCGAGTGGTTGCTGCGCGACGGGCGAGGTGGCGACTCGGGCGAGGCGAGCTGGGTGGTCGAGCGGGTCACGACGCTCGCAGCATCGGCAGAGGCCGCGGCGTCGCCGTATGCCCTCTCATTCGAGACCGTCCGCGCACTCGCGGAGGAGTATCCGGGGGATCCGGGCATCGTCATCTCGCTGCTGCTCAACCGGGTGCGGTTGCGGGCGGGGGAATCGCTCTACCTCGCCGCGGGCAACATCCACGCCTACCTCGACGGGCTCGGCATCGAGCTCATGGCCGCGAGCGACAACGTGTTGCGCGGCGGACTCACGCCCAAGCACATCGACGTCGCCGAACTCGTCGACGTGCTCGACTTCACTCCCGGCGCGCCGCCGCTGCTCGAGCCCGAACGTTCGGGTGCGGGCATCGAGACGTTCCGACCCGACGTGCCGGATTTCGTACTGCACCGGCTCGATGCGGTCGCGGCGGCAGCGGACGGTTCAGCCGGCGCAGAGACCCCTGACCCTGCTGTGCCGCTCGAGGGGCCGGCGATCGTCATCGCCGATCGCGGCTCCGTTGCGCTTCGAGGTGCGCTCGGCGACGCACGCCTCGAGCGAGGCGAGGCCGTCTACGTCACACCCGAAGAGCGGGCGATCGAGGTGTCCGGCCCAGGCGTCGCCTGGATCGCGACCGTCGGCCACCGCGGGTGATCGGCGCGGGCATGCTCCGAGCAGTCGCCTCGCGTGCTCGCGGCAGTGCGCTTCATGCGAGAGGCCGTGCGGCCGCGCATGCGGTGTCAGACGCCGATCGAGTATCGGGCTGGGTCGACCTCGTCGTTCCCGTGCACGACGTCGGCAGGCTGATCGACGCGACGCTCCGTTCCGTGCTCTCTCAAGACCACTGGCAGGTCCGGCTCCTGGTCGTCGACGACGCGTCGACGGACGACACCGCGGCGCGGGTCGTCAAGTGGGCCGCACGCGACTCGCGCGTGCAGCTCGAGCGGGTCGCATTCCACGACGTCAATGCGACGCGCAATCATGCGCTCGAGCTCACGCGGGCCGACTACGTCGGGTTCCTGGACGGCGACGACCTCCTCCGCCCCGGTGCGCTGCGCGATCTGGTCGCCAGCCTCGAGGAGTCGGGCTCCGACTTCGCGGTCGGCGGATACGACCGCCTGCAGGGGCGTCGTCGGACTCCGCCCGCCTTCTGGATCGACGAGGCCCACGAGTCGCCACGACGGGCCGTCTCTGCGGAGCAGTTCCCGTTGATCATGGTGAACGCGGTCCAATGGACCAAGCTCTACCGACGCGAGTTCTGGACGCGAGCGGACCTGCGCTTTCCCGAGGGCGGCCACTTCCAGGACCAGATCGTGAGCGCGCGCGCCTACGCGCGTGCACGCGCCATCGACGTGCTGACGCGGAAGATCGTGGACTGGAGGGTCCGTTCCGACGGCAGCTCGATGACGCAGCAGGGCATCCGGCCCGGACAGGTGCGCGATCGATTCGCCACCGCGCTCGCCGCCCTGCAGGTGCTCGCCGCCGAATCGACTGAAGCCGTCCGGCGTGCGCGGATCGCCCAGTTCCTGGCGAACGACGCCGCCGTGGCAACGGCCGAACTGCCGAACATGGATGACGAGGCGTTTGCGACCCTTCGATCGGGGCTCGCGGACCTCGCTGCGTTGGCCGACGACGAGATCTGGCGCGAAGTCCCTGCCGAGTCGAAGGTGCTGTACGAGTTCGTCCTTCGCGGTGACCGGGCGCGGGCGCGGGACTACGTCGACCGAGGTGGCCTGGAGTCGCTCCGCCATCCCCTCATCGAACTCGACGGTGAGCGGTACATCGCGCTGCCGTTCTGGCAGGACTCCGAAGCATCCCTGCCGGTCGACCGCTTCCTTGCGGCGCCTCGTGAGCTGCGTGCCTATGCGGCCGCGCGCATGCCGAGGAAACGTCGGTGGTCGCGGTCCGGCTCGACGTGACCGATGCGATCGGGTGGGCCGCTCGATCGCGCTATGCGGGCAGCGTACGGATGAGCCGTGCGGGCACGCCGCCCACGAGCGCGTCTTCGGGTACGTCGGAAGTCACGACGGCGCCGGCGGCGACGATTGCGCCCGGCCCGATCGTGACCCCGCCGACGACGAGCACACCCGCGCCGATCCACGCACCGTCGCCGACGGTGATCGGATCGTTGCGGCCGGCGCCGGCTCGCTTCCGGTGGCTGCCGATCTCGTGGGTGTCGGTCACGAGCCGCACGAACGGCCCGAAATTGACCCGATCGCCGATCCTGGTGCCCGGCCGAGCGTAGAAGTCGCGATTGATGAACACGTCATCTCCGATCTCGACTGGGCCGAGGATTTCGCCCCCGCGGTAGATCGTCACTCGATCGCCGATGCGAACGTCGCCGTTGAGCTGAACACGGGGGTCGATCTTGCAGTCTTCGCCGATGTCGGTGGTCACCAGAACATTGTGCCAGCCGGGTGGGCATCGGAGACCGGGTGGGTTCGTGGCGGCACGACAGGACGCGACGAACCCAGCCGGTCTACGAGGCCACGCGCACCCCGAACAGCCGTCGGTAGGCGGTCGGCGTCGTCTGCAGCACCTTGACGAAGTGGTGGCGCATGACCGCGGCGGTGCCGAAGCCCGTCTCGCGCGCGATCTCCTCGAGGTTGAGGTCGCTCTCCTCCAGCAGTTGCTGCGCGCGCAGCAGACGCTGCCGGTTGAGCCAGGCGTTCGGCGTCGTGCCGGTCTCGGCGCGGAACCTGCGCGCGAACGTTCGCGGTGACATGAGCGCCTTTCGCGACAGCAGGTCGACCGTGAGGTCTTCGTCGAGGTGCTCGAGCATCCACGCGGTGATGGTCGCGAACGAGTCGCTCCGGCACTCGGTGACGGGGGTCTGGATGAACTGCGACTGACCGCCGTCGCGCTGCGGCGGCACGACCATGCGGCGGGCGATGATGTTCGCCGCGCTCGCGCCGAGCTCGGTGCGCACGATGTGCAAGGCGGCGTCGATGCCCGCGGCGGTGCCGGCACCGGTGACGACCTTGCCGTCCTGCACGAAGAGCACGTCGGGGTCGACCTCGGTGTCGGGGAAGTCCGCGGCGAGGCGGTCGGTGTACATCCAGTGCGTGGTGGCGCGGCGGCCGTCGAGCACCCCTGCCTTGCCGAGCATGAAGGCGCCCGAGCAGACGCTCAGCACCCAGGCGCCCCGTGCCACGGCGTCGCGCAGCAACTCGGCGATGCGCTCGTCGACGGGCTGGTCGATGAGCGCGGCCGGGACGGCGACGAGGTCGGCGGTGCGTGCGAAGTCGAGGCCCTCGTGCACGACGAGATCGAAGCCGAGCTTCGTGGAGACGGTGCCGGGGTCGGCAGCGACGACATGGAAGTCGAAGACGGGGCCGCCGTGCTCGGACCGGTCGATGCCGAACACCTCGCAGATCACGCCGAACTCGAACGGCGCCATCTGCGGGACGGCCAGGCAGGCGATGGAGTGGAGCACGGGGAACCTCCGAGCGGCGAAACGCTGCCGGTTGGCAGGAATGAGTGGGTCTGTGTCAACACTGCCATTGTCGGCAGGATCTCGCAATACATAGATTTACTGCCATGTCACTCGTCATCCTCTTCCTGCTTGCAGCGCTCGCCCTGTGGGGCGTCGTCGCGACCCTCGTCCGCCTCGACTTCGACGGCTACGGCCGGCCCGAGATCCGCGACCGCAACCGGCACGTCGAGCACCTCGGGGAGCTCTGAGGGCGCAGCGGTTTCGGGACGCTGGCTGCGCTCGCTCCTCGACCCACCGGTACCATCGTGGGGGCGCCGGAGACACCGCCGCCGGAGAGGCGGAACATGAGCTGGTTGGTCACCGGGGGAGCAGGCTACATCGGCGCGCACGTCGTGCGGGCGTTCCAGGCGAAGGGCATCGACACGGTCGTCGTCGACGACCTCTCGTCCGGACGGCGCGGATTCGTCGCCGACGGCACCGCCTTCGTGCAGGGCTCGATCCTCGACGGCCGCCTGCTCGAGTCGACCTTCGACCGCTACGACGTCCGCGGCGTCGTGCACCTCGCCGGCTTCAAGTACGCGGGGGTCTCCGTCCAGCGGCCACTCCACACCTACCAGCAGAACGTGACGGGCACGACGACGCTGCTCGCCGCCATGGAGTCGAAGGACGTCGCGCGCATCGTCTTCTCCTCGAGCGCGGCCGTCTACGGCACGCCCGACGTCGACCTCGTGACCGAGGGCACCCCAAAGCATCCCGAATCGCCCTACGGCGAGTCGAAGCTCATCGGCGAGTGGCTGCTCGCCGACCAGGGCCGCGCGACCGGGCTCGCCCACACGAGCCTGCGCTACTTCAACGTCGTCGGCTCGGGCACGCCCGAGATCTTCGACCCGAGCCCGCACAACCTGTTCCCGCTCGTGTTCGACGCCCTCCTCGACGGGCGCGCGCCGAAGGTCTTCGGCGACGACTACCCGACGCCCGACGGCACCTGCGTGCGCGACTACATCCACGTCGCCGACCTCGCCGAGGCGCACGTCGTCGCCGCGCAGCGGCTCGATGCCGGTGAGTCGGTCGAGCCGGTGTACAACCTCGGCTCGGGCGACGGCGTCTCGGTCGGCGAGATCATGCGCGCCGTCGCCGACGTGACGGGTATCGCGTTCGCGCCCGAGGTCGCGCCGCGCCGCACCGGCGATCCCGCGCGCATCGTCGCCTCGGGCGAGCTCGCCGCACGCGACCTCGACTGGAAGATGCGATACACGCTCGACGAGATGGTGCGCACCGCGTGGGAGGCGCGTCGGGCCGCCGGCTGACCGGGCGCTTCATAACGTCTGCCCAACGCCACCGGCGTGTCGCGAGCGGCGTGAAGCCTCGATCGGTGATTGAGGGTTTACGATCCGCGACTTGACGCGCGGGAATTACACGGGTGTAATTGTTCATGACACACCCTCCGGGTGGTCGGTACAACTGGGTGGGAGACGATATGGCTAGTCCTGAATATCGTTCTGGAGTACCTGACGATTGGTTCGTCGATCCGGTCAGGCTGGGAGTTCCCGGTGTGCGCCCGGTCGTCGACGACGACAATCAGTTGGCGTGGCAGAGCGACGCATTGTGCGCGCAGACCGATCCCGAAGCGTTCTTCCCTGAGAAGGGCGGATCGACGAGGGATGCGAAGAAGATCTGCACCGGGTGCGAGGTTCGCGCCGAATGCCTCGAATACGCGCTCGGCAACGACGAGCGGTTCGGCATCTGGGGCGGACTCTCCGAGCGCGAGCGGCGCAAGCTGCGCAAGCGAGCGGTGTGAGTGGCGGGGTCTGCTTCGGCAGGCCCCGCACTCGTCTTCGCGCTCGTCCCGTGCCCGGTTTCGAAACGCGCCCGGAGCGGTCTCCCGACCAGCGGCCCGAGCCGCTTAGGCTGACTGCGATGTTCCCCAGAGTCACCGCCGTCCTCGTCGTGCATCACGGCGGCGACCACCTCCGTCAGACCCTCGAGGCGATCCGCGCACAGGAGCGCGCGCCCGATGCGCTCGTCGTCGTGCTCACCGAGGCCGATGTCGTCGCCCGCGAGCAGATCGCGAAGATCTCGCCCACGCATCTCGTCGACCTCTCGCAGCGGCTCTCGTTCGGCGAGGCCGTACGGGCCGCCGACCGTGTGCTCGGCGACCCCTCGTCCGACGGCGATGCCCTCTGGCTGCTCGCGGAGGACAGCGCCCCCGCCCCCGATGCCCTCGCGCAGCTCGTGGCCACCTTCGAGACGGCCCGATCCGTCGCCGTCGCCGGGCCGAAGCTCGTCGCATGGAACGAACCCGACCGCATCGCCCGATTCGGCCGGTCGGTCACCCGGCTCGGCCGGAGCGTCACCCTCGTCGCCGACGAGCTCGACCAGGGCCAGCACGACGGCATGAGCGACGTGCTCGGCCTCGATCCGGCCGCCATCCTGGTGCGTCACAGCGTGTGGCGCAGCCTCGGCGGATTCGACCCGGGTCTGCCCACCGTCGACGACGCGCTCGACCTCTCGATCAGGGCGCGGCTCGCCGGGCATCGCGTCGAGGTGGTGCCCGCGGCGAAGGTCCGCTTCGCGGGAGCCGGCGTCGCAGGACCCGAGACCGGTCCGAAGGCGAGCACGACGCGGCGACGGGTGCGGGCCACCCGCGCGGCGCAGCTGCATCGTCGTCTCGTGTACGCTCCCGTCGTCGCGGTACCGCTGCACTGGCTCACCTTCCTGCCGCTCGCGGTGCTGCGGTCGATCCGGCTGCTGCTCGTGAAGGCGCCCGGCGCCATCCCCGGAGAGTTCGCCGCGGCGGTCACGACGATGTTCTCGGGCGCGCGGGTGCCACGGGCCCGCCGCACCCTCAAGGCAGCCCGCACGGTCGGCTGGTCGGCGATCGCGCCGCTGCGCATGCAGCCCGACGAGATGCGCCGCCGCCGTCAGCATGCGGCCGAGGCGCGCCGCGAACGCGCGCGCGGACGCAAGCACGAACTGCAGTTCCTCGGCACGGGCGGCGGCTGGGTGCTGCTCGTCTCGGTCGTGGCGTCGGTCGCCCTGTTCTCCTGGCTCCTCGGCGCCGGCGGCGTGAGCGGCGGAGGACTCGAACCGCTCTCGAGCGGTCTCGACGTGCTCTGGCGCAATGCCGCCTACGGGTGGCGCGACATCGGCCCGGGGTTCATGGGCGGCGCCGACCCGTTCGCGGGAGCGCTCGCCGTGCTCGGCTCGGTGACGTTCTGGGCGCCCTCGCTGTCGCTGCTGCTGCTCTGGCTCCTCGCGATTCCGGCGGCCGCCCTCGGCGCATGGTTCACCGCCTCGCGCCTCACCGAGCGAGGGTCGCTGCGCGCGGTCGCCGCGTTCGCATGGGCGTTCGCCCCACCGTTCCTCATCGCCCTCGGCGACGGCCGCCCGGGCGCCGTGCTCGCCCACGTGCTGCTCGCGTGGCTCGCGTTCGCCGCGTTCGGTGCGGCCACCTCGTGGGCGGCCGCCGCGACCGCATCGCTGCTCTTCGCGGCCGTGATCGCGGCGGCGCCGAGCCTCACGCCGGCCCTCCTCGTCGCCTGGATCGTCGCCCTCGCGGTGAGCGGACGCGCCGCGGTCAGGCTCATCGGCCTGCCGATCCCCGCGATCGTGCTCGCCGCGCCGCTCGTCATCGGCCAGCTGGACCGAGGCAACCCGCTCGGCCTCCTCGCCGACCCCGGGCTTCCGACCGAGAGCACCGTCCCGTCCGTGTGGCAGCTCGCGGTCGGCCTGCCCGACGGGTCGTGGGGCGACTGGAGCGGCTTCTTCGCGACGACGAACGTCGACTTCCGCGTCGCCCTCAGCGCCCTGGTCCTGCCGCTCGTCGTCGTCGCCCTGACCGCGGTGCTCGCGCCCCGGTTCCGCTCGGCGCTGCTCGCGCTCGGCGTCGCCGTGCTCGGGTTCGCGACCGCCGTGCTCGCGACCCACCTCGCACTCTCGAGCTCGGGCGCGACCGCGG
>Ga0256776_1000183_pt1 | contig 12622 bp, 1 predicted proteins | sample MC6MC0927MT_FD_186069 | JGI IMG/M metagenome (GOLD analysis project Ga0256776, IMG submission 186069) | Metatranscriptome of enriched soil aggregate microbial communities from Iowa State University, Ames, United States - MC6-MC0927-MT... | ecosystem: Environmental > Terrestrial > Soil >... | reverse complement strand
GCCCATTCGATACTTACCGCCATCACTCTTCATTGTTCCAACCGTCAACTGTTTGTTTTGATTGGCTGCTCGCATCCATGCATTGCATCCCATTTGTTGGAGTCGAGGATGATGAGGAGTGAATGGAGAAGCGGAGTCCGATTGGAGGATGATATATGCAGGTAGGATGGCGTCGGTTGCTGCATCATGGTTACTGCTCGACCAATATTGTTGCTGCACCATGATGATCATCGTTGCATGATAGTTGTTCCTCCATCCTTGTTATTATACTTGCTAGTGCCGAGGTTTGCTGGATAGCGATACCGCCATGTGTACATACGCTTGACCTTGGCCTTGACTTCCATTATCTCGACTCGTCTGTTTTCTCGTTTGGTATTTGTCTTAATCCTCATCCTCCCATCTCATCATCATATTTGCTCGTCCTTCATGTGTGGCATCGGAATCAATCGATTGACATTGAGAGATGGCATACAGCAACTTCTCACTCAATACACGCTTGCTCGAATACCTTGGTAGCTCGAGGGCGAAGAAACAGGTATGCGCGACGGGTAGGTATTGATCATGCTTGCCAGATGCTTGTGCAGCGGCATGATCACTCAATTTGAAGAAATCCTTGCCAAAACCAAGAGAGGTGGAAGGAAGACGGGTACGGCCCCATACGAATTGTAGGAAGTTTTTCCTTTGTTCCTGTGACATCTCTTTGAGTACTTCCCAGAACATGTTGACATGTGGATCGGCCGGTCGTACATTGCCCCGATACTCCGTCTTGTCACGCAGGAGGGAGATGGAAATATCCGGACTACCACATACCATCGTCTCCAACTCGAAGGGACGGAAGATGGAGAGGAACTCAAATGGAATAATGCTGGCCATACCACGCACGAGGATGGAGATTTGTGCATCGTACCGACGCAAGTAGAAGCGCTCCAACAATGTTGCATAAGTGGGACTGCTATCATATGTCACGGGAATGTTTCGGCCACCTGGAATGAGTTCGATCACACGTTTACTACCGACAGTGGATGAAGAGGATGACGATGATCCAGGCACTTCTGCTGCATCTTCCTCCAATATCACATGATGTTCACCGTCTCCATCATCTGAGTCAGTGTCAATTTCGACGGTGAATGTGAGATCAGGGAATAAGTATGGAAATGTTTCTCTTGTGACCGTTCCATCCGCCTCGCCGCCTTTTCCATGTTTGAGCATATGAATAAGTTTCCATGTATGGAAGTCGATTGCCTTGAGATCCAGAGTGTTGATCGGTTCGCCCACCATGACCTTCCAGATGAGTGGAGGAAGGTCGAGTGGGAGGGCACGATTGTTATCCAAACAACACACACCCAACAAACGACCAACGAAATATAACATACAACGAAGAAGTGCGAGACGACCCGCTTCAGGCGAAGGAAGATACTTGTTGCGATTCTCACCAATCACATGATAGTAGTTGGGAACTGGACGGAACAGGGGTAAGACTGGGATCGCTGGAGAGGGTGCGGCGTCAGCTTGCTCCGCCTCACTATCGCCACTGCCATTCGGACCCTTCTGTTCTGTTTCATGTGTTGTAGTATTGTTGAGTTTTGCCAATACTGATTGTAGTTCATTACATATTTCCACGAGTGATTCATTGTACATTCCACCGACATCATGCCCACCCTCACCAACAAACTTCACCTGCCATGCCTGTCCACGACGACGTAACGCCGAGGGATCACAGCTGGGATGAATGTGTGAGAACAGTTGGTAGAACAGAGAATGACGAAGGACGGAGATCAATGGAGATGGATGCGAGGCAGAGGAGGAAGGCATATTTCCATGTCGCATCGCCTGTGCTAATGTTTGTGCATTCCTGCTTCTCACTGCAGCATGTCTGTTGAGAATGACGAATTGCGGTCTCTCCTCACTGTACAATCTACCAAGTAGACTTCTCCATAGATACATCTTGCTCTGATGGAACAGCAACGTCTTACTCGTCCGTCTGGCGATGGTTGCCAGACAGCCAGGAGCACTACCCGCACCTGTTGCACCTGTTGGCAGACCTGCATTGGTCCATGGGGGACGAACGAACGAGAGATCAACAACAGGCAACACACGACTATACTCATTGCTCAATAACTTGAGAAGGGCGAATCGAGCACGAATATGTTCGATGGGTACATGTTGCAGTATGCGTGCGGGATGATCAGCTGGTGCATCGATGGGTGGCGCTTCCAGTGGCATGATGTCTCTGAATGTCATGGACATGAGACGGCGACTACTCTTTGCGGTCATCTCATCCATATGTCGCACCAATGCCTCATCCATGAATCGTGTCCATCGATAGTCCATCGCATCCTTCACTGATGCAACCGGTACAGTGACGCTGTTCGCCAGTCCTCTCATGGCGGTCAACCAGTCTCCTCGTCGACTACCCCAGGTATCACCGAAGGCACGCTCAACTTCAGGATAGGAGTCCCCCCACTTCAACGAGGCCTCCAGTTCGAGATACAATGAGGCAGCTTGTGCGAGTGTCTGTGCTTGTGCGAGTCGTGCATCCCACTGTTGGGAGGCCAACCCACCCGGTAGCCAGGTACTGATAGCAAAGCATTCTGGTAGGAGACTATCTTTGATGGTCTTGAGTGCTTGTTGAATTTGTTGTGGTGTTTGCATCTGATTGATGGCCATCATCCACTCGCGTCGTTGCTGATTCCAACCTTTGACTTGTTTGTGTAGTTTGAGACAGAGTTCAGGTTGCTTCAGACACCAACGTAAGATGTCCAAGTCTCCACACTCATTCAATGCACGCTCCATCACACGTTGATGAGGTAGACGAGTGGAGGTGAGAAGGCTGCGACTGAGACTCTCTGCACGTAGTACAGCCAGGAAAAACCAACTCGCTGGTCGGCCATCAATCGATTGTACACTCCACACATCTGAATCACTCAAACGGAAGCTGATGGGTCTCTGTCGAATCAGTTCAACCAATGCCATGAGGAAGGGCGAACTACCCCAACCACTCTGCGTATTACTATCATACAATTGCTCCATGACACGCAGCAGGATCTCGAACATGCCTCCAGCCAGTGGAGTGGGCATGCGAACACAGAGGGAGGTGAGGGCACGACAAGCCAACACCTTGTTGGGAGAGCGACAAACAGTGAGGTAGCGCAGGAAGGATTGGATGAGATCGAGTGCCAGAGGGTGAGAGAGGAGTTGATCGATGAGTGTGGGGGAATCAGTCAGCAGCAGCAGCAATGGCCATCCGAGGCTGAACGACGCTGAGAAGAGTGGGTCAGACACATTGGTACGAGTCATATGGTTGGGTTGAATGGTTGTGACATTGTGAGTTGATGCGGGTGTTGGCAAGCCAGCTTGAGCCAACACATGTGCAGCCTTCTGGTTGCTCATCGTTCCAGCATTGACGACATGTGCCATGGGAGGCGTGATGGACGAGAAGACGCACGTCTCGCCTGATCCCAATGATGCTGCTCCGCTCTTACCTGCAGCCATCAACACATTTCCCTGATCGAGTCGGAATGAAAGTGGACGAACACGGAAGCGAAAACCAAATTCATATGGTTTCTGTCGCAATCGTCCACTCATGAAACTATACCAGAATCGATCACCAGCAATGACGATATGTGTAAAATCATCCGGTGAACTACCCGAGAAGATGACGATGGGCTCACGACACGTCGCATCAGCATAGAAGCATAGCATGGCATGACTTTGACTGATATTGCATCGTCGATCAAATGTGACCATGATGGCATCCGCTCCTTCAATCTCAACCTTCTGTGCTCCCTCACTCACCCCACTCTGGTATGGATGCTCCGTATCGATATCGCGCACGAAGTAGCTGCTCACCGCCAGACCTCGTTTACACTCACTGATGAGATGAGCGAGAAGCTGCTCACGAGCGGGAACACTCAACACAGGGGAAGGACGAGTGGCATGAAGGAAGGTGGAAAGCATCAACCAAACATCGATCACACGGGGATGAGAGGGAAGAGGGGTTGGTGGTGGAGTGGCAGAGCGGTCATCATCATCGTCATCATTGTCCGTTGTACCCTGTAGATTTGCACGAGTCTTCTCTGCCGCCTCGATATAAATTCGTGTCCAATCAAACATGAGATCATTGCGTGGTCGCAGTCCAGGTGTCGATGGGATGGCATCTGGCTCGATGCCGCTGCCATACCCACACTGTCCAGCTTCAGTCCCAGTCTGAGTTCCAGCCCCAGTTGCATGCTCCTCATCCACTCCATTATCCAATGTCAGTTGAGCATTCGGTTCCAATGCTGCAAGTTTGATGATTCGCATACAACATGATGCAGAGAAATTCGAGACCAACTCCAAGCCACCACTGCCCAGGCCACGAGGAGAGGAGAGTGGAGGGGAGGATGTCGGGGATGACAGGGGTCGGCCAGGCTGAGGGAGGCTCAACAGGTAGAGACAAATGAGTGATAGACGGCGCGCATAGGTGATAAACACGCTGCTGTTCACATCTACGGCAAGATTAAAGAGGGTATTAACTGAGGTTGTGGATGTCGATTGTTGCACCTCTGTCTGCATTGCTGTTCCACTCATCCATGCACGCTGCAGACTCCATATCTGCTGCTGCATATTGTGCGTGATCTTCCGTGCATTGCCACTGGTCGAGGTGTTGAATTGCAGATTGGCTAGAGCGGCATAAACGGGAAGTGTTGATCTCATCGACTCAACATCGAGATCGAGGTACGCAAGAGGGATCCAGATATCATTCATACTGCCATCCTCCTCATCCTCGAATCGCAACAGCACTTTCGTACGGACCAGATCGCGTAAGGATGTCGGCTGTTGAGCATTGGCGTCGTCATCGTCATGCATCCTCGCATCATCATCGATGTGATGCACCGACACGACTGTTCCGATTTGACCCGCTCGTCCGCTCACATCCATCATGCGGACTGAAGCTGGCACGGCATGGCGGGGAGAAACCGACAATGATGTGATCGGATGATGAAACAGCTTTTGTTTCTTGCTTACACTGCCATCATCAGTCGGTGTGAGAGGAAGAAGAATACCCGCAGCTCTCGCTTCCTCCTGTGCAGCTGCCTGCGCCGCTCTCACTTTCTCTACTTTCATTCTAGTTTCAGCTTCCGCTTTTGCTTTCGCTTCCGCCTCCTCCTTCTTCTTCCTGATTTTCTCCTCTTCCATCCGTGCTTGCTCCATCGTCTCCGCTGCTTCGACCTTGGCACGATGTTCATCCCACTTGGACTCGTTGACTGGATCCAGCAACCACTCTGCAGCGGCATCAACTGAAGTGAAACGGGTCGAAACCAAAGCCAAGGCACAGTGTTCAGAAGAGAAACCCAAACTGGCGAGGGAGGATACTTGGCTGAGTTGAGTGGGAGTGAAGGTGGAGAGGAGTGAAGCTGATGGAGGGGAAGCTGGGTTGGGTGCAGATACAGAGGACGATGATGCAGCTGAAGAGGATGATGCACTTGCTGATGAAGACGAGGGTGGCTTTTCTTCACTCAGTGCCTTGATCGCCCATTCTGTTTCTTCCTCTGCTTCATCACTCTTTTCCTCCTCTTCCATCTCCTCTCTCTCTCCTTGCATATACTTGATCTTTCGTCTGAGAGGTCGTGCATGACCGGTTATCTCATTGTACATACACATCTTATCAATACGGACCAACGACGGAGCCTGAGTGTCTGTGCCAATCCACATACATGCTAAGCCGGCATCATATGCAGCATCCAACAGTTGCATGTCACGATCATCCAATGGAGCCCAATGATTGTCATCCGTGAGGAAGTACCAACGATAACTACGAGAATGTGACTTCTTCTTTGCATGGTTGCGACGTGCATAGAGGAATCGAGCAATGCGGAGTGGGTTGATGCGCAGACGCTGTCCACTGTCTGGACGTACATCACGTGGTCTCACCATCCATCCATCCTTCAAACACCATGCCTGGCCACCCATGCCTGCTCGTCCACTCAACTGCTCATGAATGCGCTCAGCATGCATGGCACGATCACACATCTGAGGGGCGGCAGACAGCAGGAGTCGACGGTAGGGATCGAACAATGGAGGAACATGGGGAAGGTTCGGTGCAAGAGGTGTGCCGGTCGAACCGGGGGTGAGCTGGAACGAAACGTCAGAGGATGACGAAGTTGCACTTGCCTCGTTCTTCGCAATATTCGGTTGTGATGACGGATTCGGTGGATGACGTTTCACGAATGCTTTGACTTCCTCTTCCTCAGCTTTGAGCGCGATGACTGGTTTCCAGCATCCTTTCTCTTGATAAAAATCCACACCTTCCAAGCCCCAAAAGTCATTCGATGCCATCGATGCGCTTGCCATGGATGAAGTTGCGTTGCGCTTGTACGTGGCCATATCATTCAGACCATGCTCCTTGAGCCACTTAATTGCCGCATTGGTATCACCATTGTGAGGCATCAATGCACGTGACGCCATCGATAGATCGATATCTGGTGCACCCGCTGCCATGTCACCTGTGGCAGCTGCGATGATCGGTCGTGCTTCTTCATAACGGCGAGCCATCTCACGGCTTTGAGCACCCAATAGACGATCAATATGTGATTGATGCAATGATCGAGCCCAGAGGATGGCGCTCGTTGGTGAAGATGGGTGAAGTTGAAGGGCACGAGAGATTAAATCAATATGTAACGGTTGTACAGCTGCACCACTTCCACTCACTTTCTCACATCTTGCTGCACTGGCACTTGCAAGTTTGAGTGCATTGATGACACGCTCAGGTTGTGTCTCCAACTCGGCTGCATGTTGATTCATGGCTGCATCCACTGCACTCATGACCGTGCTCAACTCATCCAACCGTCCGACCGCTGAGCAGAGAGGGATGATCTGCTGCGCCACAGCTAGTAAGTTGGAAAGAAGTGGCAAACTCGTCTTGCTTGCGGATGAGGATGAGGATGACGCAGAAGCAAGAGCTGATTGGCTGTTGTTTGGCTCTTTGACAATGACTTGTAGCAAGACATCAGGTCCATTGATCATCGTTTCCTCCTCCATGTGACTCCTCTGTGTTTCGATCTTCAACGATGTTGATTCCTCCATTGCATGTGGTTGGTGCTCCTGCGTAGTGACAGCACCATGCCTTGTGTCACGAGCTACGTGCGCTGCTCTCGTGCGTGCCTCCGCATAGACGCGCACTGAGTCCGCGATGCGTTCAGGACGTGTGAGAGCGAGTGTCATCGTGCAGAGCAGTGCGCGCATGCATGCAACATGCAACTGTGAGTAGGCGTAGCAGAAGAGAGAGGCAGCACTGGGTGAGGGTGGGAGATTGGATTCAGGAGGAAAGAGCGAGAAGGCAGAGTTTGAATCCTTCTCCTTATCCGATGTTTGTGTAGCCGACTGCGACGAGTGCGTCTGGGATGATGTGAATTGGGATGCTCGATTGATGAATCGTACGACAGATCTCAATCTCGCACGACCCTGTGCACCGAATATATGCATGCATGGCAAGGCAGGGGCATGAGAGACGGGCTGTAAAGAGCAGCATGGATACACCTGGCTGCGACCATCACTCTCACGAACCACTAAGGCAGTGATGGCAGAATGAGACAGCACAGTACCATAGCCCGAATATGTCTGCTCCATATTGTTGGCATTCGCATCCGTATATGCATGCCTCTCAGACATCTTCTCTGCACGTGCTGGTGTGGCTAACAACTTGACTCGAGCACCGACACGCATGGGTTCAGCCCATCCACCATAGACCAATACCGCTGCATGTGCGAGATAGAATCGATCCAATTCCTGTGGCTGAAGGAAGTGCGCTGCATTCTCCAACTCATACAGTGCCAATGATAAGCTCGCATCGACTGCGAGTATCCATGCATGACACCCATGCAAATGTCGAACAAGACTAATGAGTTCGCTCACGACTGTTTGACCACGTAGACGGGAATGTGGGAATGGACGTGAATCGGCACGACTCGCCTCCATCAAACGACCACATGCATAATAACCAATGGATTTGAGTAGATATGTGATCAATTGACTCGATGCTGCAGTCGCTTGAGATAACAACTGTCTCATCTCTGCTGATGGCCCATTGTCTTCACTCTCTACTTCGGCTGCGCTTGCGGCAGTGGGTTCCGGTTGGGGCGTTGTCGCACGTGATGAAGTGAGGTCCATCGCATTCTCACTCTGCTCTGAGCCAGCCTCTTGATCTTGGCCTTGCTCTCCCTCTTCCTCTCCCACCTCTTGCATCTCCTCATTTTCATTCCACATGATTTCAATGAGGCGTGGTGTGGCGAGTGGCAGTAGTGCACGACAGAGTCCAACACCGCGACGGAAGCATCGGAGACTGAGGAAGCGAAGAGCGGATGGATGAAGGAGCTGGGAGAGGAGGTTGTACGCGCGGGTGGAAAGAGAGCGGCAAGTAGACTCGGAACTGAAATCGAGCTCATGTGCGCCATTCACCACACTCTGGCCCTCTGTCTCATTGGTACCACCTTCCTGGTGAGTGAGCGTAAGACGAACGGGCAAGGAGGAGCAGACCATCAGTAATAGACTGAGTGCATCAAAACAATCCTGCTCGGCTTGGGCTTGTGGATGGAACGATGATGATGAGCTCGTGCCAGACCCGCCTTCATCCTGCATCGATGGTGAGGCAGTTGGTGAGGCTTCACTGGTACCCGCATGAGATTGCAAGAGCAGAGGAATGAGTCGCTCTAGCTGTGATAACAGTGCATGCAGAAGTTGGCCAGCAGCTGTGCTTGAACGAATGAGAGGTGTATCAGGTTCGGCTTGTTGCTCTGTCTCAGGTGACTCGTTCGCCTCTGTCCCCATCGCGCTCGATGCGTCACCACTTTGTTGTCGATGACGCATAGAAGGTGAGAGAGTGGAGAGAAGCATGAGCCTGAACATTGCACGTGACTTCTTGCCAACAGCCAGGCAAATGCCATTCTCGCTGTCTCCATACATCTCACCGTTATCGTCTGTGGAAGCACCAACAGCCGGCTCACGCTGCAGCGAAGCGAAATGGAACATCAAATGCTGAACGAGTGGGAGGATGAGTAAGATGGAGGTTGGAGCAGATGGAATGGTGGTGTTGGTACGTGCTGTAACTTCCACACAGAAAGAGAAGAGGGCGCTGACGGCGTGGTGAAGTAACGAGAGTGAAGCTGTAGGTGAAATGGATGAGCCATCGTTGGTTGTTTGTTGCTTTCGAACATCTGTGATGGTACGATGCGCTGAGTACATGTTGATCGGATGTTCGTATCCACCACTTGAATGCTGTTCGATTCCAAGCCGTTGTAGGGTATGATATGCAATGTTCATGATCGCATCCAACACTTGATCAGTCGATTGAAGGAGCGCCATTCGTACACCACCTCCAACTCCTGATCCGAGTAAAAACATTGTTGGATGCGATACATGAGTGAATGGGGATGGCGATGGCCGCAGTGCATTGGCCAACGCTGCCGCAGCCGCCGACGCAGAGGACGGTGGTTGTGAACACTCTGTCTTCTGTGCTCCATGTGTCCATGTTCGTGCTGTCGTGATCCAATGTGAGATAGCTGCAACTTTGTGCTCCCCATGGCATTGTTGAATGAGCCGAGCAATGCTGCTGCACCCACGCACTCTCTGAGAGGCCAACATGGATTGACGACGAAGAAGTAAATCGAGCGCATGAGCACGAACGATGGTGTAAGGATGACCAAGATGAGGCGCCTCCAGCTGCTGTGACTTTCGATGGCCATTTTTGTGATTCCCATCGGTATGCATTGGCCTCATTTCTCGACAGAATGCCACAACCATACTGGCGATGCTACTCTCCTCAGCCGCTGCATCACCACCACGACGTTTGCATGCTTTAGCAAGTTTCACCAACCATGGCATCCGAGCTGCCAACATCTCTGCACGCAGCAATGCCCAGCGACGACGAGTACGAGCACGACGTGCTGGATCAGGTGAGGGGAGAGGAACGCGGAGGGAAGAGGAGGAGGAGGATGAATCAGACGCAGCAGGAGAGAGAGATGGCATAACGCTAAGGCCAACAGTCATTGTGCCCGCTGGTTGCTCAACGTTTGCAATCTGTATACGCAATGGCCCTGGTGGATTGTCAGCCCATGTCATGGGTCGCGTCGCATGGGATAGAGTGATGTCTCCTCCTCTTCCTTTGCTTTGCCGCGGCAGATCAGACGTGTTGGTGAGTGGAATGGGCGAAGGAGTGAGAGGAGTGTGTGCAGGAGACCAAGTCGCCAATGAGCCAGAGGTGGTCGTGCGGAGTGAGGTTGGTGACGTCAATAGTCCAGAGCTGCTACCACCGTCACTCGTTGTTAGCCATGATGCATCAGTTGGCGACATGTGGGATGATGCGATGGGTGAGGGAACCGGCAGGGGCGATGCATCCAACATCATCGGTGAGAAAGGAACATCGAGTGGTTTTGTGCGCAGTAGCCGGCGTAGACGTTGTGAACCTTTGCCTCTCGTCTTCGATGGAACTGCTCGCACTGCCTCACATGCAGGCCTCAATCGGATGAGCAGTGCGGCACTCGCTTGGATCTGTCCAGCAAGCATGGCGTAGGGTGATGAATCCACCATACGACAATCATCCTCAACATGACCATCAGCACACTTGTATGAAGCAGCACCATCCGTCATGCTACCATGTTGCTCAACTGTTGGTAGGTCACATCCGACATGGACGCATACCTGCTTGAGAGCGGATTGACGGATGGAAACCATATCTGAGAGGATGTCATTCGAATGCTTCCAAAGTCTCAGTAATGGTGCAGGGGCTGGCTTGGATGCGAGAGGAATGGCAGTGGATCCGTTGCCGCCACATGTCTCACGTGCATACTCCATTGCCAAGCGTACATGACCAGTGTGTTTGAGAAGTGCAGCCAGTATCGCACGACTCGCTGCTACACCTGATTCACCAATACGCCTTCGTTGTGCACTGGCCATACGCATGGATGCATGAGACATGATACGCGCGTCGAGGGCAAGTGCGAGTTGATCTGGAGAGGGAGTTGTTGTGTTGACACCCGTCTCTGGAGGTGGAGTCACCATGCCAGCACTGTAGAGCAATGCAGATAGGAATCGTGCATATGGGAATGGCTCTGGTTGTGGAGAGTTTGGTGCGCTGATCGCAACCATCTCTTCATCGCTGTCTTGATCTCCATCACTGACACTTGGTGAAGGCACGAATGTTTCATTTGCATGTGCATGATGCGTTAGTGAGAGTGTTGATGTGGGAGTGGGTGCAGTAGGTGAGGCATGGCTGACCTCATCGGTCCGACGCTCTAGAGCCAATTTGCCAGGTCGGGAGCGTTGAGGAGTTTTGAAGGCGGAATCAGGAGCAGTGAGAAGAGAGGAGGTCGCACTGCCGATCTGGGCATGTCCAACAGTGACTGCGACAGGTGACGCTTCTGTTGCGGGTGTGCGGAAGGTTTCCAGCGATACTTGATCAGCACCGTCCTGTTTCTGCTTGTCCGCTGCTTGGCCCGTTTCTTTCTGAGGCGTGCGCAATGAAGCATCCGTCTCTCTTCGTTCGTCCTGTGTTTCCATCCGTCCTCTTGCTTCATGTTGTTGGCCTGTCGCCATCTCCTTGTTGAGCGTTGGAGTGGATGCGAGTGAGCGTAAGGCACGGGGTTGGGCATCCATGGCTTTATCTTCAAATGGCACAGTGAGTGACTCCGCAGGTTTGGATGGAGTGGGTTCTAAGCTCAGTGTGAAGGAGCTGGATGTATCCATGTCTGCTGCTGAGGCGGCAAGGATCGGCGATGTCGGGTCGAGAGTGAGTGGTTGCAATGCCTCACCCGTCATCTTCTCCTCCAGTGACAGGATCGTCTGTGGCATGTAAAGTAGTTCCAATCCACCAGCGAAAAGTGGACTTTGTAGCCACTGTGCGATGGTGCGTGGTGCTGTACCCCATCTTGTTGGCGGAACCTGTGATGAGGAATCAGCGGAGGCGCGAGTTTCGGAGGTGGCAGCATGAATGCATAGGTCGAGTGAGTCTTGAATAGTCGCAGCGTCACCAACCATGCCGCTCATCATCATAGTCGAACCACCACAAGCACTCAAAGTGGCAGTAACATTCGCTGCAGCATGGAGTTGATCCGATGTGGAGGTTACTGGTGCGCCAGCACATGCAAGTGAACGTGAGCTTGCACCAATCAACCATGAAGTCGAGTGACGAAGCAGTGACCAACATGCAGCAGTATCACGGCATAGCCCTGACACATGACGATTGGCATCATTCGTATCGTCTACCATGTGATCGAATAGTGTAATATGATCAGGAGCCATTTCGCCACATTGCGGACAGCAGAAGAGGCTGGGATATGACAGTCGCAGCTCGGCGAAGTGACGACGTTGACGTACAGGCCACATACTACCGGTCCGACGAGTGCTCGACATGTCAACACCAAATACATGCTTCTCGATTGCGGTCTGCACCAGTGGGTGGATGGAAACAGTAGAGAGTGGAAGCGTGGAACGAGGGAGCATGTTGTTGTTGGAATGAGTATTGCCAGAGGATGTTGCACCGGCAACAGCTGATGCAAGCTGTATTGCTGACTCCATCGCGGCTGCTGTCTCTGGTTGCGTATCCTTGTCTGTTTCCAATACTCGAATGAGTTGAGACGTCGGCTTGTTT
>Ga0256776_1000182_pt1 | contig 12648 bp, 12 predicted proteins | sample MC6MC0927MT_FD_186069 | JGI IMG/M metagenome (GOLD analysis project Ga0256776, IMG submission 186069) | Metatranscriptome of enriched soil aggregate microbial communities from Iowa State University, Ames, United States - MC6-MC0927-MT... | ecosystem: Environmental > Terrestrial > Soil >... | reverse complement strand
CTTCACCACACATCATCACATGCTGGATAGAAGGAAGGAAGACAAGCAAAGGTACGCTACACTATACAACACATGAACATGTGAGTGGAGAGTGGAGCGCGGTGCTGACTGTCGCTGTTGCTGTTGTCTTTCTTGCTGTGGATGCAGTCATGTGTTGACTGTCTGTCTGACACAGCTGCGTCAGAGTAGAGATGAGTGAGCATACCAAGTTCCTCTGCAGCAGCTGTCACAAGTGGAAAGCGACTAGCCATAAGCATGGCAGCATCTGCAATGCATGTCATATGCATCAACAACATCATGATCCAACCCCGCCATCGCTATCATCAACTGTCCTGTCCGCAACTCCACCTTCCCCTCCTCCACTCTTTGATCGTGCGCGTGAATGCATTCACCAGCTGAGTGAGGTGGAGCGAGCAGCTATCATAACCCTCCATAAGATTGGATGGACAGGACGAGACATCGCTGACACCATCAAATGCAGTGAGCAGACTGTGTCACTGTGGATCAATCGTTGGATGGATGCGCATTCTGTCACTGATCATGAGAGGAGTGGCCGACCACGCTGTACCACGGACGATATGGATCAAGACATTGGCTTATACTCAGATCAACATGTCAATGCACTCCCCAAAGATATAGTACGAGAATTGGAGCTGCCTATATCGGCCCGTACAGTGCGTCGCAGGCTCGCTGAGATCGACCTTCATACTTATGTCAAGCGACATGAGCATGCCTTCACAGAATTGGATCTGCGTCGTCGGATATCATTTGCCGAGGGATACTCGCATTGGAAGGAGGAAGAATGGAGTCGTATATTATGGAGTGATCATTGCCTATTCCCACTCGACTATCAAACTCGCGAATACGTCATTCGTCCTCCTGGGCATGGATGTGATGAGAAGTACATGGGCAAAACTGAGCGACTGGAGGGAGCAGTTTGGCTTTGGGGATGCATATGCGCCAAGGGATTAGGTCATGCTGAGCTCTACACAGAGTCACTGGATGCACACAAGTACCAATCTATATTGTCACTCGACCTTGTCAGTTCAGCTCGTCAATTTTGGCCCAAGGGACAATGGTGGTTTCAACAGGATAATGCATCTCCTCATACTGCTGGTACAAGTCAAGTATGGTTTCATAATCATGGCATTGATCTCATTGACTTCCCTCCGTGGAGTTCAGATCTTAATCCAATTGAGAACCTATGGAGCAGCCTCAAGAGTCGCGTCTATGCGCATCACCCCAAAACCATGGAAGAATTGGAACATTGGATCGCAGCGGAATGGGCAGCGACAGATCTTAATTTTATCTCTCACCTCTGTCTTAGCATGCCTCAGCGCCTGCAATTGTTACTCACGAATCATGGTCACAAGATTTCATATTAATATACAATCCATGTCGTTGTATCTCATTTCTATGCTATGGACTTGGCAACTTTCAAGGGGCTTTTGTCCGGGCCTGCATACACCATTGCCTCTGTACCTTTTTCATTCCATGGGACTTAATGAAATCCTAGGGACTTTTGTCCAGGGGTGATGGTTATCAACGTGCAATGGACGCCAAAGTGCCTGCGATCAATTTTCCGCCTCGCATCATGCTCATTTGAGAATTATTTCCGACAACCGTTACGTTGAATTTCGTTACAAAGCTTGATGGTTGCAGTGTATATCAGTGTAACTTCTGCACGGTGTAGCATCCATTCCGATCATGAGAAGGCGACAAAAAAGCCGCTGACAACGCCGAAGCAACTGCGGCTGCATGCTGCGTTCAATGTTGCACAGCAACATTCCACCGTCTGGAAGCATCATTCATTCATGCTACATGATATGGTATGGTGCGGCGCGGAGCGTTTACTTGCGGTTGGCACGACGAGCGTTCTTCTTGGCTCCAACCGTGGTTGCCTGTCTGAGCTTATGGTAGCGGGTGATGGCGAATGGTGCAAGGTCAGCACGCAAGAAGCTCTTCTCAGTCAATGCACGGATGGTGCGTGCACCTCGGCTCTTTCCACTGCGTGTGTGCTTGTTGAGTGCGACGGTCTCAGTCTGCTTGGCTGGTGCAGAGGCGTTGGCGGCCTTGCCACGCTTCAATTGCAATTCCACACGCTTACGATCAGCGCTCAACGCAACACCAACAGCACGGGGGTTCACCAAACCGGAGAATTTGTATGAATGTGTGTTGTTGAGGTTGCATGGCTCAGAGGAGAGTGTGACTCCGTTCCTCTTGACCAGGAAGGAGTGACCATGACCGGCGCGCAGCACCTGCCATTGCAAATCAGGGGAGTGGAGGGCGTTGATGGAGGCCATTTTCGATGTTGATGGGGATGGATGCTAAAACAGAGAGCAGCTGTCCATCATCATTGTATGATTCTGTTGTTAATGAGCGGGACTGTTTGGTACATTACGCAGTGCCACTCCCTCTTTTCTTGCATCGGGTCACAGCACAACGTGGACGGGGAAGGAACAATCATAGGTTGGGGTTGGTTGGGTCGATTCGAAAGGAAATCGTTCTTCTTGCTTCCCCTGCACGACCAGGCAATGGAATGGTCATTCGACATGAACATGAGAGTCGTACTATAGTGGTGCAGTGTAGTGTACGTTTAGATGATGCCAATGGTGTTGGCAACCTCCAATGCCTCATGGTCGGGTGACAATCGCACGTAGGCCTTCTTCAAACCATCGGGACGGACCAAGGTGTTGACGCGGACAATATTGATGTCATACATCTCCTTGACGGCTTGTGCGATTTGCCTCTTGTTCGCCTTGAGGTCCACGATGAAAGTGATGGTGTTGTTATCCTCGATCTGCTTCATGGCTGATTCCGTGCAGAGTGGGTACTTGAGAACGGCATACTTGTCGAGCTTATTACGGCGAGGCAGACTGCGGCGCTCATACTTGGGGTTACGTTGAAGTCGGAGGGTCTTAGGACGGAAGAAGTGAACGGATGTGCGAACGGCAACCTCACGCTTCTGTTGAGCTCCCTTCTTCACAGCCTTGGCTGCTGCGGATGCCTTGCTGCCCTTCGTCGAGGACTTGGCGGGGGCCTGGCCCTTCACCTGTGTAGTCTCAGCCTTCTTTGCCATGTTGAATTGTCTGTCTCGATGATGATGACGTCGGGCGAGCCCGAAGCGGCGTCGGCGAGCACGTACGCGCCCTTCGACGTGTTCGCGGCGCTCGCGAGCACGTCGCCGGAAGCCTCGCCTTCGCCGCGCTCGAACACCGGGATGTTCTGGCGGGTGAGCGCGATGCCGGCCGGGCCGCCGCGGCGCTTGAGGATCTCGAGCCACGCGTGGGCGACCTCGTTCGCGTCGGCGGGACGCACGACGTCGAGTCCGGGGATCGCACGGAGCGTGGCGAGCTGCTCGATCGGCTGGTGGGTCGGACCGTCCTCGCCGAGCGCGACGGAGTCGTGCGTCCAGACGAAGATCGACGGCACCTGCATGAGCGCGGCGAGGCGCACGGACGGCCGCATGTAGTCGCTGAAGATGAGGAACGTGCCGCCGAAGGCGCGCGTCGGGCCGTGCAGCACGATGCCGTTCACGATCGCGGCCATCGCGTGCTCGCGGATGCCGAAGTGCAGCACGCGGCCGTAGGGGTTGCCCGCCCACTCGTGCGTCGAGTGCTCGGTCGGCACGAACGAGCCGCCGCCGTTGATGGTCGTGAGGTTCGACTCGGCGAGGTCGGCCGAACCGCCCCAGAGCTCGGGCAGCTGGGCGGCGAGGGCATTGATCACCTTGCCGGACGCTGCGCGGGTCGACACCTCGGTGCCGCCCTCGAAGACGGGCAGCGCGTCGGCGATGCCCTCGGGCAGCTCGCCGGCCTCGAGGCGGTCGAGGAGCGCCTTGCGCTCGGGGTTCGCCGCGGCCCAGGCGTCGAACGACTGCTGCCACTCGGCGCGCGCGGCCGCACCGCGCTCACGGGCGCCGCGCGTGTGCGCGATCACGTCGTCGGCGACGACGAAGCTCTCCTCGGGATCGAACCCGAGCACCTCCTTCGTCGCGGCGAGCTCGGCGCCCCCGAGTGCGGAGCCGTGGATCTTGCCCGAGTTCTGCTTGCCGGGGGAGGGCCAGCCGATGATCGTCTTCAGGATGATGATCGAGGGCTTGGACTGCTCGCCCTTCGCGGCCTCGATCGCGCGGTGGAGCTCGGCGACGTCCTCGACGTACTCGCCGGTCTTCTTCCAGTCGACGGTCTGCACGTGCCAGCCGTACGACTCGTAGCGCTCGGCCACGTTCTCGGTGAACGCGATGTTCGTGTCGTCCTCGATGGAGATCTGGTTCGAGTCGTAGATCACGACGAGGTTGCCGAGCTGCTGGTGACCGGCGAGCGAGGATGCCTCGCTGGTGACGCCCTCCTGCAGGTCGCCGTCGCCCGCGATGACGTAGACGAAGTGGTCGAAGGGGCTCTCGCCGGCCGGGGTCTCGGGGTCGAAGAGGCCGCGCTCGTAGCGGGCGGCGTAGGCGAAGCCCACCGCCGAGGCGAGGCCCTGGCCGAGCGGGCCCGTGGTGATCTCGACGCCGGCCGTGTGGCCGTACTCGGGGTGCCCGGGGGTCTTCGAGCCCCAGGTGCGGAGCGCCTTCAGGTCGTCGAGCTCGAGGCCGTCGCCGGCGAAGTAGAGCTGCACGTACTGGGTGAGCGACGAGTGGCCCGCCGACAGGATGAACCGGTCTCGCCCGAGCCAGGCGTGGTCGGCCGGGTCGCGGCGCATCACCTTCTGGAAGAGGAGGTAGGCGGCGGGGGCCAGGCTCATCGCCGTTCCGGGATGGCCGTTGCCGACCTTCTCGACGGCGTCAGCCGCGAGCACCCGGGCGGTGTCCACCGCGCGATCGTCGATGGATTCCCAGTGCAGAGTTGCCACGAGGTGCAGTTCCTTCCGTTCGTGACGGCGACGGGAACTCGTCCCCGACCCGCCGAGGACGTTGCGGCGCGGTACCGCCGGGCGTGCGAACCGTGGGGGATGCCTCGGGGGAATCGTGGGATCGCAGCGCCAAGCGCGCAATCCTCAGTATATGGACTTCGTGACGCGCGATGACGGGGTATGACTCACACCGCGCACCCTCCCGTGTGAGCCGCGCGGGCGCGGAATCCGGCCCGTGCGACCGGATGGCCTAGAATCGTGGGGAGGCGGCGCGGCGCCCGGCATCTGCCTGCGCGCGCGCCTCGGAGAAGGAACGATGCAGGCAGCCGTAGACACCCGTGACGCCCGACCGGCGATGACCGTTCGGCGCAAGCTCGCCGCCTACCTCGCGCTGACCAAGCCGCGCGTGATCGAGCTGCTCCTCGTCGTGACCGCACCGACGATGATCCTCGCGCAGCAGGGGCTGCCGAGCCTGTGGCTCATGCTCGCGACCCTCATCGGCGGCGCGATGAGCGCGGGCAGCGCGGGCGCGTTCAACTGCTACATCGACCGCGACATCGACCGGGTCATGAAGCGCACGCAGGGTCGACCGCTCGTCACCGGCGAGCTCACCGACCGTGAGGCGCTCGTCTTCGCATACGGCCTCGGCGTCGCCTCGATCGTCTGGCTCTGGGTGTTCACGAACTGGCTCGCCGCCCTGCTCTCGCTCGCCGCCATCCTGCTCTACGTCGTGTTCTACAGCCTCATCCTCAAGCGCCGCACCGCGCAGAACATCGTGTGGGGCGGCATCGCCGGCTGCATGCCCGTGCTCATCGGGTGGGCCGCGGTGACCGGCAGCCTCGACTGGGCGCCGTTCATCCTGTTCCTCATCATCTTCCTGTGGACGCCGCCGCACTACTGGCCGCTGTCGATGAAGTACAAGGACGACTACGCAGCGGCGGGCGTGCCGATGCTCGCGGTCGTTCGCGGTCGCGCACAGGTCGGCCTGCAGGTCATCCTCTACGCGTGGGCGACGGTCGCCTGCTCGCTGCTGCTCATCCCGATCGCCGACATGGGGCTCGTGTACTCGACCGTCGCGGTCGTGACGGGCGTGTGGTTCATCTACGAGACGCACCGCCTGTACAACCTCGCGATCCGCCACGTGCAGGTCTCGCCGATGCGCGTGTTCCACGGCTCGATCGCGTACCTGTCGCTCGTTTTCCTCGCGGTCGGCATCGACCCGCTGCTGCCCTTCTAGTCCGGTCGCACTCGCCTCGCGCGCGGCATGAGCGGCCTGGATGCTCGGCCACCGTGCACGCCACGATTTCGGCGATCGCCACGTTTTCGGCTCATTCGCAGCGATCTGACCGAGGTTGTGGCGATCGCCGAATCGATGGCGTTGGCCACCTCTCCTCGGCAGCAGGTCGGCCGCGCGTTCCATCCACATCGCGCGTACATCCGGCCCATCGTGTCCTCTGGGGGCCGCGACGATGGGTCGCATGGCCGATCTCGAACGCACGCTGCGCCGATACGACGGCGTCGCGCGAATGACGACCTTGCAAACCGCGGGGCACAGCAGGCACCATCTCCGCTGTGCCCTCGAGGAGGGTCGCCTTCTCCGCGTGTGGCGCAACTGGGTTGCGCTGCCGGGGTCGGATCCGCTGCTCGTCGCTGCGGCGCGGGCCGGCGTCGTGATCTCGTGCGTGACCGAGGCGAAGCGACTGGGACTCTGGGTGCTCGACGAGCCGGCGCTCCATGTCGCCGCCGGGCGGCACGACGCAGTCCCGTCGATCGACGCCCACGTGCACTGGTCGAAGCCGCTCGTGCCGAGGCATCCCGACGCGCTTCGCGACTCGATCGAGAACGCGCTCGCGCTCGTGGCAGCCTGCCAGCCGTACGAACGGGCGCTCGTGGTGTGGGAGTCCGCGCTGCGCATGCGACTCGTCGATCGCGACGTGCTGTCGCGACTTCCGCTCGGTCCGCACGCCCGCCGGCTCCTCGAGGCGTCGGGTGCTTTCTCAGACTCCGGCCTCGAGTCGCTCGTGCTCACGAGGCTGCGCTGGCTCAGGGTTCGCATCGTCCCGCAAGCGTGGATCGCGGGTCACCGGGTCGACTTCCTCATCGGCGACCGGCTCGTTGTGCAGGTCGACGGCGGACACCATGTCGGTGCGCAGCGCGAATCCGACAACGCTCATGACGCAGAACTGGTGTTGCGCGGCTTCTGCGTGATCAGGGTCGGGTATCGACAGGTTGTCGACGACTGGCCGACGGTGCAGGACCGGATTGCGCGGGCGGTCGCACAGGGCCTGCATCGGCGCTGAGCGACCGCCGCAGAATCGGTGATCGCCACGATTTCGGACGTCTGGCGGACATTCGTCCGAAGTCGTGGTGATCGCCGAGGTTCTGGTGCGCGCTGCGGGTCAGGCGGCGGATGCCGCGGCCGGGGCGGGTTCGGGCGCGTCGGCGCCGACCGGGCGCTTGAGGCGGAGGATCGCGACGGTCATCGCCGCGGCGGTGAGGGCGGCGAGCACCATGTGGACGCCGACGGCCAGCGGCGGCAGGCCGTTGCGGGCCTGGTAGAGGCCGACGGCGATCTGCACGATCTCGACCGCGAGGAGCGCCGTCACCCAGGCACGCGTCGGCAGGTGGTCGCGCCAGGCGGCGATCACGAGTACGAGCGTCAGCGCGAAGAGCAGGTATCCCGGCCAGGCGTGCACGTGCTCGAGGATCTCCGAGTCGAAGCCGGTGCGCCCCGCCTCGGCGTCGCCCGAGTGCGGGCCCGAGCCCGTCGTGAGCACGCCGAAGACGATCGAGATCGCGAGCACCGCACTCGTCGCGTGGGTGAGGCCGGCGTACCAGCCCGGCACGGCGCGCTCGCGCGGGCCGACGGGCTCGTCCATGCGGGCGAGGAACGCCGCCGTGATGCACACCAGTACGAGCGACGAGACGTAGTGGAAGCCGACGATGAACGGGTTGAGACCCGTCCAGACCGTGATGCCGCCGACGATCGCCTGGGCGACGATGCCGAGGCCGACGACGAGCGACAGCACGAACAGGTCGCGACGCTCGCGGCGGATCCGCCACACGAGCAGGAACACGATGAGCGCGATGATGCCGACGACACCCGTCATCGTGCGGTTGCCGAACTCGATGAGCGAGTGGTAGCTCAGCTCCTCGGTCGGCACGAGCGACTCGGGCGTGCAGGTCGGCCAGGTGGGGCATCCGAGACCCGAACCGGTGAGGCGGACCGCGCCGCCGGTGGCGATGATCGTCGTCTGCGCGACGAAGGAGGCCCAGGCGAAGAAGCGGAGTGAACGGGGCACGCGGGTCGTTCCTGATCCGGATCGCGCTGTGACGGGGCTGGGAGTCCCGGACCCACACCGCAGGCGACCCTATAGACTTGAGTGGTTGGCGCAACTGTTGCGACGCGCGCGAGAGCGCGGCACGCAGGCACCAGCCATCTTAGGTTCGCACTGAAGCCACCCGCACATCATCCACCGCTCGGCGAGAGCCTCGACTCGCAGGCGGGGTGAGCCGGACTGATAGCCGGTCGCACGGGAGGAGAAGAGAGAGAGCATGACGGACGTACTGATCGACCGCCCCGAGCTCGAAGGGCTCGGCAACTACGAGTTCGGTTGGGCCGACTCCGATGCTGCGGGGGCCTCGGCCCGGCGCGGGCTGTCGGCGGAGGTGGTCGCCGACATCTCGCGACTGAAGGACGAGCCCGAGTGGATGCTGCAGCGTCGCCAGCGCGGCCTGCAGCTGTTCGAGCGCAAGCCCATGCCGACCTGGGGCGCTGACCTGTCGGAGATCGACTTCGACAACATCAAGTACTTCGTCCGGTCGACCGAGAAGCAGGCCCAGACCTGGGAGGACCTGCCCGACGACATCAAGAACACCTACGAGCGGCTCGGCATCCCCGAGGCCGAGCGCCAGCGCCTCGTCGCGGGCGTCGCGGCCCAGTACGAGTCCGAGGTCGTCTACCACCAGATCAACGAAGAGCTCGAGCGCCAGGGCGTCATCTTCATGGACACCGACACGGCGCTGCGCGAGCACCCCGAATTCTTCGAGGAGTACTTCGGCACCGTCATCCCGGCCGGTGACAACAAGTTCGCCGCGCTCAACACCGCGGTGTGGTCGGGCGGTTCGTTCGTCTACGTGCCGAAGGGGGTGCATGTCGAGATCCCGCTGCAGGCCTACTTCCGCATCAACACCGAGAACATGGGCCAGTTCGAGCGCACGCTCATCATCGCCGACGAAGACTCCTACGTGCACTACATCGAGGGCTGCACCGCGCCGATCTACAAGAGCGACTCGCTGCACTCGGCCGTCGTCGAGATCATCGTGAAGAAGAACGCGCGCGTTCGCTACACGACGATCCAGAACTGGTCGAACAACGTCTACAACCTCGTCACGAAGCGCGCCACGGCCGCCGAGGGCGCCACCATGGAGTGGGTCGACGGCAACATCGGCTCGAAGGTCACGATGAAGTACCCGTCGATCTTCCTCATGGGCGAGCACGCCAAGGGCGAGACCCTCTCGGTCGCGTTCGCCGGCCCGGGCCAGCACCAGGACGCGGGCGCGAAGATGATCCACATGGCGCCGTACACGCAGTCGTCGATCGTCTCGAAGTCGATCGCCCGCGGCGGCGGCCGCGCCGGCTACCGCGGCGAGGTCCGCGTCGACGCGAACGCGCACCACGCGGCGAACACCGTGCGCTGCGACGCCCTGCTGGTGGACACGATCTCGCGCTCCGACACCTACCCGGCGATCGACATCCGCGTCGACGACGTGCAGCTCGGCCACGAGGCCACGGTGTCGAAGGTCTCCGAGGAGCAGCTCTTCTACCTCATGGCGCGCGGCATCCCCGAGGACGAGGCCATGGCCATGATCGTGCGCGGCTTCATCGAGCCGATCGCCCGCGAGCTGCCGATGGAATACGCGATGGAACTCAACAAGCTCATCGAGATGGGCATGGAAGGATCGGTCGGCTAAGCGATGACCACCGCAATGCAGAGCACCGCTATGCCCACGGCCGAGCAGCACGGCCTCGTCGCGCACACCGACGGCGCGTTCGTGCCGGTCCAGACGCGTTCCGAGCGCTTCCGCTCGGTGAACGTCGAGGACTTCGAGCCCGTGAACGGCCGCGAGCACGAGTGGAAGCTGTCGCCCGTCGCCGCCTTCGCGGACCTCACGTCGGGCGAGCTCGACGGTTCGCGCCCCGAGATCGAGGCCGACGAGGTCGACGGCGTGGCCGTCTCGTGGGTCGGCCGCGACGACGCCCGCATCGGCACCACCGGCACCCCCGAGGAGCGCGCGAGCGCGAACGCCTGGTCGAGCTTCGACGAGGCGCTCCTGATCTCGGTCACGGGTGAGGACGAGAAGGTCGCGACCGTCACGCGCTCGGGTCTCGGCAACACGCCCCGCGCCGCGCACACGATCATCGAGATCACCCCGAACAGCCGGGGCCTCGTCGTGCTCCGCGGCACGGGCGACGCCCGCCTCACCGAGAACCTCGAGATCCTCGTCGGCGACGGCGCCCAGCTCACGGTCGTCTCGCTGCAGGAGTGGAGCGACGACTCGGTGCACCTCGCGAGCCAGTTCGCGAAGGTCGGTCGCGATGCCTTCCTCAAGCACATCGTCGTCTCGCTCGGCGGCAAGGTCGTGCGCGTGAACCCGCAGACCCACCTCGCCGAGCAGGGCGCCGACGTCGAGGCGCTCGGCCTCTACTTCGCCGACGCCGGCCAGCACCTCGAGCAGCAGGTCTACGTGCACCATGACGCACCGCACACCAAGAGCCGCGTGACCTACAAGGGCGCGCTGCAGGGCGAGGGCGCGCGCACTGTCTGGATCGGCGACGTGCTCATCGGCCAGAAGGCCACGGGCACCGACAGCTACGAGCAGAACCGCAACCTCGTGCTCACCGACGGCACCCGTGCCGACTCGGTGCCGAACCTCGAGATCGAGACCGGCGACATCGAAGGCGCCGGGCACGCGTCGGCGACCGGCCGCTTCGACGACGAGCAGCTCTTCTACCTCATGGCCCGCGGCATCCGCGAGGACGAGGCGCGCCGCCTCGTCGTGCGCGGCTTCCTCACCGAGATCGTGCAGAAGATCGGCTCGCCCGAGCTCGAAGAGCGTCTCACGGCCGCCCTCGAAGCCGAACTGCAGGGCAACTGACGTGGCCGCCGTTCGTGTGTGCTCGCTCGACGAGCTCGTCGAGAACCAGGCCTCGCGCTTCGTGCTCGAGGGCGTGCCGATCGCGGTCGTGAAGGACTCCGCCGGCGACGTCTTCGCCATCGGCGACACCTGCACCCACGGCGACATCTCGCTCGCCGAGGGGTTCGTCGAGGAGGACACGCTCGAGTGCTGGGCGCACGGGTCGAAGTTCTCGCTGAAGACCGGCAAGCCCCTCACCCTCCCGGCGTACGAGCCGGTCCCCGTCTACCAGGTCGAGGTCTCGGGCGGCGACGTCCACATCGACCCCGCGGTCACGCTGACCGTCTGACCCATGCTTCTCCGGCCTCGGCCGGACCACCGAAAAGAGAAATCCCAGAACATGTCTGTGCTCGAGATCAAGAACCTGCACGTCAACGTCGAGACCGACCAGGGCACCCGCGAGATCCTCCGCGGCGTCGACCTCGTCATCAACGAGGGCGAGATCCACGCCATCATGGGCCCGAACGGCTCCGGCAAGTCGACCCTGGCGTACACGATCGCCGGTCACCCGAAGTACACGGTCGTCGAGGGCGAGATCCTCCTCGACGGCGAGAACGTGCTCGAGATGTCGGTCGACGAGCGCGCCCGCGCCGGGCTCTTCCTAGCGATGCAGTACCCGGTCGAGATCCCCGGCGTCACCGTGACGAACTTCCTCCGCACCGCGAAGACCGCGATCGACGGCGAGGCGCCCAGCGTCCGCACCTGGGTCAAGGACGTCCGCGAGTCGATGTCCAACCTCAAGATGGATTCGGCGTTCGCCGAGCGAAACGTCAACGAGGGCTTCTCGGGCGGCGAGAAGAAGCGCAATGAGATCCTCCAGCTCGAGCTGCTGAAGCCGAAGTTCGCGGTGCTCGACGAGACCGACTCGGGCCTCGACGTCGACGCGCTCAAGATCGTCTCCGAGGGCGTGAACCGCGCCAAGGCGAACACCGGCCTCGGCATCCTGCTCATCACGCACTACACGCGCATCCTCCGCTACATCAAGCCCGACTTCGTGCACGTCTTCGTGGCCGGCCGCATCGCCGAGCAGGGCGGCCCCGAGCTCGCCGACCGCCTGGAAGAAGAGGGCTACGACCGCTACCAGGTCGCCGAGTCGGCCTCGGCCGCCGCCGAATAGGGCGCGGGTAGACTCGAACCATGGTCACCTCACTCGCGCCCGAGCGCTACGACGAGGTCTCCGAGGCCCTGAAAGACGTGATGGACCCGGAGCTCGGCGTCAACATCGTCGACCTCGGGCTCATCTACGACCTGGGCTGGGACGACGAGAACGACGCGCTCGTCATCCACATGACCCTCACGAGCGCCGGCTGCCCGCTGACCGACGTCATCGAGGAGCAGACCGCCGAGGCGCTCGACGGGGTCGTCGAGGCGTTCCGCATCAACTGGGTGTGGATGCCGCCGTGGGGCCCCGAGCGCATCACCGACGACGGTCGCGACATGATGAGGGCGCTCGGCTTCGCGATCTGACCCGCTCGGCCCGATCGACGGGTGTCGAGAACCACGTCGGCGGATGCCCCGTGCAGCAGCGCTGCACGGGGCATCCGTCGTCTCGGGGTGGGTGGCCGGGCCTCAGGCGAGGCCGGTGCCTCAGCCGAG
>Ga0256776_1000178_pt1 | contig 12750 bp, 14 predicted proteins | sample MC6MC0927MT_FD_186069 | JGI IMG/M metagenome (GOLD analysis project Ga0256776, IMG submission 186069) | Metatranscriptome of enriched soil aggregate microbial communities from Iowa State University, Ames, United States - MC6-MC0927-MT... | ecosystem: Environmental > Terrestrial > Soil >... | reverse complement strand
CGTGCCGGTGCGCAGGAACGTCCGGAGCACGTCCACGACGGGGCCGACCTCGGTCGACGTGACGACGTGCAGGCCGGGGTGGGCCTCTCGAATGCGTTCGCCCTCGTCGATGAGTCGCACCCTGGCGCCGGCGCGTTTCGACGTGGCGCTCAGGTATTCGCTGCCGGTCTCCCGGTCCCGCTCGACGTGCACCAGCACGAGCTGCGCGGTGCCCGCGTGAGCCGCGGCCCAGTCGAGGGCGTCGAGTGACGCATCTGATCCGTCGACGCCGACCACGATTCGTTCGAACATGCGTATTCCCTCCGTCGTCCGGTTGCCCGGTGTTCAGGCTCGTGCTCGTTCGACCACTGCCCTGCCGAGCGCGCCACCCCAGGCACGCGCACGGTCGGCTTCGCCGACGAGCAGTTCGTTGTCGGTCGACACGAGGAAGTGCTCTCCGTCGATCATCGGCGGTACGCCGAATCGACGCATCCGGTGCTCGATGGCTGCTGCGCCGTCGCCGGCGAGGATCCGCGGCAGGTCGGCGCGTGTCGCGAAGGCGGCCCAATGCCGCGGAGCAGCGGCGAGCCCCTTGAGCCACTCCCGGACTCCCGGCCCGGTCGCTTCCGGCTCGAGCGTGAGCCGGCGCTCGGGATCCGCGGCCCACGCCGCCGCCTCGGCGCGCGATCTCGTCCCCGGGATGCTGTGCGCGTGCGTCGGAGCCCCGATCACGACGAGGTCGGCCTCGGCCGCGCGGCCGCCGCCCACCGCGATGGGAACGGCCTCGACCTCGCCGAAGCCGGCGAGTCCGCCGGCGATCTCCTCGGCGATGCGCCGCGTATGACCGAACATCGATTCGTACAGCACGAGGGTCTTCATGATCCGACCCCTCCTTCCGCCATCACGGGTGCGAGTTCGCGTTCGTGCACGAACGGCACGACGAGCACCGGTCCGCGCAGGTTCATCAGGAGATCGGCGCTCGCCCGGCCGAGCACCCGGAAGCCGTGCGTGCCGACGGCGGTCGGGCGACCGATCACCGTGAGCAGGGCCCGCGACGACCTCACGGCGAGGGCCTCGCCCGGGGCGACACTCGACCGCTCCTCCGAGATACCGGCGGGCACGCCGAGCGTCATCGCGACACGGACGGCACGATTGAGTGCCTGCTCGCCCGCAGCGGCGGAGCGGGCCATCGACCGGAGCAGCACGAGCGGCTCTCCGGATCGAGCGCACTCGTCGACCGCGGCGCGCACGACCGCGTCCTCACCGGACTCGCCGCCCACGCCCATCACCACGCCCTGACGACGGGCACTCGACGTCGAGGGGACCACGGCGACGGGTACCGGCGACATCGCCGCGAGCTGCAGGGCGCGTGACCCGAGCGCTGCCCCGTGGAAGACGCCGACCTTGTGCGTGCCGACGACCACCAGATCATGACCGCTCGCCTCGGCGGCGAGGGTGAGCATCGGCGCGCCGACCGAGACCTCGGCCGTCACCGGCACCGCGCCGGCGTGCGCCCGAGCGAAGTCCAGTTCGGCCCGCACCATGGTCTCGGCGTTCGCGCGGAGCTCGGTCAGGGCGCTCGCCCCGACGGCTCCCCATTCGTCGTCGACGACGTGGCGGAGTGTCAGCTCGCCAGAATCGCGCTTGGCCCGGGCTGCTCCCCAGCCGATGGCAGCTCGGCTCGCGATGGAGCCGTCGATCCCGATCAGCACTCGCATGGCGCCACCCTCTCCGATTCCGACTTGCCCCAACCGTCGCACCGCCGGCCCCCAGCGCGCGGGCCATTGGTCCCGCAGGCCTAGCCTGCCCGCGAGGGCGGTGGTAACCTGCGGCTGTCACTCGGAGGCGCCATGTCCGATCGGCCACCTTTGCCGTTCGCCGACCGGCCGCGGTCGGAGTTGGATCGCGCCATGCGCGAGCTGATCGAGCGCGCCGACGCGATGACCCACACCCAGGGTCGCCTGCAGGCGTTGCTCCGGGCCACCCAGGGGATGGTCGAACTCGACGAGCTCCCCGTGGTGCTCGCGCGAATCGCGCAAGCGGCGGTCGAACTCGTCGACGCGGAATACGGGGCGCTCGGGGTGATCGGGGCCGACGGCGACGGGCTCGAAGCGTTCATCCACGTCGGGATGTCGAACGAGGACGCCGATGCCATCGGCCGCCTTCCCGAAGGACGGGGCGTACTGGGTGCACTCATCGACGATCCGCACGCGGTCCGGCTCCAACACATCTCGGAGCATCCCCGCTCGGTGGGCTTCCCGGCCGGTCACCCCAGCATGGACGCGTTCCTCGGGGTCCCGATCAGGGTCCGCGAAGCGGTGTACGGCAACCTCTACCTGACCAATTCTCGGCGCGGCCTGTTCACCGAGGAGGATGAACAGCTCGTGACGGCTCTCGCCGCCACGGCCGGATTCGTGATCGCCAATGCGCGCCTACTCGAGGAGACCCGGCTGCGGCAGAGTTGGATGGCGTCGTCAGCGCAGATCACGACCGCACTGATGGCGTCGGCGGACCGTCCCACGCTCGGGATGCTGGCCGAAGAACTCATCGCGCGCACGACGGCCGACCGGGTGTGCGTGCTCGTCGCAGGCGATGCCCCGCGCACCGTACGGGTCGCCGAAATGCGCGGCGACGCGATGGCCGCCTTCTCGGAGCATCCCATCCCGGCAGAGCGGACCGGGGCGTGGGCGGTGCTGCACGGAGGACCTCCGAGTGCGAGGCGCGGGCTGCGGCACGACCCCGCACCCGACGCGCTCGCGATGCACGACGCGGACGCCGGAACCGGCGCGGTCATGTTCCTCCCGCTCCAGTCCGATGCGTCCCCCTGGGGAGCGCTCGCCGTCGCACGCGCGCCGGGCAGCCCCGCTTTCAGCTCTGCAGAGGTCGACATCGCGGCGGACCTCGCCAGCCGGGTCGCCCTCGCACTGGAGCTCGCCCGGGCGAGGGAGCAGCGGCAGCACGCACTCCTCGTCGAAGACCGTGCCAGAATCGCCCGGGACCTGCACGACCATGTGATCCAACAGCTGTTCGGCACGGGGCTCGAACTGCAGGCGATCGCCGATTCGATCGACGACGCGAAGCTGTCCGAACGGATCCGCCAGGCGGTCGCCACCCTCGACGAGGACATCCTGCAGATCCGGACCATCATCTTCGCGATGGCTCCGCGATCCGGCCGAGACGAGTCGCTGCGTCACCGGATCCTCGATGTCGTCGCGGACTGCTCGGCCGGTCAGGCCCGGCCGATCTCGGTGAGCTTCGATGGCCCGCTCGACCTGACCGTCGACGGATCCCTGGCGGACGATGTGACCGCGACGACGCGCGAGTTGCTCACCAACGCGGTGAAGCACTCGTCGGCGAAGGCCATCCACGCCACCGTTGCGAGCGCCCGCGGCGGCGTTCGCGTGACCGTCACCGACGACGGCGTCGGCATGACCGAGGACGGCCGCCGGAACGGGATCGCGAACGTCACCGCCCGTGCCGAGGAGCGCGGCGGCGAGTTCCACATCGATTCCGAGCCCGGCCGAACGATCGTGACGTGGTTCGCACCATTCGAAGCGAGCACCCGATGATCACGGTGTTCCTCGTCGACGACCACGAGATCGTCCGCCGAGGGGTGGCGCAATTGCTCGAGCGCGAGCGCGACCTCGAGGTCGTCGGAGAAGCGCCGAACGCGGTCCGGGCGCTCGCTCGCATCGCAGCCCTCACACCGGACGTCGCTGTGCTCGACGTCCGGCTCCCCGACGAAGACGGCATCTCGCTGTGCCGAGAGATCCGTTCGCGCTTCCCACAGGTGAGATGCCTCATGCTCACGGCCTACGACGACTACGACGCGGCGACCGCTGCGATCATGGCCGGCGCGTCCGGGTACGTGCTGAAAACCATCGCCGGCACCGGGCTGGTCGATGCGGTCCGATCAGCAGCTGCGGGGAAGTCCCTGCTCCCGCCGGCCGTCACCGCTCGGCTGATCCCGGCCGACGAGGCCGACGGTCGCGACGATCCTCGCTTCGGCTCGCTCAATCTGCGCGAACGTCAAGTGCTCGCGCTCGTCGCCGAGGGGCTCACGAACCGACAGATCGGCGAGCGGCTCTCGCTCGCGGAGAAGACCGTGAAGAACTACGTGTCAGGTCTGCTGCGCAAGCTCGGCTTCGAACGACGGACGCAGGCGGCCGTGTACCAGCTCGGCCGTCATGAGTCGCCCGGTTGAGTCCCAGGTCGAGGCGCGCGCAGTAGCCGTCACAGCCCGACGCGTTCGCCCTGCTCCGGAACCCGCGCGTTCCATCCGAGTTCACGGTTGATCCGCGTGCGGAGCCGGTCGGCGGCGGCGGCTTCGCCGTGGGTGACATACACCTGTTGCGGCGCCTCGGGTGCCGTGCGCATCCAGTCGAGGATCTGATCGGCGTCGGCATGTGCCGACATGGTGTCGATGTTCACGACCTCGGCGCGAATCGGCACGTCTTCGCCGAAGATCCGCAGTTCCCGGGCTCCACCGAGCAGCGCGGCGCCGCGTGTCCCGCCGGCCTGGAACCCGGTGAGGACGATGGCGTTGCGCCGGTCCGGCCCATAGGCGATGAGGTGGTGGAGGATCCGACCACCGGTCAGCATCCCGCTCGCGGAGATGATGATCATCGGTCCGCCGCGAAGGTTCAGGAGCTTGGAGTCGTCGACCTCGTGCACCGGCGTCGCGATGGCGTACATCCGGTCGATCTCCTCGGGCGCGATGCGGTGCTCGGTCTCGTGACGTCGGTAGATGGTCGTGACATCGATCGCCATCGGGCTGTTGAGGTAGATCGGCACGTCGGGCAGTCGCCCCCGGTCCCGAAGTCGCGAGAGATGCAGCAGGATCGTCTCCGTCCGCCCGACGGCGAACGCCGGGATGAGCACGACGCCGGCGCGCTCGACGACCCGGTCGATGACGTCTGCCAAGCCGGCTTCGGGGTCGGCGTGCTCGTGCGTCCGGTCCCCGTAGGTCGACTCCGTGACGAGCACGGACGCGCCCGCGAACGGTCGCGGCGGACGCATCAGCGGATCGTCGGGACGGCCGAGGTCGCCGGTGAAGTGAGCGACCCGTCCGGCCGCGCTCAGGCGCACCGATGACGCTCCGAGGATGTGTCCGGCCGGGACCAGGCCGACGGAGAGATCCTCGCCGAGCCGGATCTCCTCGTCGAAGTCGACCGGGTGCAACCGGTCGAGCGCGTGCTCGACGTCGGCGACGGTGTACAACGGCGTCGGACGGCCGTGCTTCGACCAGCGCCCTCGCGCTGCATGGCGCGCTTCCTCCTCCATCAGGTGTGCGCTGTCGGGCAGCATCACGCCGGCGAGTTCGACGGTTGCCGCCGTCGCGTACACCGGTCCCTCGAACCCGTCGCGCACCAGTGCAGGCAGGTAGCCGGTGTGATCGAGGTGCGCATGGCTGAGCACGACGGCGTCGATCGAGTCGGGAGGGACGGGGAACGGAGCCCGGTTCCGGTCGCGGAGCACCTTGTACCCTTGGAACAGCCCGCAGTCGACGAGAATGCGCGTCCGACCCGTGTCGACGAGATAGCGGGAACCCGTGACGGTGTCCGCAGCCCCCAGGAATCGCAGTTGCGCGTTCATCGCCGTCTCTCCTTCGGTCAGTGGGTGATGACGAGCGAGCCGGAGACCTGCCCCGCACGGAGCGCATCGATCGCCCGGCCGGCGTGCTCGAACGGATACGGCGCGACTTCCGGGGTCAGCTCGAGGGTCCGGGCGAGACGGAGGAAGGCGGCGCCGTCGGCACGCGTGTTGGCCGCGACGCTGCGGAGGTCGCGTTCCCCGAAGAGGTGCTCTCGATAGCTCATGGTCGGGATGTCGCTCAGGTGGATGCCGGCGAGGACCACGGTTCCACCCCGTTCGGTGGCTTCCAGTGCGAGCGGCACGAGGTCGCCCGCGGGCGCGAACACGATGGCCGAATCCAACGGTTCCGGTGGTACGGCGGTCGCATCGCCCACGAACTCGGCGCCGAGTCGGGCCGCGAGCGCTCGCTCGCGATCCCCACGAGTCATGACGAAGAGTTCGGCGCCACCCGCCAGGGCCAGTTTCGCCGTGATGTGGCCACTGGACCCGAAGCCGTAGATGCCGAGCCTTCCGCCGGGCGGCAGATTCGCACGGGTGAGCGCACGGTAGCCGATGATCCCCGCGCACAGCAGCGGGGCCATGGTCGCGGGGTCGACGTCGGCCGGGAGCGGATACGCGAACCCCTCGGGGACGCAGGTGAACTCTGCGAAGCCTCCATCGGCGTCCCAGCCGGTGTATTCGGACTCGGGACACAGGTTCTCACGCCCGTCGCGGCACCACCGGCAGACGCCGCACGTGCGCCGCAACCACGCGATGCCGACCCGGTCTCCGACCCGGAGCCGTCGCACAGCCGACCCGGTGTCGGTGACGATGCCGACGACCTGGTGCCCCGGAACCACTCGCGGGCGGTGTACGGGCAGGTCCTGGTCGATGACGTGCAGGTCGGTACGGCAGATGCCGCAGGCCTCCACTCGCACGAGCGCTTCGTCGGCGGCCGGCGTCGGCGACGGGACCTCGCCGAGGACGAAGTCGCCGACACGGTCTCCGGTGGTCCACGCCCTCATGATCGATCCGCCTCATCCCTCGTATCGGCCGGAGCGGATCAGATCGCCGCCCACCCGCCGTCGACGGGGAGGATCGCGCCCGACACGTCGGCGGCGTCGTCGCTGAGCAACCATGTGATCGCAGCGGCCAGCGCCTCGGGTTGCGCGACCCCCGGGAGGTTCGTCTGCAGGATCGGGCCGATTCGCTCCTGCGCCCACTCCGAACGGAATGGAGCTTCGATGTTCGTCGCCACAGGTCCCGGAGCCACCGCGTTGCAGCGGATGCCCTTCGGCGTGTAGGAGAAGGCGGTGCTGAGGGTGAGGCCGTTCACCGCGTGCTTCGAGACGGTGTACGGGGTGCCGGCGGCCGAGCCGCGCAGACCCGCCTCCGAACCCACGTTGACGATCGCGCCCTTCCCGTGCGCCAGCATGGGCGAGAGCACTCCACGGGTCAGCTTCATCATCGCGGTGACGTTCACGGCGATGACGCGGTCCCACGTGTCATCGGTGATCTCCGCGGTCGGTTCGAAGCCGTCCATGATGCCCGCGATGTTCGCGAGCCCGTCGATCCGGTCGCCGGCGGCGGCGAGTACTTGGTCGATGGTGAGGTCGTCGACGAGGTCGCCGTCGACGGCGACCACACGATCGCCGAGCTCGGCCTCCACCGCGCGCAGCCGCGCGCGGGAGACGTCCACAGCGACGACGTGAGCGCCCTCGTCGGCGAGCCGGACGGCGGTCGCGTGCCCGATGCCCGACCCGGCACCCGTGACGACGACGGTGCGAGCTTCGAAGCGTGATTCCGACATGAGATGACCTTTCAGCGTTCTCGGGCGGGTTCCCGACCGGAGCGGACGATGAGCACGGGGCAATGGGCGTGGGCGGCGCAGGCGGCACTCACCGAGCCGAGCATCAGCCCGGCGAATCCGCCGCGGCCGCGGCTGCCCAGTACGAGCATCTCCGCCTGCTCGCTCAGCTCTATGAGCGTTCTCGCGGCCGGCCCGCCGATGACGGTGCGGCGGAGCCCCACGGGCGGTGCTCCGTCGAAGACCTGCTGGATGGCGGTCTCCTGGATGACGCCGGCGTCGGTCTCGGGAGACCAGCCGTCGATGAGCAGAGCGTCGGCGACCGGCGGGAGGATCCAGGTGGTGATCACCTCCAACGGCGACCCGAGCGCCGCCGCGATGCGAGCGGCATAGTCGAGTGCGTCGATCGAGGCGGCCGATCCGTCGACGCCGACGATGACTCGTCGCGGTTCCATGGCCCCACTCTCCACGGGCCGGCGCTCCAGGTGATGGGACGAAAGTCACACGGGCCTCGTCGAGGGACCTTCGGCACTTCCGGCATCCGGCTCGCGAAGCGATGTTGGGTGCGTGAGCATCAGGGCTCACCCGAACGAACCATCGGAGGAACGATCATGAACCACGACCTCGCCCGCTTCGACCCGTTCGCCGATCTCGACGTGCTCACGCGGGGGCTCTTCGAAGACGGCATGCTGCGCACGGCGCGGAACCGGATGCCCTCGACCGATGTGTACACCGAGGACGACAAGGCCCTCATCGTCGAGGCCCACCTGCCGAACTTCGACGAGAAGGACATCTCGGTCACCGTGGACCGAGGCTCGCTCGTCGTGCAAGCCGAACGACGCGAGACCGAGGAGGACAAGAAGAAGAAGTACGTCCTCCGCCAGAGCAGCAGCAGCTTCTACCGCAGCCTCGAACTCCCGGAGCGCGCCGACGAAGGCGCGATCACGGCGAGGTTCGACAAGGGCGTGTTGAGAATCAGCATCCCGCTCACCACCGGCCGAACCCCCGAGCGGCAGATCGCCATCGAATCGGGGAAGTAGGCGGGCGATGCGGCGTGCCCTGGTGGCCTTCGGGCCTGCCCTCCAGCCGCCAGTGGTGCAGCGTCTCCTTGGAGGGCTGCAGCGACGCTCCCCAATAGGCCAAAACGCCCTCTTCGAACGAAAAAAACCCCTGAGAACCTTCGGTTCATCAGGGGTTTTGGTGGATCTGAGGGGACTCGAACCCCTGACCCCCTGCATGCCATGCAGGTGCGCTACCAGCTGCGCCACAGACCCGTATCGGGAATCACCCGACGTGGTCGGAGCTCTCGCTCCGCTGTCTCCCGCTCTCGCGGGGCAACATGTCGAGCTTACACCAGCGGATGCCGCCTCGCGAAATCGACGAGGGCACCCCGGGCGATTCGCCCACCGATCAGCCCTTGGCCGCGAGCAACGGCTCGACCGGGACCGCCGGGCAGTCGGCCCAGAGCCGCTCGAGCCCGTAGTACATGCGCTCCTCGCGGTGGAAGACGTGCACGACGAGGTCGCCGAAGTCGAGCAGCACCCATCGTCCCGCGTCGTGGCCTTCGCGGCGGCCGGCCCGACCGAGCGCCTCTTCGACGGCGTCGGCGATCGCGACGACGTTGCGCTCCGAGTTTCCGGTCGCGAGGAGGAACACGTCGGCGAACGGCAACGGTCCCGACACGTCGAGCGCCACCAGGTCTTCGGCACCCTTCGCATCGGCTGCGCGCACCGCGCGTGAGAGGGCGTCGAGGGCTTGTGCGGATGCGGTCATTCGCTCACTTTCGGAATGAGAATCGGAGTCGGAGATCGTGGCGGGCGTCGGCTGCGGAGATGTCGAGCTCAGAAGAGTCCCGACATGGCGCCGATCACGAGCGTGCCGACCACACCGAGCGCGAGCACACCGGCGGTGACCGCGAGCACGAGGGGCACGTTCATGCCCTCCTTCTTCGGCGGGGCCATCATCGTGCGGGCGGCGCCCTGGGTGCTGATCGCGCTCGTCGCGGCCACCGGTGCGACCCCGGTGCCGACTTCTTCGACGCTGTCGAACAGACGGTCGACGTCGGACGAGTCGATCTGGCTCGGGTGCACGCCCGTCGCACCGTAGCTTCGCGGCAGGTCGATCGATCCGGTCGCGAGCACCTCGCCCGACTGCGCGAGCGAGTCGCCGAACGCCCCGCTGTCGGGCAGCGACGGCAGGATCAGCGCGTTCGTCGTCGTCGGGACCCCGTGGCTCAGCGAGCCGCGCGACAGCAGCTGGTCGAACGGCCCCGAGGGCTCGTCGTCGGGAACGTCGAGCTGGGTGGTCCAGTGAGCGGGTGCGCTCGGCGCCGGGGTGGGCACCTGGTCGATCGGGGTCGCGAGCGACGCCGGCATCGCGGCCTGCGAACCGGGCAGCACGAGCGGCGAGGCCGTCTGCGGCGGTGCGGGCGGCGCCGGGTGCGTCGACGAGAGCGGCAGCCCCGTCTGCGGGTGCACGACCTGCGGGTGCGCGGCCTGCGGAGACGGCACGGCCTGCGATGCGCCCGGAACGTCGTCGCTGTCGAGTTCGCCGTCGAACTCGTCGAGCGCCGATCCCTCGAGCATCGCCCGCAGTTCGCGCCGGGTCAGGGTGCGTTCGGGTGTCTGCGGCGAGGCAGGGGCCGCCGAGGCCGTCGGCGCCGACTCGACCGGAAGAGCCGATGCCGCGGCGATCGGGTTCGCGGGCGCGGGGATCACCGGCACCGGAGCCGCCACGGGAGGAGCGGCCTGAATCGGGGTCACTGGCTGCGGAGCGAACGGATTCTGCTGCGGAACCTGCGACTGCGTCGGCGCCTGCGGGGTCGCGAGCACGGCGTCGAAGCCGCCGGCAGGACGGGGCGGCGCGTAGCTGGGGCTCGGCGCGACCTGCGCGGCCGCAGCCTGGACCGGCGCGGCGAACTGCGGGTTGACCGGCTGCGGCGCGGGAACGGCTGGTGCCTGCGGCGGAACCGCGGGAGTCGCCGTCGGAGCGGACGGCGCCGTGAACGGCTGTGCGGTGTCGGGGGTCGACGAAGCGGCCTGCTGTTCGCGCAGGCGCTCGCGCTCACGCAGCTCACGGCGCGTGAGCGGCGGTTCGTTCGACGACGTCATTCGACACTCCGGTAGAGATGGTGCTTGGAGATGTACTGGACGACCCCATCGGGGACCAAGTACCACACCGGGAAACCCCGGCGCACCCTGCTCCGGCAGTCGGTCGACGAGATCGCCAGAGCCGGAACCTCAAGCAAGCTTACGTCCTGCTCAGGCAAACCCGAAACGCTCAGCACATGTCCCGGGCGACTCACAGCAACGAAGTGCGCGAGCTCCCAGAGCTCGTCGACGTCCTTCCACGAGAGGATCTGGGCGATCGCATCGGCACCGGTGATGAAGAACAGGTCGGCATCGGGGCGTTCGCGCCGGATGTCGCGCAGCGTGTCGATCGTGAAGGTCGCCTTCTGGCGATCGATGTCGACGCGGCTCACCGTGAAACGCGGGTTCGAGGCCGTCGCGATGACGGTCATGAGGTACCGGTGCTCGGCCGGGGTCACGACCGTCTTGTAGCTCGGCTGACCGGTCGGCACGAAGATCACCTCGTCGAGGTCGTGCGACTGCGCGACCTCGCTCGCGGCCACGAGGTGGCCGTGATGGATCGGATCGAACGTGCCGCCCATGATCCCGACGCGGGATCGGCGGCCCGGCACCGTCACCGGGCGACCACTCGCCTCAGTGACCGTGCCCGTGCGCGTCGCCGGCGTGACGTGCGGCGTACGCCTCGGCCTTGGCGCGGTGGCGGTTCGCGACGTCGCGGTACGACGCGGTGACGATACCGAGGATCGCGAAGATGATGAGGGCGATGAGCCCGAACACCCAGGTCTCGACCCCCAGCTCGTGCGCATGCACCGACTCGGTGAGCACCGTTCCGGTCAACGCTGCGGTGGTGAGGCTCATTCGGCCGTTCCTTTCGATCCTGCGGGTAACGCTCTCGTCAGTCTATCGAGGTCGAGGGTGCGCTGCGTTCAGGCGCGCACGTGACCCGCTCCCCTGACGATCCACTTCGTGCTCGTGAGCTGCGGCAGGCCCATCGGCCCGCGTGCGTGGAGCTTCTGCGTGGAGATGCCGACCTCGGCGCCGAATCCGAACTCCGCTCCGTCGGTGAAGCGCGTCGACGCGTTCACCATGACCGCCGCCGCGTCGACCTCGTTGAGGAAGCGCTCGGCGTTGGCGAGGTCGTTCGTGACGATCGCCTCGGTGTGCTTCGTCGAGTAGCGGCGGATGTGCGCGAGCGCGTCGTCGAGCGAGTCGACGACGCCGACCGACAGGTCGAGGCTCATGTGCTCGGTGGACCAGTCGTCGTCGGTCACCGGAACCGTGTCGGGCCGGATCGCGCGGACGCGTTCGTCGGCGTGCACGGTGACCCCGGATGCCTCGAGCCGGTCGATCACGGCGGGCAGCAGCCGTTCGGCGGCAGCACGATGCACGAGCAACGTCTCGAGCGCGTTGCAGACGCTGGGCCGCTGCACCTTGGCGTTGTGCACGAGCTCGACCGCCCACTCCTCGGGCGCGCTCTCGTCGAGGAACATGTGCACGACACCGGCACCCGTCTCGATCACCGGGACCCTGGCCTCGTCGACGACGGCCCGGATGAGGCCGGCGCTCCCCCGCGGGATGAGCACGTCGACGTACTCCCGCGCCTGCATGAGATGGCGGGCGCCCGCCCGACCGAAGTCGTCGACCGTCTGCACGGCGTCGCCGGGGAGACCTGCACGCTCGAGCGCGGAGCGCAGCACCTCGACGAGGACGGCGTTGGTCTGCTCGGCGGCACTGCCGCCACGGAGCACCACGGCGTTGCCGCTCTTCAGGGCGAGCACCGCGATGTCGATCGTCACGTTCGGGCGCGCCTCGTAGATCGCCCCCACGACGCCCAGCGGCACCCGCACCTGGTCGATGCGCACGCCGCTCGGCAGCGATCGCCCGCTCACCGTCTCGCCGATCGGATCGGTCAGCCCGATCACCTCGAGCACCGCGTCTGCGAGCGCCCCGACGCGGCGCACGTCGAGCGCGAGGCGGTCGAGCAGGCCCGTCGAGAGTCCGTTGTCGCGCCCGGCTTCGAGGTCGCGCGCGTTCGCCGCGACGATCTCGTCGGCGCGTTCGCGAAGGATCGCCGCGACCTCGGCGAGGGCCGCATCCTTCTCGGCCGTCGAGGCCCGTGCCAGCCGGTACGACGCCGCCTTCGCGGCGGCGAGACGGTCGTCGAGCACGTCGGGATCCAGGTCGGGTTCGTCCATGGTCCAAGCCTAGGCGAGCCCGCACTTCGCCGGTTCCGTGTGACATCGGGCGGCGAGCTCGATCGCTGCCCCGCCGTGCGGCGTCAGCCGGCCGGTTCGAACCAGG
>Ga0256776_1000177_pt1 | contig 12761 bp, 2 predicted proteins | sample MC6MC0927MT_FD_186069 | JGI IMG/M metagenome (GOLD analysis project Ga0256776, IMG submission 186069) | Metatranscriptome of enriched soil aggregate microbial communities from Iowa State University, Ames, United States - MC6-MC0927-MT... | ecosystem: Environmental > Terrestrial > Soil >... | reverse complement strand
GTTGGTCTTCGCGTCGTTGATTGGCATCGAGTGGCAGAGTGAAGCAATGCATGGATGCATTCGGCAGTGTGACACTGTCAGGCTGTGCGTCCTTCAACTCCTTGTCATCCCACTGCGGATTGAATGCGAATGCACTCATGTTGATTGACAATGCTCCTCCTATACCCATAACGTGCTTGTTGTTGTTCGCCTGTGTGCAGCAGCCACACCCATCCGCTGCGACATTCTTGTTGCTCTGTGAGAGGCGACTCATGATCAGTTTGAGTGATTGACTGGAATTCGCTCCGTACTGCCACTGGATATTGTCACTGGTCACTATCACTGTCAACTCATCCAATTCATGCATCAACTCAAATAGCTGACCATCAACCAACCACTGAGCGAGTTGCAGTTCGTGCGTCCTGTGGCATCTCCACACGATCGGGCTTGCAACATGACGTCTTATGAGACGCGGACATCACGCCGTGCCCAACCGCACCGTGCCTCACACTCATCCGCATCCTCATCACTGTCATCCTCATCCGCCACTGACCATCCCATCATCTCCCCGCCTGTGCCTTCCCATCCGCTGTTGCCAATTCCCTCTGTTCGTTTGCCACGTCCTCCCCCTGCGCCGACCCCCATCGTGACGGTGAGTACTCGCCGGCAACAGCTGCTTGACTCCGCGTCCTCGTCACATCATCCGCATCATGACAGTCATGATTTCATGGCGCACGCACGACATGAGTCACAGAGGCAGAATGAGAGAGAAAAGGCACAGATGAAGAGAGAGAGACACAGAAAAGCAATGAAAGAAGGAGATCTTGGTTCTGCGACAGTCGATCTCTCCAACTTGGCGAAGCATGCGCGAGTCATCTATGCGTTAGAACCACTCCGATCCGTCGCAATGCTCCAGGAACCAACAGCTTCTCCTCGTTCTCTGCCTGCGCTTGCAAGGAGATTGGTAAGTGCGCGTCATCAAAATTCGACACACGCTCCTCATGCGGCGTCTGCCACTGTGACTGCAGCCGCATCCACTATGGCTGTGTCTGTTCCATCACCTTCCCATACCCTTGCCCCATCCTCTTCCTCATCCTCATCCACATCCTCATCCTCCAATCTTTCACTGAACCGTCATGTCTCCTGTGAGTGCAGTGATTGTGGCAATCTTAATTCCTTCTTACGTTCCTCACTCCGCTCGACAGTGTTCGAGCTGCCATCCTTCAGGCGTGCACACATTCACAACATCATCACTGATCAGCTATCCATGGTGCTCACACATGTGTCACGCTGGTCAGGCGAGGGGCACAAACGCATTCTAGTTGTGGAGAAGATTAATGATCGAAGAGAAGAGATGATGAAGGTGCGGGCGGAACGAATCGGGAAAGAGCGACTAGAAGCGAAAGATGATGGCGGGGATGGCTGCGAGGATGATTGGAGAGGAGGGGGAATGCAACAACAAGAATTTATACTCATTGGTGGCAACCAGACGAAGGATACTCGTCAATTCGACTCTGATAGTTACACACGAGGACAGCTATCCGCGCAGATTGATGTGACGAATCGACTGAAGAAGTACCTGGCTAGTACGAGTGAGGAGAGACCATTACTCATGAACACGAAAAGCGCAGTATTGCTGGAGCCCAGCGTGACCACAACGCCATCACCCAATCCTTCAGAAGATGCAGATCACACCACATCTCCATCGGGTACTGATGTGGAAATGGCATTTGGCACTGTGGCTTCCTCTGCTCCACCACCGTCTTCGAACAAGAATCTGCTCGATTCCATCTTATCTTTGACTGCTTTAAACGATGACAACAGTTGCCGCAATGGCAACAATAGTGATCGTGACAGCAGTGAAGCATTCAGGCAGCAGGTGATGGAATGGTTACGTGCATTACAATTCACATCCATCGACCAAGTTTGGCACGAGATGAAGTTGGTTGAACAATGTGGCGAGGATGCCACACTCTTGCAACCGAAACATGCTCACATTCCCAGACGTCATATGATGAAACCGGCAGCATCGGAAACGGCTCTCTCTGCCGATACCTCTGCGTCTGCCATCAAAACATCCCCTCTCACATCGACATCATCGACATCATCTTTCTCAGCACTGCCAGCAGACAAGCATCTCGATGTGTGCGATCTATTCCTGCAATGTGTTCGTCATTGTTTGCGCACTTTTCATCAATCCTTCCTACGACGCTATGCCACCTGGAATCAGCGAGGCACCCTGGATCCACTGGCAAATCGGACGAGAATCCAAACGAAATTCAAGGAGCAACTCATCAAGGAGTTGGAGAATGGAAAGATGAGAAAGAAAGTGGTGGTGACCATGCTCAAACGGATGGGCTGGAGTGCTAGAAATGGGAAGGAAGATAAGAGTGAATCGAAGCAGAATGGCGGGACAGGGCCATCATCCTCTCATTCCCGTGCCCGGAACCTTCCCGATGCCAATAGCGACGACCTTCCTCCGCCCATTTCACACTCCTTTATCCACCGACGCGAGAACACAACTGATGGATATGTGGATGTGGCGCCACTTTCATCGTTCGCCAACTCTGCAGTTGCTGCCGCCGCCGGCGCTGGCTCATCATCAGGATCACCGTGGCCACCATTCCAATCACTAGCAAAAGATGTCATCAATGAAGAGGATGAAGGAGACGGTAATGGGAGTGGAGAGGAAGATGACCATGAAGAAGAAGAAGAGGGCAAGCAACCATTCCCCACCAGCCATCAAGATGTGTCCCGCCCAACGCGCTTCGGGAACAAACTTCCTTTCCCTCTGTCCGCTTCTCATCGCCAACTACAGCTTCAGTCGACGGGTGATTCAAAGCACATCGACAAGCTCCCTCGCAACTTTCCTATCGATCTTCACAAGGCGAAGTATCTGCAACAGAAAGCAGCTGCTGGATCATTGTCTGCTCGTGCTGTGCGTCCATCCTCCTCATTGGCCAGATCACTCTCATCGAAGCCTTTGCTTTCCCCCGTTCCACACTCCGCGCGCCGACATCATGTCAAGGAGACTTCTGCGCGTAGCGATGTGACTCAACGGGACAGCACCAACCTCCTCCTTCAACTCAGCCAACTCTCGTCCTCGTCCTCACTCAATCCACGAAACATACATGGACCCGTCGAACCCAAATCGATGAGTGAAGAGAGCAAAACTATTGATGCGGAGGAAGTCATTGAAAAAGAGGAGGCTTCATCTTCATCTTCCCCTTCCCCAGCCGTGGATGATCCACCCAATACCATTGATGCTGCTCGTCCCTCCGTGTCTGTTATGGCTTCTTCTTCTACTTCCATCGTCAATCGCATCGTTGCCGAGAAGTTACATCTTGAATCTGAAGCGCGTCAACGGATCTGGAAGTTTATGGATGCACACTTCCTGGAGGGAGAGGGTTTGCCATTGAAAGAAGTACGCGAAGCAGATGAGAAAGAACGAAGGTGGAGGATTGGCGAAAAACAAATTACAACTCGCCAAACGAAGCAGATTGATGGACAACAACTTCCCCAATCGACGAATGACAGCCGAGCAACTTCCTCCTCGCTTGCACCATCCTTACCTCTATCTCCTTCATCCATGCTTCACAATGATCCAGCTATCGAGTTTGAGTTGCAGTCGATGCGTGAACGCTTTCATCAACAGTTCGTCGAGCCACATGGATATATGCCAGAGAATGACCATGCATCATCAAGCAGAATGCGACCGCAACGGCAACCGGATCTCGATCTCGATCATCCCATGAGTGACATCTTACCAACGGATCAGTCATTCTTCCCAAGTTTTGATTCCCTCACCCCACCTCCCATCTCATCCCGTTCATCCAACCACTTGCGACTGGGAGATTCGGAATTCAATCGTGACTTCGCGGACAGTGCATTGGAACTCGGTGCACAGCCACTGATCCTCTCCTTGGCGAAGGAGGAGTGTGTCAACATCGCACCGGGATCATTGGGCAATGAGCATGGAGCAGAGATGCTGCTGCACGATGAATTCATGTACAATACATGCAGTCGTGCAGCAGATCGGAGTCGAAAGAATGTGTCTGTGGAAGATGTCATATTAGACTCCATCCTGCTGACAGACATGGAAGAAACAATGGATGTTCCGTTGCTCGTGCAAATGAGTAAGATGGAGGCGGAAGAAGCGGAGAGGATCAGACTGCTGGAGCAAGCGGAAGCAGAGGGTGTTGTCGGTGACACTTCCGCTTCGCCAGCGTCGACTGCACGTGGTATATCACGTACACCCTCCCAATCGTCTGTTTCCTCTCCATCGAAACGTGCCATCGGCAACACGACACGCGCCAATCATTCCATGTCTTCTCTTGCTGTTAGTGTTTCATCATCACGCTCGCACAAAAGAGGTGGCTCGCTACATGGAGCTGCTCCTATCGGAGGCTCGATCCAGATGGGTAGCTTCTCGACCACCGTTGTTGAACAGTTGGTGAAGAGTGAGAGGAAAAAGCACAAGAGGAAAACGAGTCAAGCGACGGTGCCAGTACCAACACGAACGACTCCAATACCGACTCAACCAACAGATGACTCACCACCTATGTCACCCACTGTCACACATCCTCAGCCTGAATCAGAGCCTCTTACACCCTCCTCACCATACGAGCCAACTGAAGATGCTGGTACGGACGATGAAATCACGCGCAAGGAATCTGCCAAACATGTTGCGACACCAGCTCAGCAATCACCATTGGTACGCTCTCGACGCCAAACGATGCGACGTGCCCGTGGCTCTTCTGCCAACATTGATGGTGAAGCACTGGCGCTCTCCATGGCATTGCTCAACGACCCATCCTCGGCACATGGAGATCCTCAAGATTCAGATTCAAGTGCAGCATCAGGTACAGAGTCGGATTCTGATTCGTCATCCATGTACTCTTCCTCGTCCGATGACGACTCCTCTTCTTCCTCCTCCTCGCAGCCCCGTTCCAGCGAGTTGGCTGCGTATGCTGCATTGGCCCAGCAGTTGACAATGAGTGAAAATGGGCAAGGACAGGATGGAAGAATTGAAGATGAGGAGGGGGATGAGCATGACAATGACAACAAGTTCAATGTTCAGGTTGAAGAAAATATTCAACAATTGGAAATCATGGTGAGGAGAGCAAAGAAGGGCAAGAAGAAGAAGAAGAAGAAGAAGAAGCATAAGAGGAGAGATCGGGATGCAGTCGACGAACATGAGAGTGCAAGTGACAGCGCATCTACTTCGAGTAAGAAGGGCAGGAGGCGATGGAAATTGAGGAGCAGACGACCATCGAATTCGTCTTCACCCAAGAGTCAAGTTGCGTCTGGCGACGACAAGAATGAGCGTGAATGTTCACTCAAGGTCTCCACTGATGTTGCTGATGTCAGTAGTGTTGACCGTCTCAATGTTCCAAGTGTCACCACCAACAAGAAGAAGAAGCGACTTTCTTTCCAAGGTCTTGGTCATGCATTACATGCATTCCACTCATTGAAGAAGAAAGCAGGCAGGAGGAAGAGCATCAAACGTCCTACACAGTCATCCAAAGCTACGGACAGCGATGATGATGAGGATGAGATGTCATTCGAATCTGCATGGAAGCAGTTCCTCGAGAGCAATGGTGAGAATGCCGCTGCCGCCGCTGCGGGATCGAATGAAGTCAGTGCATGGATGGACAGCAAACAACAAACGGAACGAAAGAGTGCACGCAAGAAATTGTTTCGACAACTGTTTGCGGCAGATCAGCGCAAGGAGGTCGTGGGAAAGTGGCAACGATCGAAGGAAGAGGAAGCTGCTGCAGTCGTCGCTGCTGCACAAGCAACAGAAAATGGTGGCTTCAGTTCTGGAGACGTGAGTGCGGTACAGAGTCATCATGCCAGTCGTGCACAATTACCATCCTCGCCATCATCGCCTCAATCTTCTCAGCCGATCCACACTGCGTTTGGTAGCATTGATATGAGTGCGGTCGCGGAACGGCAACGACAATTGGAGGCGGAACTCTATCTCAAGGCTCGCACTGCAGCTGAGGCTGCTGCAACTCAAGCTGAACGTGAGAGGGAGGAGGAGGAGAGCAGACAGCAGCAGATGCTGTTGGAGAAGGAGCAACGAAGACAAGCACGATTGGAGCAGAAGCGAGCAGAGAAGGCGGCACAGAAAGCAGCGGATGCTGAATTGAGATGGCAACAATTAGCGAAAGAAGCAGCGATGCGAGGTGAGCGACCACCGGAGATCATCAACATGCAGCGTGAAATCGACAATGCTGCTGAGGAAAGCGATGTGAGTATGAGTAGTGGAATCTCGATCTCATCCGTGACAGAATCATCACCATCAGACACGAGTGAAGACGAAGGTATGAGGCTTCGTCGACACCGTCCTCGCGATCTTCGCTCACCCACTTCTACTCGTGCTGGTGCTGGTGCTGGTGGCGTGAGTCCACCCATGGCTACTGGACCTCCATCAACCCGCGCGGTTGCGACCCGATCATCCGGCTCCTTTGCACCTGTTGTCGATAGGAAGCAAGCGTTCAATCAGCTCCTCTCTGCCACCATGTCGGCTGTATCAGGCTTACTCGAAGAGGCGCGATCACGTCTTGGTAGCTTGCAAGGCATTGGAGGTGTGAATGACATGACTGGTCTCAATGAGAATGATGATGATGACGATCCATCAAGTTGTGCAAAGGTGAAGGAAGGGAGTGTTCGACCGATCTCTCCTGGGATGCTTCGAAGGAAGCTCGTGGAGATCATTCGCAAGAATCCATTTGGACCACCGCTGCCGCCTCCATCATCATCGTCGTCAGCACGAAGAAAATCTCGAGCGAACTCACCGAATCGAATGCGTGACATCCAACCATTGTTACGCGGCTACATGATGTGGAAGCAGCAACAATTCAACGAGGAGCGCTCGACCAACATCTCATCTACCTCTCCATCATCTGATGTCAACAGCCGTCTCGTCGATCTCGATGCTTTCACCCGTGATATGCATGATTCCATCTCCTCCGAGTTGCAACGAGCCCTGGTCGTCCAGCAAGCGGTTGAAGTCGCGCGTGCAACGAGGAGACAGGCAGCGAAACAAGCTCGAAGGCACAAGCGAAAGATGGAAAGGGAAGAGAAGAAAAAGGAATGGAAGAAGAAGAAAAAGACGGAGAGGGAGGAGCAGAGAAAACGAGTGGAGAAAGTGCAGCCACCCAACTCCCGTGCTGTTATTCGTAAGCGGTCGAAATCTCCTGCTCGTGGTGCCCCCTACCTTGACATGTTGTTATCGTCTGATCCATTGGCTTCAGATGATCACCATCATGGACAAACCTTCATCGGCTCCTATCAGAATCCTGACGATGTCTTCCGTCGATTCGATCCAACCTCCTCGCTCTATGCACTCTTCTCAGAGTCAAACTCTCCGGCCACATCTGCGTCTGAAGTGCATGGCCAGCATGATGAAGGGCAGGATACACCACCAGTGCCACATCCATCCCAGCATGTGCGTGCTCTGGCTCATGCCCAACTTGTGTCTGAAACGGCGCGTGATGATCATTCTTGCGGGTCCGAGGAGCAGCGTCAACGCGAGCTGACTCAATCCATGTCGAAGAGTAATGAGGCATTCCAATTGGCCATCATGTCTCGATTGATGGATGTTTGGTCCATGCTGCGCTATCCAGCTGAGAAGCACCTGGAGTATTTGGAGAAGTATCAGCAGCTTGTTCACGCACCTCGTCTCCTCGCCTCACTTGCTGCACATGAGCATGCTGCCACTCTGATTGCTGCTCGTGAGCAACTCCTTGCTGCCCTTCGCTCCTTCGTACACCGCTTCCCGCAGACACGCACAAGATTTGCTGCGCTCTCACTCGAGCAACAGGAGGTGGAGGAAGCATTTGTGAGAATGTGCAAGAATGAAATGCGAACATTGACAAGGAAAGTATTCACCACACTCATTCAAATTCGCATTCGATTCGGTGATGTCCTCTGGTATGGAGGTGGAATGCAGCAGCAGAACAAAGGTGAGATGCAACATATGAATGCAAGTCCACAGGAAACGCTGGCAGCTGCATCAAGCGCTGCACCCTCCCACGCATCCAAGTGTGTGGAGTATGTTGAAAAGATGTTGATAGATGAAGCATGGATTCATTCCTTGAATGACGAAGAGGGCGTGGTTGACCATGTTCAAAATCTCGGTGAGCAACTCGCTTTAACATCGCCTTCATCCCATGCACTCGCATCCGATGCATCATCCACGGTTGCTGTGGGACATCCGTCGAAACAAGTCGGCCGCCCAAGCATCGTCTCCTTGCAGCCACCACAAGTTGTACCTCTACGGCTCAGTGAAGCTGAGCAGAGGAAGCTGGACATGCTACTCGATCATCAACTGTTGTATCGCCAGTTTATCGCGACATATATGACTGGTGATGCAGACAGGGACGTACCGTTGAGTGATGATGAAGTGGATGAGGTTGACGTTCAGCTTACTGCCTCTGCTTCCACGTCTACCTCACATCGTCGTATCTCCTCTGCAGCCATGCCTGGCAAGAAGAGGATCTATCTGTCAATGGACGAGGAGCATAGCCGACATGCTATACATATGCATGGGCAAATCACCAACCGACCACATGCAGCAGATGGAGCCCAACAGTTCCAACCACGTGTAAACGCCAACGTTGTTGTGCCCAGCGGAGTCGTTTCGTCGTTCCCTCCAGACATGCACCCGTTTGCTTCGTCTCTTCGTTCGGGCAGCAGCGCTGCACCTCTTCCTCCCGATATGAGTGGTGTGCGACACATGCAGCATTTGCGTACGATCGATGCACCAGCATTGAGTATCATTGGTGTCGGACGCTATTACGAAGCTTTGTGTCAAAGGATGATGACACAAGTCGAGACAGTGGAGCGAAGAGCGAGATGCATAACGACAAGAAATGTACGCAAATTCCCGCGTTCTGCTATGTATACGCTCACTCATACGACGACGACAACTACAACGACGACGCATGAGGTCCACGTGTCCTACGCCCAACCGCTCACCTCATTGACCGCAGCTACGGAGACTCCCTCTCAACGCAACGCTGCTCCATCCTCGCGCCCTCCCACCATCCCAGCACACATGCCGATGAGCTCAACGAAGCCATTACCATCCGCGCAAAGTTTATCTCTGTCATTGTCGTTGTCGAAAGATGCAACACTTTACACATCGGAGAGCAACACGATGTATCGGGCCGTACAACAGCAACACAGGGAAGTTCAACGGGCTCAAAGAAGAATGATGGAGAAGTTGAAGCACCAGCAAAGCAGTGACCATGCTATGGCTGATCCACCATCTGAACGGGAGTATCAAGTCACGGACGTTCCTTTGAATCGTGCAGGTGAAGGCATACCAACGGAGGGGACACAACGGCCGTCGCAACAGGAGCAGCAAAGTGTTGTCGCATCTGACGATGTGCTCTCCTCACCATTGAATGCGTTGTCTCTACCCAGTGCGATACTTGATCTGTCTTCTCATGAGCAGCGTCATCAGCTCATCGCATCGTATGTGCATCAAACGCAGGAAGAAAAGCACAGAATGTCTCAGGATCATCCGCCACAGTCTCAGTCAACGTCAACGAATGACAGCAAGGAGCCAACCACCTCTTCGCAATCGACGCCGCATATTGGCTCGCTGTCGTCTCGCGCGGATTCCTCGGCTCCTTTCTCCGATTCTGACTCGACCTCCAATGCTTCAGCTGCTGCAGCGATTTCATCATCCTCTTCATCCGCATTGCCCTTGCATCTGCATGGACAAGCCGGCATGGTAGGTGCAATGAAGCATCGAGACCATGTTGGGACCACAAACTCACAGAGCGGCACCAACGCAATAGCTGCGTCGGATCAGACATTAGGAGAGGAGACGCGAGATCAATCAACTACCGTCGAGGATGAGAAGCAAGCCGTCACTTCCTCGCCTCGTCGTCGTGTATTATCTTCTCACTCACCAGCTACTTCTCTTGCTGCCGCGATCTTAGCGTCTTCTTCATCTTCATCTTTGCTATCTGGACCTAGTGTGACCTCGGCTGGCAACTTGAATGGAGATGAGGATGAGGATGAGATGTACGATGATATCGTTGATGTTGATCCTGCTTCTGAATCTGCTGTTCGAATTCCTGGACCTTCTCCATTATTGTGTCGTGCCGCGCAACATCTCAAAGATGCAATCGACTTTGCCAATCGAAATCGAATTGCTGTCACACTCAAACGGAGAGGTAAAAAGAAAAACAACAAGATGCATGTCGAAGCCAAGGAACTTCATGAAAGAGAAGGGAAACGAGCCAAAGCAACGACAATCAAGAGAGCGGCACCAAGGTTACGCATGCCATCGTCCTTGAAAGAGCTCTTGCACCATGACCAACAAGGACAGGGTGAGACGACATTTCAACTTGCCCATGCAGTCATCCCTCAATCGATCTCATCCCGGCCTGCATCATCTCGCGCTCCGCTGCCTCCACCGGCGGCTCCATCAGGCAGTTTCACTTCACGTCGCGGCCGGCTCACTCCTCGCCAAGTCGAAGCGTTGGCTCATGAAGCATTCGAGCGACGATGGAAACATAAGAAGGATGAGATGGCGATGGGGAAATTCACTGGTGGCACAGCAGTGAACAGCGGCAGCAGCATGGGCACACCACGAACTGCAAGGTAATGTGCTTCGAGGAGTTGATGTATCTATGTCGGCGCACTGGACATGTACAGACGCGAGTGCATGCAGTTGACCGAGTTGTTAAGGGAAAGAATAGTTCCAGTTCCTGCAGGGTCGGCTGCAATGCATACAGTAGATCGCAAATGACGGGATTTGACACTATATATCTGGATCTCTCGATCAAAAAACTGTCGAACAATGCATTTGAGCTGATGTCGCATATTAATCGTGTTCTGATCTAAATACGGAGGCCACCAGAAAGTGCAGCCTGCCTGCATGAAATCGAAGTGGCGAGTGGTATCGATCAGATCCGTCGGCGACAGTGGAGACGCAGTAACGGGTGAGATGAAATTAGCAAGAAAGAGATGGCAGCCTGAGGGAGGTCGATCATTCCTGTACCATTTTCTTCTTATCCTGAGCACCAGCAAACATGTACTTCTTAAAACGTAAGAAAATCTTTCCTCTCAATCCTCCACCACCTCCTTGTTTCTTCCCTTTCCCTTTTCCTTCTTGTGCGGCAGCTTGTGGTGGGATAGGTAGTCCCTCTTGAAAGTATGCCTTGAATTTTCCTCCCTGTCCAAATGCCGATTCAATTCGTCCTTCTTGTCCATTCGCTTCAAGTACAACTTTCATGTTGATGAATTGAGACATGTCTGTACCTTTCGTAAATAGGTCACGCCCAATGATCGTGCGCTCATCGGCGACTCGATCGATACTGCCCACACGCTCCTTCAATTTGTACACTTTCAACTTGGACCGTTCCACGGGATCCGACCATTTGATTCCTGTTACCAAACGACCTTGGAATGCAATACGACAACTGTTCTGATGAATATCCGCATCAAGACGAGAGCCAATTAAAATTGATTGAAGAGGAGCTTGAACAGGCTTCTCAAATTCAAGCACAGCAAATTGTGTGTATGGTTGAACATCCTTCGATATTGGTAGCAGTTCATCGCGCCATGCATACTCACGATCGAAATCGAATTGCATCTCTGGCGCGACTGTAGCAACGAGAGGAGAAGAGGAAGAAGAGGCAGCTGTAGAAGAAGTAGAGGAGGAAGATGATGAGGACGAGGATGCTGAGGAAGCGGATGATGAAGAAGCAGAACCATCCTTTGATTTGGGCTGTGCTGCGGAGGGATAGGAAAGTGGAGGACCACCGAAGAAATGTGCGGTTGCCATAGCGGTGGCATGACCAATACTCACATGAAATTTCGCTTTGTTTAGACACGACTGCTTAAAGAATCGCACTTTGTCAACGACTGCAATGACACTGTCATACGATTGAACACTACCAGGTGTACACACGAGACCACGCTCAACTAACTTCGAATCGAGTTGAGTCACACAGATGCCAACACGATCTCCTTGCCTCGCTACATCTACTGGTCGTTTAAATCGTTGCATACTCTTGACTTTGCGTTCGATTTTGAGATCGGGTAGTTCAATCATCGAATTCAATGACACTTGACCTTGTAACACCGTACCAGTCAACACGGTACCTTGACCTTTGATACCGAAACAATGATCGACAGAGAAGAGGAAGGGGATGCTGGGTGAGGCGAGTGGACGAGCAGGCTCATCAAGATGCCGCCATAGTGCATCCAAGAGTTTCTGCACCTGTGGAGGTTTCCTTTCACTTCCGTTGCTGCTCGACGATGCTGCACCATCCTTCACTTTCAAGTCATCACTACTGGCAGGATTTGCACATACAGCACACATTGGTACATCCTTTCCAAATTTCGTATTGGCAAAGACTGCCCTCAAATTCTTCTCCACTTTCGCCAGAGACTTCTCCAGCGGGTCGGGAAGCAAGTCGATCTTATTTAGCACGACCATCATCTTCTCTGTCAGAATCTCACCAATGACTAAACACTCCGCTGTCTGAGTTTGGATACCTTTACTGGAGTCGATGACCAGTAGCATGAGATCGATGATGCATGCGCCACCGATGATGGTCCGAATCAGAGAAGCATGACCGGGACAGTCGACGAGAGTCACTTGAATGGCGTCATAACGATCTTGTAGATGTGTTGGAGGTCGCATGAAGAATGCAGAGAATCCCAGGTCGAGTGTGATTCCTCGCTCCTGGCTCTGCGGTGTCTTATCCAATGCTGCGGTGGAGAGGTGAGTACTAAGAGCTTTAGCT
>Ga0256776_1000174_pt1 | contig 12804 bp, 14 predicted proteins | sample MC6MC0927MT_FD_186069 | JGI IMG/M metagenome (GOLD analysis project Ga0256776, IMG submission 186069) | Metatranscriptome of enriched soil aggregate microbial communities from Iowa State University, Ames, United States - MC6-MC0927-MT... | ecosystem: Environmental > Terrestrial > Soil >... | reverse complement strand
TGACGCCATGGAAGACATATTTGTCGTGAAGCACTGCAACAAGATCATCATTCACGGCCGCCGCGCCGGGGAAAGCGAGCACGAGCCCGCCCAGGCCAGAAGCTGGTTTCGGATCAACGACACACGCACCGGCGGTTTCATCGGCGATGGTTACGACTTTGAGGAAGATGCCCGACGCGAATGCCAACGGCTCAATGCGGCCAGCTCGCTACTACCGGCGCGACGATCGGCCGGCTGATGCAATTGACAGGTGGGGTCTATACTCAAAGCAGCTGACGGACCAGCGCCCCCCAACGGCAAAGCGCTCGCCGCCCGCGGGCTTTTTGCTGCCTCTCAACGGTTTGTCTGAACGGAGGTGTTCCATGTCCGAAAAAGAGTCCATCACCACCCTCCTCACCCTGCTCGACTCTCGTCAGGCGCGACTTGCCGCGGCCTGCAAGGAAATCGCCGACTGGGTCGACCATCAAGGTGGCCATCCGACCGCCCTGCGCATCCGCGACCGACTGAACGACATCGAAAAAGACACACCGCTGATCCGCAGTACCCTGTCCTCGCTACAGCCTGTCGAACGGCCACTGCCGCGTTTCAGATGACTGCGCCGCGATAAACGACAGCTAACCGGCGTACCGTCTGGCCGATGTAACGAACGCCCCGGGGTGTGGGAGGTCAAAACCTGTACACGTCACCCAGGAGACGGTTCATGGTTATCCATTTCAAAACAGACGGACATCTGGCTTGTGGTCACAAGGGCAGCAACCTTGCCTCAAGCCTGGAACTCAATCGTGTCAAATGCCGCAGCTGCCGCAACACCGACGCCTACAAAGAAGCACGCAAGACCCAGCGCAATGCCGCACGCCGCGCAGCGCGCCACACCAAGGCTGATCACGGTGCGTCTGACTGGCGTTCGGAGTGGATCGAACGGCTGACCGCACTGGCCGGGCCGCAGCGCCTGCCACGGGGCTTTTTCGGGCAAGCGTTCGTATAACCGCTTGATGTGGTGTTTTTAGTCCATCACTCGACGTGAATTGCCCCGAATTCACCACTCGAACCCATCAATGCCCTGGCCTTATCGTCAGGGCTTTTTGTTGAAAACACCGGTTCGAGCAGCCCGTAGCCCTGAGTCAAGCTTGCAAATAGCCAACGCGCCCTCATAACCAGAACCGTATCCACAGTCACCGAGAGGCAAAAAAATCATGACCGGACAAACCGAAACCGCGATTCTCGCCGGGGGCTGCTTCTGGGGCATGCAGGACCTGCTGCGACGCTATCCCGGCGTGTTGCAGACGCGAGTCGGCTACAGCGGCGGCGATGTACCGAACGCCACCTACCGCAACCACGGCAACCACGCTGAAGCCATCGAAATCATCTTCGACCCGGCCGTGATCAGCTACCGGCAGATTCTCGAGTTCTTCTTCCAGATCCACGATCCGAGTACGCCCAACCGTCAAGGCAACGATCTCGGCCCGAGCTATCGTTCGGCGATTTATTACCTCAACGACGAGCAACGCGACATCGCCGAGGATACCGCCGCCGACGTTGACGCTTCCGGTCTTTGGCCGGGCCGGGTAGTCACCGAAATCGAACCTGCCGGGCCGTTCTGGGAAGCGGAACCTGAGCACCAGGACTACCTGGAGCGGATTCCGAACGGCTACACCTGCCATTTCATCCGCCCGAACTGGAAGCTGCCGAAACGCGGCTGAAAACACACCTGCGTAATCGCTTCACGCACAGCGCTGGCCTCAACTGAAGGCTGGCGTCGTGCGCACCTCTGGAATCAATCATTTTGGTGAGCCCTCTGTAGCACAGTTCAAGCACCCGAGGATGAACATACGTTCATCGCAAGCATGGCTCAATGCGTCTAGCCTGCGGGTTCCAACATAGTGCCTACAGGAGTACCCCACCATGTTCTCGCACGAAAGCCTCCCGCTGATTGCCATCTTCACCATAATGCTACTGTGCGTACTGGCTGCGTTTTTACACCCGGTACATGCATTCTTCAGTTGGCTGCGCAGGCGCAAGGAACGATCAAACGCCCAGGCTGCAAAAGAGGTTGATTCGCGCTGAGTGTTTTTCCCTGACAGGCCCGGGCATGCCTGGGCTTTTTGTTTTCTGGCCGAACAGCAGATACAAAAAAGCCCAGCGCGGGGCTGGGCCTGATTATTCGTCAACGTTAAAACATCCAGGCTTCTTAGCCACGAGAGTGCAACTCAAGTGACTTACGCCAGACTCCTCTCGTGCTCGCTTTCATGAACGTAAACCCGCACAGGCACAAGAAGAAATGCAAGGAATTGGCGAGGAGTCAGTTAAAAATAGCGACTCAGAAACAAAAAAGGGTTTGCCTCAGCTTTCGCCCGCAAACCCTTGATTTAAGATGGTGCCCGAAGCCGGAATCGAACCGGCACGCCCTTACGAGCGGGGGATTTTAAGTCCCATGCGTCTACCAGTTTCGCCATTCGGGCGGTAGCGCTGTGTAGTGCTCAAATCAGTCGACCAGAGATTCTGTCCGTGTTGAGCCGTTGAAGCAGAGCGGGAAATATATACATCACGTCCCGGCGAAGCAAGTTCACAGTGGCTGATTTCAAGACTTAATCTTGCAGCCCACTGAAAATAAAAAAGCTCCGTAAATCATGGATCTACGGAGCTTGTTTATAGTGGAGGCCGAGGTCGGAATCGAACCGGCGTAGGCGGATTTGCAATCCGCTGCATAACCATTTTGCTACTCGGCCTCAAACGATCGCTGCTTAGTAGCACAACAACAACCGCGTACAAACTTGGAGCGGGAAACGAGACTCGAACTCGCGACCCCGACCTTGGCAAGGTCGTGCTCTACCAACTGAGCTATTCCCGCTTGGTGTGGCGCATTCTATAGATTTCAGATGCCCCGTCAACCCTTTGATTCAAAAAAGTTTTATTTCTTTTCAACGTCGGTTTTCAGATGCGGCCAGGCGGCCCGCAGGTATTGAACCATCGACCACAACGTCAGGCCCGCCGAGATCATCAGCAATGCATAACCCAGCAGTACCCAGAAGCTGAAGTCGCGGGGATTGGCCAGCAGGATCACCAGCGCCAGCATCTGCGCCGCGGTTTTCCACTTGCCGAGATTTGACACCGCTACATGGGCGCGAGCGCCGAGTTCGGCCATCCATTCACGCAAGGCCGATACGACAATCTCACGGCCAATGATGACTGCAGCAGGGAGTGTCAGCCACAAGTTGCCGTGTTCCTGCACCAGCAATACCAGGGCAACCGCCACCATCAGCTTGTCGGCGACCGGATCGAGGAATGCGCCGAACGGCGTGCTTTGCTCCAGGCGACGGGCCAGATAGCCATCGAGCCAGTCAGTGGCCGCCGCAAAGGCGAATACCGAGGCGGAGGCCATATAGCTCCACTGGTAAGGCAGGTAAAACAGCAAAATGAAGATCGGGATGAGCAGGACGCGGAGAACGGTAATCAGATTAGGGATATTCATCGGCACAACTGGCTACGAGGTGAGTTGGCATTCTACTCGCTATGCAGGTTTGCATAAATCGACTCTGCGAGCTTTTTACTGATCCCCGGTGCTTTGGCGATCTCTTCGATGCTTGCACGAGACAGCTCCTGCAATCCACCAAAATGTTTCAACAAGTCCCGACGTCGGGTCGGCCCGACACCCGCAACGCCTTCCAGCGTCGAGGTACGGCGGGTCTTGCCGCGCCGCGCACGGTGGCCGGTAATTGCGAAGCGGTGAGCCTCGTCACGAATCTGCTGGATCAGGTGCAACGCCGGTGAGTCGCCACGCAGCGTGAACTCATGCGCGGCATCATTGAGATACAAAATTTCGAAGCCCGCCTTGCGTGTCGCGCCCTTGGCCACACCCAGCAGAATGAGATCCGGCACTGCCAGTTCGTTGAGCACGTCACGGGCCATCGACAACTGACCTTTGCCGCCGTCCACCAACAGAATGTCCGGCAGCTTGCCCTCCCCGTCCTTCAGCTTGCTGAAGCGTCGGGTCAACGCCTGGTGCATGGCCGCATAGTCATCACCCGCCGTGACCCCTTCAATGTTGTAACGACGATAGTCGGATTTGATCGCGCCTTCCGGGCCGAACACGACACATGAAGCGACGGTAGCCTCACCACTGGAGTGACTGATGTCATAGCACTCAAGACGCTGCGGCGGCTCATCCAGGTTCAGCACTTCAGCCAGTGCATCGAAGCGCGCAGCCGTGTGTTGACGGTTGGCCAGGCGTGCGCCCAGCGCCTGCTCGGCATTGGTGACCGCCAACTGCTGCCAGCGCGCGCGTGTGCCCCGCACGCGGTGGCTGATGCTCAGCTCCCGACCGCGCAGCTCGTGGATGGCGTCGATCAAAGCCGTGGCGTCTTCCGGAACCACGTTGACGATCAGTTCGCTCGGCAGGTCGCGCTCCGGACTGCTGATGTAATACTGACCGAGGAACGCCGCCATGACTTCGGCAACTTCCTCCTCGATACCCACTTGCGGAAAGAAGTTCTTGCTGCCCAACACCCGCCCGCCGCGCACGCTGATCAAGTGAACGCAAGCGCCGCCCGGGTTGACGAAGGCGGCGATGACATCGATATCGCCCGTCCCGCCTTCCATGCTTTGCTGATCCTGAACCCGGCGCAGCAAGGCGATCTGGTCACGCAGCTCGGCGGCGCGCTCGAATTCGAGATTGATCGCCGCCTCTTCCATTGCCGTTGACAGCTCATTGGTCAGGGCATGACTGCGCCCCTCGAGAAACATTACCGAGTGGCGCACATCCTCGGCATAAACCTCAGGCTCGACCAGGCCGACGCACGGCGCCTTGCAACGTTTGATCTGATATTGAAGGCACGGGCGCGTGCGATTCTTGTAATAGCTGTCTTCGCACTGACGGACGAAAAAAGTCTTTTGCAAGAGACTGAGACTTTCGCGAATCGCCCCGGCGCTCGGATACGGGCCGAAATACTTGCCCTTGGCCTTCTTCGCGCCACGGTGGATGCTCAGACGTGGGAATTGGCCGTCAGACAGAAAGACATAGGGATAGGACTTATCGTCGCGCAACAGAATGTTGTACGGCGGCCGCCACTCCTTGATCAGGGTCTGCTCAAGCAGCAACGCCTCGGTTTCGTTGGCGGTGATGGTCGTTTCGACCTGGGCGATGCGCCCGACCAGCGCTGCGGTCTTCGGCGCCAGCCCGGTCTTGCGAAAATAGCTGGCAAGGCGCTTCTTGAGGTTCTTGGCCTTGCCGACGTACAGCAGGCGCGCATCGCTATCGAACATGCGATAGACGCCGGGGCGCCCACTGACAGTCGCCAGGAAGGCGCCGGAATCGAATACTTCAGTCATGATCAGGCGCTGGCATCCACCATGCCGTGGCGCACAGCCAGCAACGTCAGCTCGACGTCACTGCTGATCGACAGCTTTTCGAAAATCCGGTAGCGGTAGGTGTTCACCGTTTTCGGTGACAGGCAGAGTTTGTCGGAGATGATCTGCACCTTCTGGCAGCCGACAATCATCAGCGCGATCTGGATTTCCCGTTCGGACAAGGCATCGAAGGGTGAATCGTTGGTTGGCTGGAACGATTTGATCGCCAGTTGCTGGGCAATCTGCGGGCTGATATAGCGCTGCCCGGCAAACACCAGACGGATCGCCTGGACCATTTCCGGCAAACCAGCGCCTTTGGTCAGGTAGCCGGCGGCACCAGCCTGTAACAGGCGCGTAGGAAATGGATCTTCCTCGCACACGGTCACCGCGACGACCTTGATGTCCGGGTGGCTGCGCAACAGCTTGCGCGTGGCCTCGAGGCCACCAATACCGGGCATCTTTACGTCCATCAGAACCACATCGGGTTTCAATTCACGGGCCTTGATCAGGGATTCTTCCCCGGACTCGGCCTGTCCAACCACCTGCAAGCCATCGATATCGGCCAGCATACGTGTAATGCCTGTACGAACGAGATCATGGTCGTCGACCACTAGCACCCTAATCAAGCAGACACCTCGCGATATGGTCTTATTGGGATGCCGGACACCTTAGCAAAAAGTGCCAGACAGACCTAGCGGCAAGCATCATTTAAAAAGTTTCAATTCATCATCGAAGGCTTGCCGGCCGTGGGTTTCAGAGCACAGGTGTACTGAAATCGAGCTGCATCCTCAGGAAACACTCGTCCTCACCGCACACCTTGAAGCCTTTTCTCTTATACAGGCTTTGTGCCGGATTATTTTTGAATACTGTCAAACGCAGTGCCGGGAGTTTTTCGCTGTGAGCCAAGGCGACAACCTGATCAATCGCCCAAGATCCTGCGCCCTGCCTGCGAAAGGCCTCGGCTATTTGCAGCTCGCGGATGTATAAGGCCCGGCGATCATGACTGAGACTGAAAAATCCCACAGGAGCTTCACCAAGAAGGATCAGCCAGCTGTCGCGGCCATCCCAGGCAACGTCGAACGCTTCGTCCTGCCACAGCAGATCGTGGTCAATGTAATAGCGCAGCATGTTCTGGCACGTCAGCTCTCGGGCGAACGCCCGATCTGCCGATTCGGCACGACGCAATGCCCATGTCACCGCCCCACCGCCACCGGTACTACCCGTCCCTGCCATGCGCCGGCATCTCGCCGGGCAATAACCAACACTTCACCCGGTCCTTGTGCCGCCACCACCAACGTACCGCTTTCAGACCAGACAGCACTGCGACCCGCCGATTGCCATCCACCCGTGAGCCCGGCGTGATTGGCCATCAGCACCGCCATTGAGTGGTTTTGGGCATAGCCCTGCAGCAGCGCGCTATCCACGCCGTAGCCTTTTTCCCCGATCAGCACGCCTGCTGCGTACAGGTCGGCGCCCGCACCAGCCGCCGCTGCCGCGTGGCTGGCATGGGAAAAATCAGCGCAGACCGCCAGCGCGACGGTATCGCTGCTTATACGCAGAGTCGAACCACCAACCCCAGGGGCGTAGAAGAGTTCTTCGCCACTGTGCAAATGTTGTTTGCTGTAAACCTCAAGAGAACCATTCCCGCCTATTGTCAGCGCGCCGATCAATAGCTTCGAACGTTCCTTATCGCGAATCGGCATGCCGACGACAGCGGTGATGCCCAGCTCGCGAGCGCAATCGCGCAAGGGTTGCAGCACCGCATCCTGCGGATCGATTGCCAGGTCTGCCGCCTGGCCTTCGTAGCCTGTCAGCGACAGCTCCGGGAACACCAGCAGCTCGACGCCCTGCTCTGCCGCCACGGCCATGAAGCGCAAATGACGGGCGATGTTCGCCGCCAGATCACCGGCAACGGAAAAGGATTGGGCTGCAGCGATGGTGAATCTCGACATTATTCATCCTTGGGATTGTGCCAAACACGCAGTGTGTCACAACGTCCGTGGCACTCAAGCGATAGGTAACCTCTTGAATGGGCCATAGCAATTTCTGATTGCTCAGGCGTACGGGCCTCTAGTAAGCTCGGCGCATTCATTGGAGACAGACCATGTTCAACGCCCTCTCACAGCTTCGTTCCGCCAGCGCCCTGCGCTCGGTTGCGGCTGCCCGGGTGAATGACGTTTGTGCTCCTGCCAGCTTTTATTTTGGGTATTGGTTTAGCCACTGGCGCGCCTGATACCCACCGGCGCCCATGAAAACGGGTCGCCTACCAGAGAATTCTCAACCCCCGGTCGGCCTCCCGATCGGGGGTTTTGTTTTTTCAGGCCCCAACTTTTTCAGCAACACACCAGACACTTTGAGGATTACCCCATGAACTACGCCACTTATTACCGTTACGACACTTTTACCGCCTGGCGATTTAGCAGCCTCCGCTCGGGACAGCCTGCCGCCTCCGATCGGTCACCCACAGGTGGCAAGCACACACACGCAGCCAATACGGCCAATTGTCGAACACCCCAGTAGGGCCGAGTGAGCGGGAAGCACCCGCCGCCAGCCCAGGAATCCCGAATATGAACTCGTCTGTTTCTGCTCTGCCACTGACCACCCTTGATTCTGCCAACGAAGCACTGACCCTGCGTCTGCCCAGCGCGTTGCAGCTCAAACAGCAATTGCCCCTGAGCAATGCCCTCGCCCAGCAAGTCGCAGCCCACCGCCAGGCGGTTCGCGCGATTCTCGATGGCGAAGACCATCGGCTGCTGATCGTCGTCGGCCCTTGTTCGATTCATGACCCGCGCTCCGCACTCGAATACGCCGAAAAACTTTCCCGCCTGGCCCATGAAGTCAGCGACGAGATGCTGCTGGTAATGCGCGCTTACGTCGAAAAGCCCCGCACCACCGTTGGCTGGAAAGGTCTGGCCTACGACCCGCACCTGGACGGCAGCGATGACATGGCTGCCGGCCTGACCCTGTCTCGCGAATTGATGATCGAGATGATCCGTCTGGGCCTGCCCATCGCCACCGAACTGCTACAGCCGATGGCCGCCGGCTACTTCGACGACCTGCTCAGCTGGGTTGCCATCGGCGCACGCACCACCGAATCGCAGATTCACCGGGAAATGGCCAGCGGCCTGAACATGCCCGTTGGTTTCAAGAACGGCACCGACGGTGGCGTGAGTGTAGCCGTCGACGCCATGCGCTCGGCAGCACATCCGCACCGACACTTCGGCGTCGACAGCCAAGGACACCCGGCGATCATTCAGACCCCGGGCAACCCCGACACTCATATAGTGCTGCGCGGCGGTCATCACGGTCCGAACTACGATCGCGAAAGCGTCGCCCGGGTACATGCCGACCTCAGCCGACTGAAGATTCCGAGCCGGATCATGGTCGACTGCAGCCACGCCAACAGCGGTAAGGACCCATTACGCCAGCCCGACGTGTTCAACGCAGTTCTCGAACAACGCCTGATGGGCGATCGCTCCTTGATCGGCATGATGATTGAATCCCACCTGTTCGAAGGCTGCCAGCCGCTAAGCCCCACACTGCGTTACGGCGTGTCGGTTACCGATGGCTGCCTCGGGTTCAGTGCGACGGAACAGTTGCTGTCGAGCGCTGCCGAGCGTCTTCGAGCCTGATGATCCGAGCAGCCTTTGCGGGCTTATCAAAATCCCGCAAAGGCTGAATCATCGTTCAGACTTCACCACCGGGTTATGCCCGCACCCGGATGCGGGTTGTCTCGGAAGCCTGGCTGACATCATCCAGCCGCTCCACCGAATACGATACCTGCACCACAGTTTCCCGATGCTCTCGCCAGAAACGGTAAGGCACAATGAATACCAAGGGCTGGCCTGCAGTTTCCCGGGTGATGTCCCGATCATCGCGGTGACTGAAATACTCACCATCGCATTTCAAGTAAACCAGCTCCCCCTCCTCGGCCTGGGCATTGCCGATCACCACGGTAATGCCATCCTCGGCATCTACTACCTCCAGTTCGCCATCTTGCGCTTCCAGTACCTGCGGAGCTGCGAGATCGCCGCGCATCAATGGCGCAATCAGAATTCGCGAGCTGGCAGAGTTCCTCACCTGCGCCGCCCCTGATTCCACCCGGTAGCTGACGCTTACCTCCTGCATACGATGAGGGGCGATGCAATCCGCGGGTATCCAGAATGACAGCGCTTCGCCGACCGCAAACTGCTCCACGAGCAACACATCGTTGATCACCGGCAGCCCTTCGACACCATGCCAGGACAGGATGACCCGATCCCCGACAGCCATCCGGGCGTAAGGTCGCACGATAACGCTAGTGCCCTGCGGAACACGGGCTGGATCGAGCGTCCCACCCACCGTCTCTTCAAGGACCGGAGCCAGCAGATCGGGTTCCGGATCACCCACATTCAGCAGCAAACGACTGGACGACACCGGCTTCGGCTGCGCGACGCTGTACAGCGTCCAGTAAATCTCCAGCGAGCCGCGCTCCAGCGCTGCGATATGCGAACCCTTTACGACAAAGACGAGTTCCTGACCCACCTGCCTTTCACTGACCGCACGTGTGGTTTCGTGAATATAGGGCAATCCTTCGTCATCCAGTCCTTGCCAGCTCAGCACAAGTTTGTCGCCGCACAACATGTTCGGGTAAGGCGCAACCCTGACGAATGCGTTGTCCAGTGAAGGATCAAGCATTCCGCCCTCCATAACCTCGAGCATCGGTGCAGGCAGCCACGAGTCTGGAGAGGGTGCCGCTGCAGACCCAGGTCGATAGCAGAACTCGAAGTGCTTGCCGTCCACCTTCAAACTCAGAAGACCGCGCTCATCAGAGTCATCCACTACAGGGGACATATTTGACGCTGATGTCACAGAAGAGTCGCCATTGGCTTCGTATATAGACATTCGTAGCTCCATTCCTTGGATAAAACGCCGCCGTGAAGGCCGCGTCGAACGAAATCCATTGAACACCATCCAGCGATTGGCGGAAGTCAGCACAACGCCTTCCATCGGCAGGGTAAATACACCGCATAACGTAGGCTTACGAAGCAGAATCCAGCGATAACGGGCAAAAGATTGCCAAATGTTCCGACTACCCTCTCAAGCAGAAGCGAAAATTCGTACCGCTTTTAGTCCAATTTCCTTTCAGTACAGAGGATTTTTCAGACATCGCCGACCCGCAGGCCTGTTTTACAGTGGCACGCACCAACCACTGACAAGCATCTGCAAAAGAGGCAGGAACATGCAACGGAATGCGACAACCCGCTACCCCATCCTTTTGGTCCATGGCCTGTTCGGGTTTGACCGTATCGGCCATTTCGAGCTTTTTCATGATGTCAAGCAAGCGCTGAGGGAAGCAGGCGGGCAAGTCTTTGTGCCGCAGCTGTCCGCAACCCATGACAACGAAGTTCGCGGCCAGCAATTGATGTTCCAGATCGAACGCGTTCTGCGCGGCACCGGCGCCGGTAAAGTCAATCTGATCGGACATAGCCAGGGCGCGTTGGCATGCCGTTATGCCGCTGCGCTCGCGCCGGAGAAAGTCGCCTCGGTCACGTCGGTCAGCGGCCCCAATCACGGCTCGGAACTGGCTGACGCCTTACGACTGGCGCTGATTCCAGGAGGCCTGCCGGAGCAGGTGGCGGAGCACGCTGCGACACAGTTTGCTCGATTCCTCTCGTTGCTCAGCGGTCAACCCGGCATACCGCAGAACGCCGTCGCCGCACTCAATGCCCTGACGACTGCGGGCGTTGCGCAATTCAACAAAAAGTACCCTCAAGGCCTGCCTTCTACCTGGGGCGGCCAGGGGGCGGAACGGGTCAATGACGTTCACTACTATTCCTGGAGCGGCACGCTGCAGGACAATTTGTTGCAGGCTCTGGACCCAGTGCATTCCGTCTGCCACGCATTATCCAGCCATTTCGTCAAGGAGGCCGGACAGAACGATGGCTTCGTGGGTCGCTACAGTTCTCATCTGGGGCGGGTCATCCGCGCCGACTACCCTTTCAATCACCTTGGCAGCTTGCGCCGTCCGGGCGGGTTGCGAATACCCGGCGCGGATCCTGTCGACCTCTACGTCGAACACGCGGTACGCCTGAAGGCCGCGCACCTATAGATGTACATCAACGCACCGAGTGGAACTTTGCCGAGAAATCGCTTACTGAATCCGGTAGGCTCCGCACTTTACTGAAATAGATTGGAGAGTTTCCCCATGGCTAAAGCCACTGCCCGCCACATCCTGGTTTCCAGCGAAGACAAGTGCAACGAACTCAAGGCCCAGATCGAAGGCGGTGCTGATTTCGCCGAAGTCGCCAAGGCCAACTCCACCTGCCCGTCCAGCCGTCAGGGCGGCGATCTGGGTTCTTTCGGTCCTGGCCAGATGGTCAAGGAATTCGACACCGTGGTCTTCAGCGCGCCGATCAACGTCGTACAAGGCCCGGTGAAGACCCAGTTCGGTTATCACCTGCTCGAAGTCACCAGCCGCCAGGACTGATCCCGCGTCCGGTTTACTGTGCAACGGCCCGCCTTTTGGTGGGCCGTTGTGTTTTGGTTACAGGATACGGCTGGCGACTGCCGCGCCGCTCGCGTACAAATTGCGCTTATCGATCACCCGGCTTTAAGGCTGACAATGCGACTGGCTTTCCCGACTTTGCTGTTCACTGCCGTGGCCCTGCTACTGAGCGCCGCTGGTGTGGACGCCACCCCGCAACATGCGTTGACCGTCTATGGCGAACCTGCCAAATACCCGGCCGGCTTCAGCCACTTCGACTACACCAATCCGCAGGCGCCCAAGGGCGGCACCATGCGCCGCTCGGCGATAGAGATCGGCCATTTCGATCACATCCTGCCTTATATAGACAAAGGCATCGGTGTCACCCAGATTGACGGCATGCTCTATTCGCCGCTGGCCCAGCGTTCGATGGACGAGCCTTACACCGTCTACGGCCTGGTGGCGGAGAAGATGGAGCGCTCGGAGGATGGCCTGTCGCTGCGCTTCTTCATTGATCCCAAGGCACGTTTCGCTGACGGCAAGCCTATCACTGCGCAAGACGTGCGCTACACCTATGACCTGTTGATGACCCAGGGCAGCCTGCGCTATCGCACGCAGTTCGCCGACGTCAAAGGTGTTGAAGTGGAAGCGCCGCTGACCGTGCGTTTCGATTTCAAGAGCAACGAGAACCGCACTTTGCCGCTGGACATCGCCACCCTGCCGGTATTCCCCGAGCACTGGTGGAAAACCCGCGACTTCGCCGGCGGCGGTGGCTATGAACCGCCACTGGGCAGCGGCCCGTATCGGGTCGGCAAGGTTGATTCCGGGCGCAGCATCACCTTTGAGCGCAACCCCGACTGGTGGGGCAAGGATCTGCCGGTCAGTCGCGGCCTGTACAACTTCGATCACTTCAGCATCGAATATTTCGGCGACACCGATGTCGCACGCCAAGTACTGCGCGGCGGTGCCTATGACTACAACCGCGAGTTTTCCGC
>Ga0256776_1000171_pt1 | contig 12840 bp, 2 predicted proteins | sample MC6MC0927MT_FD_186069 | JGI IMG/M metagenome (GOLD analysis project Ga0256776, IMG submission 186069) | Metatranscriptome of enriched soil aggregate microbial communities from Iowa State University, Ames, United States - MC6-MC0927-MT... | ecosystem: Environmental > Terrestrial > Soil >... | reverse complement strand
CAAAAGAATTGATGGAAAAGAAATACGCCTTGTATTAAGCATGGGTTATTGAATGGCATGCACAAAATGGTGCAAAATCAGCTGATGCGATTGGGAGAGCGAAATGTTGATCGGTAGAAGAATCATTGGAACGACTGGCAGCGCGGTGAGACGACGCTGAAACGTCACAAAGGCAGAGATAGGGCTCAATATTATGGAGCGTTTCTTTGGAAGTCATCGAGTCGGTTGCATGAGAAACATCAATGGGATTGCGCGGCGACTGACCATCGCCCATCGAATCGAATAGATTGAAGAGGACAGAAGGCTGGAGTCGAGTAGAAACGACGAGGAGTCATATTTGCTCAACAGAAATGTTTGGAAGGAAGGCATGGCATTGCGCATCAGCGACAGCGACAGTGACACGTGTACGCTTCAATGTCAGAATCGGAAGAGGAATTGATTATGCATGCCAGAGTTGGTCTAGGTGTGGACAGCTAAGGTAGCGGCAAGCACAGCGCGATCGAACTGTAGCGGCTACTGATAGTGTTCGAGTGCCGCAGTGTTTGGGGTCAGCACATGATGTGTTGATGCTAACGGCTTGGTGTTGAGCATCATTGTTGTCCGGCGTTGTTTCCATCCGCTCCAGTTAATAGCGCACGTAGATGGGCACGATTCCGTTGTCGAGGTGCACGTAAGCCTGACGATGACGGTGAGGGGGCAAATGATGCCATGGGGGCTGGTGAGATGATTCCGCTGCCAGCAGCCGAAGGAGACGCTGACGGTGAGAAGAAAGTTGAGGGTGACACAGCCGAGGCAGATGCGAATGCGAATGGGGATGGGGATGCGGATGGGGATGATGAGGTTGGCATGGCACTGTCTGATGCTGCTCCAGGAATGAGCCCTTCCATTGTTGCAGGCTGAGAGGCAGGTTGAGGTGACGATGATACCAGCGGTGCAGCTCTCATCGTGGCTGCCGATCCCGCTGCCGCCCCTCCTGCAGGCGATTTCACAACGCGCATTCGATTCAAGCTTGGTAATGCATTCGATGGTAGTGCAGAGAGTCGTAAGGTCGCCACAGTCCGTGTGCCGGGCGAGCCCGATTGAGAAACAATGCCAGAAGGTGATGATGCTGATGCTGACGGTAATGTCGCTCCAAGCAATGGAGGACGAGTTCGAGGTGACACGCCGGTGCGCGCACTGACTGGTGAAACGCGAGGTGGACTGGCCATGGGTGGCGCGGCCAGGCCTTCGTCCGATCCCATTGTCGCAATCGTCGTATCACCATCGGGTTGATCAACTGATGGGGACGCAATGGATGTTGCCGCCATCGAATGGCTTGGACTGACGACAAGCTCAATTTCGTGCGTACCAGCGCCAGCGCCAGTTCTACTGCTCGCAGCTGCAGGTTCGTCATGATGTGCCGGAGCCGCGGTATCACTCGACGAAATGGGACCGAACGATGGCGATGACATCTCGCCACTACTTGACATTGCATCCAACGATGGTGATTCAACCCTGTCTGGACCCCCTTCATGCCCTGGTTGAGAGTACTGCAAGTGAACCATCTCGATACTCTCGCCTGTACCTGCACCGACACCACCAACCTCTTGATCTTCGCGTCCAAGCTTGCTATCGCCAGCACTACTGTCACTGTTGGCACTACCGTTGCTACTCTTGCTTCTCTCATGCCCATGTGACTCTCCACCACTACTGGCCACTGCATCTCTGTTTGTATCACTCGCCATGGGCTGTGTTCTCGACTGTGCTTCAGCTGCTTTCTTCTCTTCCTCTGCTTGCATGGCTTGCAACATCTCCTCCTCCTTTCTTCGCGCCACTTCACGCTCACGTCTCTTGACGGCGCAAAAGCGTGAAACCACGATTGATGCCAAGCAAATAATGAGAAATCCGAGTGCAATACTCACGATCTTCAACCACAGTGGCATTCCCTCCCATGTCAATGCGTCGGATGATTCGGGCGGTTGGGGGTCCGTTTGGTTGGTCCCATTCTGTGGTGCTGCATCACCGGTTGAAGACAACTCTCCGACACCGGTACTGGAGCTGGAGAAGCCAGTCAACCTCTGCACGACCAATAGGCCACGTGGCTGAAGAGTTGGATCGGCGGCGAATTGTGGCGCCGCACTACCACCAACCACGAAGGAGAGATTCAGCCATGTGTGTGAGAGCGATGGCGGTATGGCTGGAGCTTGAAGTGTGAATGTTTGAGGAATCGTCCAATTTTCGAGACCAAAGTACATCTCACTCGGCATCACCTTGCCAATACTCGTCAACACCGTCACAAAGAACATGATGCCGCCAACACTTGGGCTGGCAGGTCCGGCACCAGGCACGAGACTGAATGAGTAGGAATCGCCACTAGAAATCTCCGGTGGGAAGACATCGGAGCCAAATGGTGAATCCGTTGGAACGATGGTTAAGGGGGTGCATTGAATGAGGCTGATGAATGGAGCCTGAGTGGTCGGATCAGGTTGATAGTGCGCACTGTCACCACCCAATTCAATGATCCATGCCAATACAATCTGGGATGCAGTCACATTGGTTGGGAGGATTGGAGCGGTATATCTCAACCATCCTTCACTTGCTCCTTCAATGATGCTCACCGTCAATGGAGATGCCTTGCCAGCAAGCTTGGAATCCGAGGATGGAAGTCCTCCATTCGTTGGGGCTAAGGATGGAGTAAATGTGATGTCCAGCCCACCCGAACCAGCATTGACCGGTTCACTGAGTACGACACGAATCTTTCCAGATGTTGCACCGGAGAACAATTTTTCAGGAACATCCTGCAAGCTTACTGTCACTTTCGGTCGAAGGTTGATACGAGCTGATGATGGCTGAACAGTGGTGAAGCGCTCAATGTCCGCGCCCGCTAATGCGAAGTTGACATCCATCCACATGTTGCCACTCGATGGGACAGTTGCAGGAGCAGTCAACACGAAATTCCATGGGAACAATTGACCATCCCAACTGCCTTGTGACGGGAAGACATTGGCACCTGCAGCGACCGACGCTGAATCCAATTGTACCTTGAATTGTATCTGTGCATGTGTGGCACCAACCCACTCAACCACCAAGGAAGAAGAAGTTGCCGATCCCAAGTACATGTATTCGGGTATGTGTGTCACCTTGCATATGGATAGCATGGTAACAACCTTCGGTGCGAATGGCACATATTGATACTTGTTCCTGCCTCGAATCTCCAGTCTCAATGTCATCTGTCGATCAGGGCTGACGGCACTGAGGCCACTACCGGACACTTGAAGCAGATGCCTTCGACGTCGACTTGCGACGGGCACCGCAGAATTTGGTGTCAAAAACCAAACAGTTTGTGGCTGATTCCAATTGGTCGCATCAAATCGCATCAATGATGCACTCAGAATCATGCCTCCATTATCGACAGTTGGAACGACTTCAATCCAGCCAGCTCCAAATGGCTGCTGGGTCAACACAACATCGAAACTGAAATTCGTACTCGGCAACATACGATCAGGGATCGAACTGGATGCAACAAGGAATGCTTGATTGCCAACAGGGATGGACACGGGAGCAGGAGCAATATAATGCGCGTGATCTTCTCCCTGCACATCGAACGTCAATGTGATGACATTTGCTGAGTCCGGTGCAACAATGTCGAATGTTGCATTCCATTGGCCCGGAAGGAAAGGTGTGGCAGCCGGAAGGATTGGAACAGCATACCCATCAACAGTTGAGCCAGTCACAGCGAGACTGACACCATTCAAATCAGGTGAGTCAGAGAGCATGGCTAGGACGCGTGCCACTTGATTGACACTCATATTGTGAGGCATTCCGAGCACTTCTGTTGCCGATAGGAATGAAATGGTGGATTGAAGGTTGACTGGCAGCGACACACTACTGGGAGTGTGATAATGGTCCGAATCTGATTGTGCAAGTTCAAAGGTGAGATTGACGCGCACAGGCAACAGAGATGCATCGGTGACTGTTGGAGCTTGAAGTTGGAGAAGATTGGTGGTGTAATTACTCGGTGACAATATCATCGAGAACGGCGGTTGGGAGCAACTGCCACCCGAAACAATACCACCATTCCCATTCAGACATAGTATGCTTGTACGGATCTCCAATGTGGTGCCATTATTGATAGGTTGAGAGAAGTTGAAATGGACTGCAAACTGCTCTCGACTGTACAGTAGAGTGTTCTCTCCATGACTCTGAACCACGACTGATATGTTGTGGCGTGGAAGCACGAGGATGGTGCGATCCAACGATGGAGAAGTTGGGTCGAATTCATTCGCATCGGCGCCAGATATCTCCAAACGCACTTTCAACGAATGGGACATCCCTTCCATGCCATAGCATGTCAGCGTGAATGAGCGCGGTAAGGAGGACGCAGGGAAGTCCAACCCCATGCCTCCATCTTGATTCGATGTTTCACCAATGAAACTTGAACTCGTTGCAACTGCATCGGAGTAGTATCGAACGACACTTCCATACCAATTTGGCAATCCTTCAACGATGACACGCACATTGATGGTTGGGTTGGTGAGTGTGCCAACAGGTTGAATGACGATGGGTGCACTCTCCGCTCCTTGATACAAGGCGCTCGGTAGCGAGTTGACGTATGCAAGTCTCGAATCGAATCGATGGAATTCAACGAGGAAATCACCATCCTCATCGGATTGTAGATGGAAGACGCTGCGAACTCCTTGTGGTAAGGGATAGAAGTTGGAATAGGCTCCGGAAGCAAATGGTGCGTATGGCTCAGCCAATGATGGGTCAATGACTCTCATCGTGTTCGGTGTGGCGAATTGAGAAAGGAAGAAGACGCCAGGTGTGGTTGATGTGATATTGGCTTTCCAAAGTACTGCATTTGCCATCGTTGTGTCAATTCTGCCACCATTGACTGATGTTGGTGCCACGACCACTTCGCTGACATCCGTCGGCACACCGCCACCATCCACACTACTCGTACCGGACCAGAGAGTGATATTCGTCACATCCATCTCTCTCCGTCGAACGAGGAATGAATAGCTGCCATCTGAACTACTTCGCACAACGAATGAATAGGTTCGACCGCGTTCAGGCATGAAGAAGCCCAGTGGGTAGCCATTGGTCGCATTTGCTGTGAGGGAGCGGAGCAAGATTGATGCACTGTCACTCACAGTTGAGACATTGTACCATGAAAGGATTGTGCCATTGCTGGCTGTAATGTTATGGTTTGTCAATGCTGCATCTGGACGAGTATCAACCATGAACGCGATGTGTGTGACCTTCGACCCAACTTCCAGCTCATAGTATCTTCGAGTCGTCGCGAATGGCTCGAAAGCCATTGACGATGGCGCCACTGACTTGAGCGCATCTCCACCAGCGTAGTAACGAGCCAAGCCACCACCAACATTTCCAGGCATGGCTGATGTCGATGCGTTTGCTGCATCGAATGCATTGACTTCATTCCAACCATCGATGCGAATGTTGGCAAGAACGGATGGAGAACGCGTGATTGCACAGAGGAATGCACCACTCAAACGTGTGGAAATGTTGATCAGATTCATGCCAACAGACAAGGGAATGAATTCGACGCTGGATGAACCATTCGCATAAACCGAAGAAACATTGCCAAACTCATTGAGGACCGTGGCATCCACTTCAGAGGAGAGAGCGAACTCAACAACGTAGCTCAGAGTACTGATAGCGTAGGGCACCGTCACCTCACAGGATTTGTTACTTATGACGTCTTCCATGACAGCATCAGAAATGAGTGTGGTCGTATGTTGTGTCGTAAAGTTGACACCTCCCAGTCCTGTGCCATTTGGTTTGATGTATGCATTCGAGAAGTCCGCTCCTTCATGGCCCCATAGCTGGATGGTCTGAATATCGGCTGGTGCTCGAATAATCTGAATCGTATAATCACCATCCAAAGGTTGAGCATCAGGATAGATAGATGAAATGCTGCTGACGGTCAAAGTGACGGTGCTGTTCCCTGCCAACTCAACCAAACCTGTTGCCATAGCACTCTTCAGCCAAATGGATCCATCTGATGATTGAACGATGCTTCCATCATCGCTGCGTTTCATCTGCACATGGCCTCGATTGAATCCAACAGCGAGCGATATTCGTGGCACATACCATGGCAATGTCAGTACGAAGGATCGATTTGCTGGATAGTTGGTGAACCCTCCCGATCCAGGTGACGAGGCATCGAACACATGGGTTGTGTTGAATCGTGGATCGTGTGGCACTTCATAATCAAATCCGACCAGTTGTACAGAGATATTTTGAACGACTGGAGTATGTTGGAAGACATTGATGGAATACACGCCATCCGATGTACTCAGCAGATTGAACAAATTATTTTGACCAGCTTCCAATGTCAGGCCATAGACACCTTGAGAGAGCATGGAGGGTGCAGGGAATGACTCCAGGCTTCTCATCCCACTCATCCACCACATACCGGGATTCCGTGGCTCCTCTACACTGGTGCCATTCGCCAGCGCACTACTCACGAAACTTGAATCAAAGCCGGGTGAAGTCCGATGGAAGAATTGGATGAGATTGACACCGTCATATCCAACACTCAAGGTCAAGAATTGTACAGCAAACTCCACTTCAATCGTGTATGCAATAGCAGGCGAGCGGTACCATGGGTCGAATGGCTTGGGGAGTAGGTCAGAAGCCAGGTGTGTGTAGATGGCTTCTCCTTGGCGTGACCAACCCATGATGGTCAGATTGCGAACAGATGGAGAAGCACGAACAACCGTGAAACGATAGGAGCCATCATTGGATGCAACTTGGAATGAGTTCGTTCCAACGGCCAACGACAATGCGGGTGAACGAGTCGAAGGACCAAGATCAGTCGTGTAGCCTCCAAGCAATGTCGCAACAGATGCTCCACTCTTGATCGTGATATTGGCAGTGGATGTCGTTCCGAGAATCTTGGCAAAGTTTTGCACTCCATCCAATCCAAGTCCTTGAATGATCGAATTGACCTGCTGGGCAAATATGGCCTTCACATACAGCTCATCGATGACAAATGGCAGAGTTGTGGCGATTTGAGTTGGTGTCGTGCCATCTGGATACAACGTTGGAGTCGAAGAGAGGTTGAGACGTGTGATGACGTAATCGCCGAGAATGCCACCGATAAACTTGGGTGACACTCCCAATGACTGCAGTACATCGGGTAGGACCAAGCTATCGTCACTACTTCGACCAGCCGACAATTCGAATGAAACAGTCGCATCTTGACGAATGAGTGTCAATGAAATGATTCCATGCTCGGCAGAATCGAACCAGAATAGATTGGGACCATTGGCCAAAGGTAGCTCCAACGTTGCATCGGCAGGCAGAGTGGACGGATAAGCAGTGATGCTCACTGCAGCAGGACTCGGTGCAACCCAGCTTGCAGAATATCCGGAGTTGATGAAATCGACCAATGCAGCCGTTGCATCGAGCACATGCACACTGTTGTTAACACCAACCTTGTATCGGATGGAAAGCTTGGATTCCTGTGTGACGACCACACCACTGTATCTCATCGCAAATGGCTCACCACTATCGATGTCAGCAGTCAGTGGTACTTCTCTGTTGGAAGCATCCACTTCATTGACTGCTGTCACGTCGATCGATATGAAGTCCATGGGACGTCTATACAATGCAAATCGATAGATTCCATCATGTTCACTGTCCACAACGACGACAGTTGGTACGCTCACCTCATCTCGAAGTTGTAGCTGAGTGGACTTGAATGTGTTTGCGAAGGCGGGATTCGTCAGCTTACCCGACCCACTGATCCATGGCGGTGAAGCCACGTTATTGACGACAGTGAACGCAGCATTATTAGCAGAGTTGATGACACTGATGCGTACATCGGATGGATGGCCAGCCGCATTCGCCACTGTCAGTGAAGCTTGGAATGCAAGCACTCGAGCAACGAATGGTACTTCCATCGCATAATTAAATGTAGTAGGGTTGAATGAGGCAATAGGAGTGAGCGTACTGTACGCATGGTTCGATGCGAACGTTTGCATAGATCGTCCATCCAATATCTTTGCTCCGATGCCCAATACAGACGGGCGTCGAGTAATTTTGAATTTGTAGACACCATCTCCAGCCAGAGATGGGAGCACGATCGATTGACATGTCCAATGTACATCGGTTGCCGGGGTGAGTGCTGCAAAGTTTCTCCACGACCCACTCGTCATCGGGAATGGTGCTCCTGTACCAATTTGGCAAGTGAGTGAATTCGGTGTGGCGAAGGTTGCCTTGCTCGAGTAACTCAACACTGAATAATTCAACGACAATGTACGCTCAACAGATCCAGCTGTGGGGAAGGTATCGAAATAACTATCCAGCGTACGAACGGGTCGTGTATCCGCATTCATGGTTGCAACCGCCGCATTGAATGGGGCATCATCATCGATACTATTGCGTGTCCATGCAGTCTCACCACGGAAGGTCCAGGAGACTTCTGGGGAGCGACGAATGAACATCCAACGATATGTACCATCCTTGTCCGATGTCAGCTCCAACATCATGGCAGTGTCCAAAGCATCGAAGGCCAGATCGAACGGGGTCCCACTGGATGGGGCGGAACAAATGGCTCCTTTAAATTTGCAGGTGATCGTACTTCCACCACCGAAGGTCAGCGTCATGCGAACACCCTCAACCGCGTATCCAACAGTCGACGATCGGGTCAGTGCTGTTTGACCTTGAGTAAATGTGGGAGAAGTGAACAGTGTTGGAGCAGGGGAAATGTTGAGTTCTGATGGAAGTGTTGCCTTCAATGTTACACCAGTCAATGTTGGTGCACGACGCGTCACCTTGAATGTTCGAACACCATCAATCGAGTGGAAGACTTGGATGATGTTCAACCCTTGATCCAACGTCACAACGGATGAGGCTTTGCTCGACGTCAAGGTATCCAATACCGTCGCACTATCACGAACGAGCTTGACGGTACCGGAACCGAATGTCACGGTCACATCAATTTGTGCCACGATCCAATCAACCGTCACTGTGTAATCTTCATTACATAGTGCTAGAACAGGTTCGAAAGTGAGTACGGCAAAGTTGCCTCCAGGCGTCGCATCCCTGAGGATGACATTGGTGACTTTGGGAGGAGCACGAACCATATCGATGAAGTAGACACCGTCATCTTTCTCGCTGCTCACATCCAAGATGGATCGACCACAATACAGTGGGAAGGGCTTGTCACCAAATCCAGTTTGAGTGAGCCATGGCCCTGCTGCTGTGCGATATCCAGACCGGAATGTGACCGACGAGTATCCGCCACCTTTCCAGATATTATCTGGCCAAACCAATGAGGCATCTGCTGGATTCGTGATACCCAGCCCAATAGCTTGATAGGCAAAAGCACCAACATTCATGTCACTTCGAAGTGCGACATGTACGCTATTCGCTGTTGTATAATCAACCTTCACATAGAATAGGCCAAATGCATGAGGTACCTGCATCGTATAATGATGGATACCTTGTTGAAAGCCTGTGCCTGTCCCAGGTGTAGCCGATGTGTGTGTGACATAGTTCAATTGCGGTTGTGAAGGATTGGCGAAATCAATTCCCAGACCAGGCACATCAAATGGAGCAAACGTCGTGAAGTTGAAGGCAATATCCAGCACATCTGGTGTGTTACGCTGCAATCGAATGGTATAGGTGCCAGAAAGTGTTGAAATGACTTTCAAGTTGTGAGTGCCAATAGGAATGGGCATGTACTGCCAGACACCCGAGGCGGTAATCCTTGGTGTACCTGAATCGACTTGCACAGTCACACTGGATGTCGTCGCAAATAATGCCATGACATTCATGATGGCCGCAGTCGTGGGTATGGTCGTTGAGGCAGATGGATACACATAGGTTGTCGCTGAGAATGTTGGAATGAGACTAACGTTTACATACGGTTTGAGTGTGTTGTCATCCCTCTCACCATAGCTCAATGATATGCCGACGACATCATTGATAAACAGGACGAGGTCAGGAATGGCTTGATGCACATTATCACCAGACAGAGTAAATTCGATGCGAACCTCTTGATTCGGTGGTGGTGCCTTCGATGGAGGAGTATACATGAAGGATTGACCGGCAGGTGACGAAGTTGGACCACTCCAGATGAGGGACTTGCTTGCGCCTGATGATCCACCAACCGTGATCGTTCCTCCACCCGGAGTCGTGACAGCAATCGTAACGGTGAACGATGACGTATAGACGAGTGTTGGATTGACATTGAACGAGAAGCCTGCAGAGCCCTTGTCATGATAGCTGCCATTCTGAGTGGATAACGCTGGAAAGAATGTCACCACCTCCAATGGTTTGATCTTCAATGCTTGAAATGCATTCGTCTGAACCGTATAACGACTCGGATCAGTATCACCACTCTTGGATACAGTACAAGCCAGGTTCGTTGCAGTCGTCTTTGGTTGATAAACATTCCAGGTTGGCGTGAAAACCAATGTGGTGCCCAACCCTGGATTGTCAAGATCATCTGTTGGAATGGCTACATCAGCAAATGTCCATGATGTGGGATTAAATGAGCCTGCATTCGTTCCTCCATCCTTGAATGAAAAATCCACCGTCAAATTCAAGCCGAAATATTGTGAGATGTTGAGCGTGATCGTGGCCGTTTCAGATGGATAGATCTCGGATGGTTGGATCGTCCAATCCAGTGTGGAACTAAAAGTCAAATCGAATACCAATGGAGTCGGGGCTGTGATCCTCGAGTCACCGGTGACAGCCATATCAAGCCAATCATCATAGGCGGGAGGCTTCGGTGCGGTATACGTCACCGCTTGTTCCGTTGGATTTCCATCGAAGACAGTTTGATTTGATGGTTGATCTGTTGTACCCAGACGTGGCACATATGTCACAGTGATGCTTGGATTGTTATTGAATACGACAGTTGGACTGACTTTGAATTGGTAGCTCTCCAACACACGCACAGCTGAGTAGTTCATCGCAGTGAAATCCGTCTTCGCTGGTTCGGTCACACTGAAGACCTTGATGAACGCTGGAGCGAGTTGCGATGGAATATCTTGATACAATTTCGTCACCTCATTATCCAACAATCTCCTCGCCCAATACTGCAAGGAGACAACCTCCGCTTGTGCGGCACTGCCTGATGGAGAATTCATAAACAGCCCAGCTGTCGGACGATCGACATCTGCATACGCGGCAACACATTGAAATGGGGTGGCCGCAGTTCCATCTAACCATCCATAGATCTTGTTGTTTGCATCAAAGCTGAATACTAGATGTGCCCATGTGTAGGGCGTGAATGTGGCCACAGCTGAGGTGATGGTCGAACTACACTGCGCGACGTGACTGCCATCATACACACTCAGAGACGGTCCAGTAGTTGTCATGGCGATCTCGATCGAATTCGATCCAGCCGCATCACTGCTTAAGGATAGGACGGGGAGTGTCGACGAGGGAGCCTGAGTCAATCGAAACCAAATGGCGAATGTAAATCCACCCTCAGCTGCACTGCCAATCCAACTTGATAAAGGGCCACCAGGGACGCCAACTGCACTCTGCTGATCCGTAGTCAGGTCGAGGTATGCATTGACGCCATCCGTAAAAATCCCAACTACACCACTGTCACCACTCGGTGCTGTGCGTGTTGTCATCAGTGGTCCGACTGTTCGGTAAGCACCACCAAAGAGCCAACGTGCATCAGCACCAATCGATAGGTCCGTCGCGTTGCCTGTCACCGTATAGGTCACACCCGCACCAACCGGATTCCATACACCACCAGTATTGTTGGTTTCAAATGTGACGGCTTGACCCAGGGGAATGTCCTTTCCAACATTGCACGTGGCTGCACCTGTCGATGGGTTTGTGACAGTGGCGATGACATTGGTACAGGCACTCGATCCGCCACTGGCATTGGGATAATAACGAATCGCAAATGTTCCATTAATGTTCTCGGTGTTGATGTTGCTGAAGGTCAGCAGTGTTGCAGTTCCAACCGTTCCACTCGTTGGAGAGACGGAAGACTGAGCGAGGACAGAGAGGAAGGGCGAAGGGAGGGATGGGGTGAGGGAACAGATGAGGACGAGAGAGAGAAGAAGGAACGCGGAAGGGAGGCGGACCAGGAATGAAGAAGGATGTCGGCGTGATTTCGGCGGTGATGAACGGGATGGCAATGAAGAGGAGAGTGTGAGTGGAGACGACGAAGAAGGGCGACAATGAAGACGGATTGGGTGCGTGTCGAATGGCATGCATAGGCTCCCATCATCATGCCACCGTTGCCTCATGTCATCGTACATGGCTGTGTCGGGCGTGCAACACCTGGCATCATGTGTGCGTTTGCCGTTGCTGTCTACTTGTTGATGTCCTAATGAATGACATTGGCTGCCGCTTTCGTCACACTGTGAGGTGAGGCTGTGATGTCGAACGCTGAGGCTGCTGCTGCGGCTCCTACAACTACTGCGACCATTGCCATTCCTGTTGCAGTTGCGGGCCACGTCATACCGCACAGGTGTATGCATGTTGTTCGAAGATGAGCTGTCGTCGGTAGTGCAGAAGGGTTGGATGATGATTGGCTCCTGTCTCCTTCGGGCTCCGGTGGGCAGGGGCGAGACTGAGACGTTTGTCTGCGCCGCTGCTGCTGCTGCTGCAGCACTCAAACTGGCAGCGGAGCGCAAAGGAGGCTCGACTAATATGGAAGGTTGGACGACGTCTCCAGCCCAAAGGTAGGATGAGAAGGACGAGAGCAAGTCGTTGTCTCGTGTTTGGTGTGTGTCGCACAATGATGCAGAGAGTGGCAAGAGCGTGCGGAACCGAACGGAGCGATGGCACGGTGGTGCATGCTTGTCAGTCAGTCAAACTCGTGAGTGCACACGGCATGAGCGAGAACAT
>Ga0256776_1000170_pt1 | contig 12849 bp, 3 predicted proteins | sample MC6MC0927MT_FD_186069 | JGI IMG/M metagenome (GOLD analysis project Ga0256776, IMG submission 186069) | Metatranscriptome of enriched soil aggregate microbial communities from Iowa State University, Ames, United States - MC6-MC0927-MT... | ecosystem: Environmental > Terrestrial > Soil >... | reverse complement strand
GGAAAGAATTGCAATGTATGCATGTGGCTAGAAAAGAATTGGACTAACTAATAAATCATCAAAAGATGACTCAAGAGGCTGAGTTCATCATGAAAAATGGGAAGGTTTCCAGCCTCGGAATTCTTTCGTTAGTCTTCATTCATGTTGATTTTACCTGAGTATGATCATCGATGATTTTGCCGGTGTCGTCTGGTCATGACACCATGTAGGAAGGTGGGAGGAGTCATCGAAGCAGGATGGCTGACACTGACAGAGGAGGATGAAGAGGAGGAGGAGGAGGAGGATGATTGCGCGGCTTGACCTTGACCTTGACTTTGATCTCCATGAGCCTCAACCTGAGCTTGAGCTGGTTGCATGGCTGCAGATGCTTCCGGTGGAGTGCATGATGATGATGATGATGATGATGCTGATGATGAAGACAGCAATGCCGGTGGGGATGGTGATGGTGATGGTGACAGTGACATAGATGGGTGGAGTATGGATGCTTGACCATGACCATGACCATGACCATGATCAAGCCTTGATGTCATCGCTATCGATGGTCCCAGCATGAGTGGCGAGAGAGGCTCACGATCGGATGACTGACGTTGCGGCACAGAGGCAGAAGCAGAGATGGATGGAGAGTCACCTAAGATCATCATCTGAGGTGTCAGCGGCTCCAGCTTGTATCGTCCTCGTCTCGCTGGTGTGGGTGCGGCAAGATGGGAACGTACAATGTCATGGCCAGTGATGGGTGTGTCAGGCACGTGTGGATCGCAGGGTTGAGTATGAGCACGATTCTCACTGCCACTCTCACTACTCCTCACACCTGCACTGTTGCTTCGATTCTGAGCCTTCAAGTTGTGACATTGCGCCACATCCACTTGAACGTGCTGGCGTGGAGAGGTCAAACGGTGGGACACTCGCATACTCGTCAATGCAATTGGCACGGTGGATGCTGATGCTGCTGATGCCGCCATCATATTGGAGCTGGAGCTGGGCCTGGAATATGGAATGGCAGCGGCATTTGTGTTGACATAGGAAGGGAGAGTATTGCCATCACTTTGGAATGCATGTGGCAGCGGTGTGTCTGGCAGAGTCTGCGCATCCGATCGCGATGAGCGCTTGGATGCTGATGGGTGAACGTTGGGTGTCAACGGCTCAAACATGTCATCAAGATCAAACTTGGGAGGCACACCTGTGGCCCTAGACTGTGACTGTCGAGGTGGATGAATGATGATGGGTGAGGGAGATGTAAGAATGCTTCGACCAGCATGAGTGTGTACGAGTACCATGTGCTCGGCCTCATCCATCACTTTTGCAGTACGTGGTGTAATACTCGTCCGGCCAGGGTTAGAGCGACCTTGCCCATCACTACTATTATTGGTGCTGGTGGCTGTATGAGCAGGTCGAGTGATGGCAGTGGTGGGACGAGTGGAACATGAGTCGGACGCTGCGAATGATGGGAAGTATGTGGGAATGACAGGGAGCCGATCGATCGAACCTCGACTCTTCTCATTCGCGTCCGATGCGATGCGACGGCTCACCAAGGATGGTGAATGGAGTTGATTCATCGCTACGGATGATGCATTGTTCTCATGCTTGGGCAGCGGGGTTGACATAGCGGTGTTGGTGGCCATGTGAAAGTTGGGACCATTCGATAGACGCACACCATCACTATTCGATGACGACAAGCACATACCATCACTGCTACTGTTGCTGCTGCCGTTGCTGTTGCTGTTGCCTTGTCCATTGTGTGGTAGATAGAATTTTGCCGTTGGGAATGAATGGACCCGTGCCGGTGACTGGCCCATTGGACTACTCGTCTGCTGTGTGTGACAGTCACCGTGTGAGAGTATGAACGGCTGTGATGAGACTCGTCGATGCCGTCTCATCATTTCCATTCCATGCGCACGTGCCTTCGCTGCGGCCACTCGTGCATGCATGGCCATGAAACGATCAACGACACGTACGAGTGTGGGAGTGATGGCTGCATGCAGCGTCTCATCCATGCATCGACGCTTGAGGGCCGACACCCGTCGCATCATGACGACGATGGGAGAGTCGAGTGTTGAGAGGATGGTACGAACACATGCGGGAGGCTTGAATAAATAACCAAACATGCGCAGGTCTGGATCGGGAGGCTGCCATGTGGACAGTGAGGATGACACTGCAGATGCAGATGCAGATGCATCCTCCTCCACTGAACTCAGGCCCGCACCGGTCTCATGTTCTTCACCTTGCCGTTGTGGTAGTGGTGCACACACTGATTGCTGTCGATGACCTGGTCCATTTTCCGCTCCGTCACTCTCATTCAGTGGTATTGCTGCGCTTGCGCGTCGTGATGGCAGCGTGCTTCTCACAGCAAGGGGGGAGACGAGAAATTCAGATGCGGCAATGGAATGGCAGGGGGAGACGGCAACGTTAACCGCAAGGGAGCGAGAGGGAGAAAGAGAGGGAGAACAGGAGGCCGACGGCAGCGAGGATGATGATGATGATGATGAGGCATGGCCATCACCAGGTTGATTGTCATGCAGCAGACCTTCCTTACTACAGTTGGATGGCCTTGATTGAGAGGCGGCCTCCACCTCCCTATCTGCCCCAGAGACGCTGTGGGAAGATGCACCGACACGGTGTAACTTCCTCCCATGCTGCTTTGTTGCAGGCATCATGATGCCATCTTTGCCAACATCATGATGTGCATCGTCGTCAGCGGAATGTTCAGCCACATCGACGCGATTGCTGCGCTGACTCAGACTCCGACTCCCACTATGGCCAGTGAGTTTGTTAGATCCACCTGGTTGAGGCCGTCGTCGAAATCGTTGTCCAACGTATTTGTAGAATAGTGCGACCATGCCGACACCAGTCGCTGCAACCGTTCCGTGCCAAATGAACGTCAGCAGATCAAACATCCAATCAGTAGGGACATTCTCATCATTACTGGTACTCGAGTCGGAGGAGTCAATGCTGTCTGATGATGATGTGGCAGCTGTGGATGAGGATGAACTTCCATTACCACCAGCATGGATGTAGAAGACAAGGCCAAGGAAAAGAACGACTAAGGACGAGCATGCACTCAGCAGTGCTAACTCATTCAGATAGGTACGCTCCAAGGTAGAGCTGGATGAGAGCAACAGACTAGGAGTCATGGGGCGGAATGCTGTTCCATTCATCACTCCTTCATCTCCGTCCCGATGGTGGCCATGATCAGGTGCAGATGTTGGAACGTCAGCTTCATTCAATGTGTCATCAACAGCATCAACACGATGATTCTTCGTTTCATCCATGGACGTTTGTTGACTGCCACCTTTCACATTGTTCATTATGTTCTCCTTCTCCTTCTCTTTCTCCTTCTTCTTCTTCTTCTTTGACTGTACATCGATGACCGCTTTATATGGTTTCCATCTCATCTGTAGTATGATCATGCCCGCCAGCACGGTGCATGCGAGCATGACTTGTATGAGTGGGTACTGTGAAAGTTTGACGGCGATGAGTGAGAGGGCCAATAGAGAGCTCATACGGATAGTCTCATAGTAGAAGTAGCGCGGCTTATAGTCACGGATGAGTGTGCGATACGTCAGATTGTATCGTTGCAATGCGACATGACAGGTGAGAACGGCTGCAGGATTGGTGACGGCGCACTGTTGACGTCTCATCCAGCGAACATGACGATGCCAACGATGACGAACAAAAACACTCTCACGCGGAACCCAAATATCGAAACGTGAGAAGAAAGATGAGGAGGACGAGGAGGAGGAGGATGCCGCTGCCGCTGATGACGGTCGACTGTCCTCGTCATCATTCTCCCTCGCCCCTTCATTGACTCCATTCCAGTCTCCGAACAGTGGCAGTGTGTCCTTATGTGGTCGATGCATGAATAGCAGATAGACGTATGCGCTCATCAACCCAACTGTATAGATGAAGAATAGCAGTAGAGCAACGTTTCGATAGGTGATCCAGTCATCCGTATCACATGATATGGATGGCTCGGCCACGAGGTAGTGTGATCCATCCACGCGCTCGGCACATTCCAACAATTCCAACGACTTGATGCTGAGTGGAAGGAAGAGAAAATTCAGCGAGGTGATGAAGGCACCAAGGGCGCGAGGATGCCAACGCGCATAGTGACGGCTGAACGAAGACATGAAAAATGCACAACAACCCATGCGATTGATGTCTGTATGATTGGGTGGAGTTGGAGCTTGTCCTCTTCGATTCGCCAATGAGTTCAATGCGTGTCCTAACGATGTGCCATTCCATTCCTCTCGATGTCCTCCTGTTCCTCCTCCTCTTCCTCTGTCCTCCTCTTCCGCGTCTGTTTGCCCCCGTCTCTGGTCCATGTCGATGACTTCCAATTGCAGCTGACTGACTTCAGCTGAGTGTGGCGTGGAATGCAGCTGGACATGTATATGTACGGCATCGAGGTCCCACACTTGAAGTGATCGAAAGCGCGCACACCACACACGACGGCGACACACATCATATAGTGAGAGGAGGAGGGAGAGGAATGGGACGGTGAACAGGAGGAGCAAGCCAATGCCCAGTGGTAAGGCCATAAACAGGACCCATCGATAGAGATAGGCCAAGTCTGGTAGTGTACATTCCAATGACAATAGTTCCAGGTTGATGTTGAGTGCCGATAGTATGGAGAGCGATTGTTTACTGGTGTGTGGCCATGCCAGCTCATACTTATTGAAGCTTGCGACGGTTTGGAAGAATCCCACTCCCAAACTCAGGAAGGTCGTATCCAAGCGTAGATGACTCAGCAACAAAAAACCGACGGCACCAACGAAACAGAGGGGAAGACCATACATCAACAGAATCATACCCAAGTTGTGACGTTGAGTACACTGTTCACATTGATAGCCCGATCGATAATGATAGGACTGACATGCTGAGCATACAAATCCATGGTAGCCTGGTGCACATGATGTATCAATGACAATGACATTGGTTGGTAGATTTCCCTCATGCAACCTCTGCTCCATCTGCGCTCGTGTCTCATTTGGATGGATGTTGGCTCCTCCTTCGATCTCTCTGGGGAAGAATGGCGCGGACACACATGCCGATGCCGGCACACACTGCACATAGGTTGGTTGATACTCCGAGGTCGAGCCAGTCAGACGCCACCAGCCAGCCTTCGAATAAGGCAAGTAGGATCCATCCGAGGCACAGAGAGCACCGATGGGGCATGGGAGACAGAGGGGATTGGGAATGTCATCAATGTTGAATCCATCATCCTTCGATGGCAGGAGAGCACTCGTCCAAACATTCGCTACCAAATTGTTGGTTGGCTTCATTGTCCCAGCTCCAGCCGTCGTTGGATCTGTTTGTGTACAATCGATCGTGATGGTGATGGATGAATCCACATACAGCTGAGGATGGATGGGATCACTCACCCGATACTGCAGTCGGACATAGGGAGGGGGCGAGGCACCCTCATTCGCTGAATCAAAGTAGAACCAGGTGGATGATGAGAACGCGAAGGATGGGACAGAGATATTGAGCAGGCTCGAATTCGACATCTCGAAATCAGCCGGTGTCAATACACGCACCTGACTCATTTCATCTTCATTGAGTGGCGCGCCATACAGCGTCTCGCCTTCATCTGGCTTCACCACTGGCTCGGCCGTATAGATGTATAACTTTCCTTTCTGTGGCAGATTGAGTAGACTGAACCTGAGTTGATCCGTTGGATGGTCCGCACTATGCGCATGTATGTTGAATCTTCGTATGGCCGGGTAGACTGATCCGATGGTGAGTGTGCGACTGGGTGAGGTTGGCGGCAGGGGTCGGTAGGGCACGGTGAGCCATGCGGTCGCTGGTGTGGAGGATCCGAGTCGATCCGTCACGCGATAATGGAAGGAATCCAAATGCCAGCCATACGCGTCAGCAGGGGGAGGAAGGAGGATGAAGGCATAAGTGGAGGGTGAGAGGGAGAGTGTCGAACCGATGGAGAGTGCGGGTCCAAATGCATCGCCGCATGGTGAGGAAGTGAATGGCACAGGGTCCAATGAGCAGAGTATACTGCCATTCAATGGTAGTTGGGTCAATTCAATTTTTGCATCTGATGGCAGCATGGATGGATCCAATTGGAAGGATGATTGAGCGAAATGAAGCTGGGTTGCTGCACTGCGCACACCAATGAACTCTTGATCGACGACGGTTGGAACCTGGTACTCGGGTGAGACGGTGATGATGACATCCACACCGACTAGGCCATCAGCAGTATCAGCACCTTCTCCACTGTTCGAACTCATCATGGGTTGTATGGGCGAGTATTGCACGGTCGCATCGTTATGTGCCTCATATCGGAATGTTGCATATCGATATGGTGGGATGGCATCCTTCACTCCATATTCATATGGTTCAGGTACGAATGCAAGCAGATGATCAGGATGAGACACCGAGCATGGAAGCGAGGTAATACGATCACCCAACCATGAACGATCGAATGTCAGATCAGTCGATGACGATGATGGAGGCAATGTTGTGTCGATAAGAGAAGCGGGCGTAGAAGTAGTAGTAGTGCCGGCCACAGTCGAAGTGGGAGCAGCTGGATTCATGCCTGATGTCCAATAGTCAACATCAATCTCACCAGTTGGCAGTATGATGGCATCATCTTCGTCGAGTTGAACCGATGCGGGTACCTGGTAGAGATAGCCCAAACCAGGCAATTGTGTGAGTAGGAGTTGTAATGGTTGCGATGAGTTGATCGCTGGTAGTCCATTCTCTGCTGCCTCTGTATTCTGATCCAATACCTGTAGTTGAAGAATTCGTGCTCGGCCCTGTTGCATGGCGACATGTACGGGTGGATGCGGCAAGAGAACTGGGAGACGGTGTAACTCCACCTCAATCGTCACCGTCGCCGGTTGGATGGATCGTCTGCTCATCGCACTCGTAACGAACACATGAAATTGAAACGAATCCAAACCGGAATGAAGGCGATGAGGAACGAACCACACACGATTCGCCATATCCAATACGATACCATCCATACCGATGGGTGAACCAAGCAACAGATTTTCCACACTCCCGCCTGATGGCAACACGGTGGAAGAACGAAGTACCTGGTAGAGTGTCCCATCATGTGGCATCTGGGTGATGATCGCTCGAACACTACTTGTGCCTTCCACTTCCACTTCCGCTTCCACTTGCATGCCTCGCAATGTGATCAGCACAGGTTGATGCATGCGCGTGTGAACTGTTTGTGAGAGAGCGATGGGAGGGAGGAGAACACGACGAACATGAATGTTGAGTGTGGAGGTGATGGAGGTCAGATTGGTGGATGTATCCGTCACTGCATAGGTGAATGAAGTCAGCAACCAATCCAAGTTGAATGAACCGTACGTGTGGAGTGGAGGTGCATACCACACACTCAAGCTCATGTTGCCATCCCCATCTCCATTACATGTGTTGGGAGTGAGTAGGAATGGAGTGGATAGAATGCGGTGCCCAAGTGCATGCATCGTTTCATTGAGGTTCGGGACAGTGAGTTGTGCGTCTGAAAGGAATGTATCATTCCGACAGGTGAACAGTGAACCGGTAAGCGGAATGGAATGGATGGTGACAATAGTTGTGTTGCCGTCTGCATCATGCTTAATCATACGTCGGTCGATCAGTTCAATTCTGATAATCTGATCTTGATCCATGTCGACACGCTGAAGCTCGGGTAAGGATGGTGGCTGGATGCGAGGTGCAGTGGTAACATTGATGACTGCAGACGGACTATCGATCCCATGCATCGATCGTACATAGAAGGTGAATGTATCATGGACGGATCCATCCTCACTATTCCGATCCTCTGCAGCGATCGATGTGGATGACAGATCCGAAGGAGAGATGTATATGATCGCACTTTCCACATCCTTCACCACATGTCCGATCTGTATGCGACTCCCATCCATGTTCTGCAATGAGCCATATCGAGGCATGGATGAGATGAATGCATACACACGGTCACCCGTCAATGAGTAACCAGGCAGAGTGATGGGTAAAGGTGTGCCTTCGATTCCATGTGCTGATGAGGATGTAGCGATGGGTTGTAGCTGGGTGGCACCAATGATTAGACCGATACGTGCAGTTGGACTCCTCAGTTGGTCATCGTTGGCATAGAAGAAGAATTCATCGTAGAATGGCTGGTCTGCTTCAGCCTTCGATGTGGAGGGAGTATATAAACATCGACCATCCGGATCCGACAGTGCGTCCATTGCATGCAATGGCGTGCCATCAACATTGGTGAGATTGCCATAGGTTGGCAATGAACGCAGAATCAGCTGCATGGAGTCACCATTCGGGTCCATTGCACCAAGCTGCAGCATTGTTGCCGTATCAAATGGCAAGTTGGTATAGATGGATGCATTGGCGATGGGAGCGCGATTCACTGGGAGGACATCGATGGTGATCGTTCCATACTCACTGACATTCGATGGGATGCCATCACTGCTCATGACGGTGTAAGTAAAGTTTGCATATGAGGCACCAAACTCATCTGCAGCGGTATCAGGTACAAACATGGCTGAGACAGGTACACCAGCATCAGCATCAGCTTCCGCTGCTGCAGTCAAGTGGAATGGAATGGATGCGATGGCCGATTTGGGTTCGAATTTCAACCCCGGTCGAGTCGATGGACGAGTCATATACAACATTCCTCGCTGTGGCAAGGAGAGGATGGTGACGGATGAAATGTTGAGCTCCAACAATTGACTGGGTGCCGGCTCGAAATAGATCAACAATGCACTGGTCTGTGAGATGCGTAAGGTGAAGCTCGGTGTGAGGGGGATGAGCGGCAAGTCTGCATCCAAATGAACCGCTGCGGGTGTTGCACTCAATGCATTGGAACGATCGACACATTGATAGGAGAAGGAATCCACATGTGACGAATGTGCATCCGTAGCCGTACCATTCAGCAAGTTGGTTGCGAGATAGACCAATCGATGTAAACGGTCGGCCACGAATAGATCACTCGTATCGATCCTGCCACCACGCACACTACCACTTCCTCCGCCCACATCCGCATGCGGATCATATTGAAACAACATCCCAACTGCGGGTAAGGAATGTATGAAGCATCGCACTTGATCACCAGCATCCCGATCCTCGACATTGAGTTGAATGGTGCGTTCCACATTGGGGTAGATGACCACGTTCATATCGTTGGTGACGGGAGGATGGTTGACTGGAAGAATGTCGAATCGAACCGCACCAACAGCGAAGGGACTCGACCAGCCAAGTTGAGTGCTATTCAGACCATTGAATGGGTTGGAAACGACAAAAGAGAATGCACATTCTGAGGAATGAGAGGGATCAAATCCATACCGTAGCTGCAAATGGAAATGAGGCACATATGGCGGGGATGGAGGCAGAGTGACAGGAGTCGAAGTCGGACGAATAATGGAACCGCGATTACCACTGATTGGATCAAGTGCGAAGAGCGTTCCACACTCCGGTGATGGGATCGTTAAGAGTGTATAATTGAGCATATAGGCAGGAGTATACACATGACTTCCATTGATGTAGAATTGAATGGATCCATCCTGTCTCACTTGATGCGTGGCGGAGAATGCATGAGGTGGATACTCCACAACACGCAAATTCAATCTCACTATCAATGTAAAGTTCGTCGCTCCACCTTCACCAGTATGTCCTTCATCATCCAATCGCATCGTCATTGTATCATGGCCATGGTAGAGGTAGGATGGCATGTAGGTGACGTTGGAGAGTGCAAACTGCAGAGAGGACAGGGAACCACGGACCGAGATGGATGATGAGCCGTCATGAATGCCATCACCCTCACCACCACCATCGAGGAAGATGAGAGGTGGCAATTGAGATGGCAGAGGAAGTTGGAGAGAGAAGGTACAATGTGCACAATGCAACTCCAGACTGATCATGCCGTAATAGGCGTCCGGATCATGAAGGAGTAAGGAGAAGAAGATGGGCTGATCTTGTGTGCCATTGAGTGAGTATATCGCACTCGTCTCATTCCTCCCATCCAACGTTGGTTGCTGTTGCAATGGATACATCAGTGTTGAGTTTGCATGCGTGATTTGTGCCTTGATCTGTTGATTGATTGGATAGACCTGTATGGGCACATGAGCTCGACTGCCTTTTGGTCCATCCAACCCTCGTGCACCACCATCATCCACTTCAATCGTCATCCAAGCTGGACCGACATAGGTTGGTGGAGGCACGTAGGAACAGAAGTCGAACAAGGATGTCAGATCCACTTGACTTCCCAACAATGACACTTGGACGAATTCAAATGGGAATGATGCTGCTGAAGTTGTCGATGTCGTCGCCGATGATCCAGGGAACATCGATCGAATCTCCTCATTCATACTTGAGGAACCAGATGGAGTCGTCTGTTCACATTTCATGTGCCCAATATCCACCGAAAGATTCATCTGCATCGGATTGGACGCGGAAGCATCTGCATCCATGATACGAAATCCCAACCCTTCAAAATTCAACTGACCATTCTGCTTGACTCGAATAAACTCACCATCGGCATCGTCGTATCCAGTTCCACCAACAGGCGCATGAATGGTCGGAGGCTGATTCACATGGGCGATGAAGAGTTCGACTGTGGCCGATGCGGGTGAAGACGAGACTGATGAAGACGGCTGCACTGAAAAGGTGAAGGAGGTATAGGCCTGATCATAGTCATATTGATCCACTCCACTAGCGGGTGGTATGTAGATGACTCGATGTCTCGAATCGGTGACCGTGACTGGAGTGGCTTGAATGGGCGTGGAGGGATTGATTCCATCGTTTGTCTGAAACAGCTGACCATGACCTGCAGGGGGCAATGAGGTGATCTTCGAGAAGAACGTTGTCTGGGCCTCATCATCATCATCATCGCCGCTGCTGGATGCATTGAGTCGAATGATGATCGGCTGGCCACCTTCTCGCCCATAGACACGCATATTGAATGCGACAATCCGACCGGCGATGGGATGATCACACTGGAGTCCATCCCACCCGTCCTCACATTGACATTGACCGGAGCCATCCAACCCATCGTCACAGGTGCCATGTGTACATGACTGACATTGTTGACAGGCAGACCCATAATACCCAGCCTCACATTGATCACAGCTGCTACCGCTACTGCTGCCATCACCACCCATCCATCCATGCTGACATGTACAACTGCCGTCTCCATTCCACCCTTCATGGCACCATGAGTGCAATGGACAGGAGCATGGAATGAGATCGGGAGAGTAGTGATGAGTAGGGTAGGCACGGATGGGGATGATGAGTGCTGATGGAAGGATGAACCGATCAGCATCATCACCAGTGAGGGACATGATCTGGACGGAAGCGTTGGCAGGGATGGATGAATCTGGTGGTGGGAAGGGAATATTGAAGACTACACTTTGCGTCGATGTGTCATATTGCGGAAAATGAACGACGATGTAAGATATCATCGTCGCATGTTGGCTGCTGCTGTTGTGCATCCACAACGATACATTTGCAACTAATCCATCTGATGTATTGGATGGAGCAGTTGGTGTGAGTTGAATGGAGAGGGATGGTTGACCAGTGTAGATGACAGTGGAGGATGACGACAAAAGGATGGATGCTGTTGGGATTGAAGGGCCCATGCCGGTAGATGAAGATGAAGATGATGACGATGATGAGTTTGGATCACCCGTTGAAGAAGAAGAAGAGGAGGACGAGGAGATGAATTCGGCTGTTGAAGAGGATGACGACGATGAGATAGAATCACCGGTCGAACTACTGCTGCTACTACCACTGCTACTACTGCTACTACTTGCTCCAGTGCTACTGCTGCTGCTACTACCATCGACACCGCTGCTGCTCGAGGACGATGAGGATGAGGATGAGGATGAGGATGCAGTGGATGACGAGGAAGAAGAGGAGGAATCGTCAGCTGTAGAACTGCTACTACTGCTGCTAGAAGAGGAGGATGAGCTAGGATCCGCTGTAGAGCTGCTACTGCTACTGCTACTGCTGCCACTACTACTGCTACTCCAATCATCGGCTGTAGAGCTCGAGCTGGAATTCTCACCTGTGCTACTGCTACTGCCACCGCTGCTTGAATCATCCGCCGTTGAGCTCGAACTCGAACTCGAACTCTCACCTGTGCTACTACTGCTGCTACTGATACCACTACTGCTGCTACTCGATTCGCCACTTGAGCTACTCGATGTTTCAGCAGTGCTACTACTGCTACTACTGCTCTCGACTATGCCAGTCGACGAGCTGGACGATGAAGAGGAGGAGGATGAAGATATCGGGAGCGGATGGATGAGTATGGTGTATGACGGCATGGGAGTATAGAATTGAGCATCAGCACCTTCGAAGACGAATGAGATGGTCACATTCATTTCCTCCGTGATATCCGATGGAGCCATGTATGCGAATGATTGCATCGCAGTTGATGAAGCAGGAAAGTCGAGTAGCGGGAATGAGGGAACGAATGCACCCACTCCAGGGTTGACTTGAAGTACGATGGTCGCATCCTGCAACGGAGCAGCCGATGGCTCGATTCCAATCACTGCCGTCGTACTGCCGGCTGCCATGTCCGAGGGCAAGGAGGCATTGAGTAGGAAGGAGAGAGGTGGATGGACAGTGAAGGACGCAGTTGAGGGAGTCAAATAATGAGACTGATCGGCTCCTGACACAGTGAAGGAGCAGGCGACAGTGCCGGAGGAAGATGGAGCAGTATAATTGAGTGCAATCGCAGCAGTTGATGTTTGTGCGAAGAATAAGGAGGACGGTTGAATCGTTCCTCCACCCGTCCCACACATCATCGCTAGGCTTACTCCCCCAGTCTTCGGTGCCTCATACGGTGCGACCTGCATGGTCACTTGCTCATTGATATATATTCCATCACCAATG
>Ga0256776_1000162_pt1 | contig 13015 bp, 11 predicted proteins | sample MC6MC0927MT_FD_186069 | JGI IMG/M metagenome (GOLD analysis project Ga0256776, IMG submission 186069) | Metatranscriptome of enriched soil aggregate microbial communities from Iowa State University, Ames, United States - MC6-MC0927-MT... | ecosystem: Environmental > Terrestrial > Soil >... | reverse complement strand
CGTTCGTCATGGTGTCGAGTGTCCCGCCGACCGCCGACATCTCGATGTCGGCGGTCGGAGCGAGAATGGTGGGGTGCGGATGGCGGTCGGAGCCGACGGGCGTGACCGGGTCGCGCTCGTCGATCTCGACGACCCTGCGGCCCTCGTCGAGACGATGGCCACGGCCGAGCTGCCGTCGCGCGTCGAGGCGCTCGAGCGTGAAGCACGACCGCGATGGGTGTGGAGCGACACGCGGCATTGGTACCCGTTGCTCCTCGCCGCCGGGGTTCGTGTCGAACGCTGCCACGACCTGCTGCTCTGCGGGGCGGTGCTCGAGGGCTCGACCGAGACACGCGCGGCCCGAGCCGGCGCGCCGACGCGTCCGGGGTGGCTCGAGGCCGCGCCGAATCTCTCGGGGCGCGTCCCCGGCGCTGCGGTCCCGGCACCCCAGTCAGGACTCGCCGCCCTCTTCGATCTGGGCGATTCCTTCGGCGGCGACGACGATCGGGTCTCGCCGAGCGATCCCTCGATCGTCCCGCTCCCCGAGGTGGTCGGAGAGTTCCGGCGACAGGAGCGGTTGACGGCGGCGAGCGTCCATCCGGGCGCGATGCGTCTCCTGCTGGCGGCCGAGTCCGCAGGCGCGCTCATCGGCGCCGAGTTGCGCGCCGCCGGTCTCCCGTGGAGCCGTTCGGTGCACGAACGCATCCTCGAGGCCGAGCTCGGCGCACGGCCCGAACCGGGGTGGAAGCCCGAGCGCATGCTCGTGCTCGCAGCGGAGGTGCGAGCGGCGCTCGAGCAGCCGTCGGCGAACCTCGACTCGCAGGCGTCGCTGCTCCGGGCGCTCCGCAACGCGGGCATCCAGGTCGACTCGACTGCGAAGTGGGAGCTGCGCGAGCACGACCATCCGGCCATCGCCCCGCTGCTGGCCTACAAGCGTTCAGCACGTCTCCTGAGCGCGAACGGATGGGCCTGGCTCGATGAGTGGATCGTGGACGGGCGATTCCGGCCCGACTACGTGCCCGGGGGTACGGCGACCGGCCGCTGGGCGACCTCGGGCGGGGGAGCGCTGCAGCTGCCGAAGGGCGTGCGCAGCGCCGTGGTCGCCGATCCGGGCTGGACCCTCGTCGTCGCCGATGCGGCCCAGCTCGAACCGCGGGTGCTCGCCGGACTCGCCCGCGACGAGGCGATGGCGACCGCTGCCCGCGGCCGTGACATCTATCGCGGCATCGTCGACGACGGCGTCGTCGAGACGCGAGACCAGGCGAAGGTCGCGATCCTCGGTGCGATGTACGGTGCGACGACGGGCGACAGCGGGCGCCTCGTGCCGCGCCTCGCCCGTGCGTACCCGCGGGCGATGTCCCTCGTCGACCGCGCGGCCGCGACGGGGGAGCGGGGCGCTCAGGTCACGACGAATCTCGGGCGTTCCTCGCCCGTTCCGCCGGCGTCGTGGCACGCCGTCCAGGCGCGTGCGAGCGAGCCCGACGCCTCGGCCGCCGACGAGCGGAGGGCCCGCAGCGTCGCGCGAGACTGGGGCCGGTTCACCCGCAACTTCGTGGTGCAGGGCAGCGCTGCGGAGTGGGCGCTGTGCTGGATGGCGGCGCTGCGCGCGCGTCTCGTCGCGTTCCCGCCCGCGGCGACGATCGCCGACCGTTCGGGTCCGGTGTTCGGCGCGGTTCCGCACCTCGTCTACTACCTGCACGACGAGATCATCGTGCACACGCCGATCGAGCACGCCGACGAGGTCGCACAGGCGGTGCGCGAGAGCGCCGAAGGTGCTGGGCGGCTGCTCTTCGGCGACTTCCCGGTGGACTTCCCGCTCGACCTCGCGATCGTCGAGAGCTATGGCATGGCCGACGGCTGAACCGACTCGGCGGTGGCGGCCGACGGCTTCGGCCGACGGCCCCGGCGCGGTCGCTCGGTGGTCGGTGCGAAGGTGAGCGGGGTGCCGGATGCCGCTGCGAGTGCAGCGACGGCGAGCCAGTCGAGCGCCGCCCGCGCTCGTGCCGCGTCGGCGGATGCCGCAAGCCTCGTCAACGCGCTGACGGCGCCGGCCTCGGGATCGAGGTCGGCGTCGACCTCGGAATCGGCCCTCGCCTCGGCGTCGGTCAGCCGGGTGCCCCACCGCCCGAGCTCGGCGTCGAGGATGGGCCGCTCGTCGATCTCGGGCAGCGATGCTGCGATGAGCACGCGGTCGATCGTCTCGTCCCAGGGCTCCGCGCCCGCGGCATCCGCCCCGCCCAACCAGCCCAGCGCGAGCGCCGTGCCCGCCTCGGTCAGCCGATGCAGGGGAAGGCCGTCGTCTGTCGTGCCGGCCGACTCGATGAGTCCCGACTTCGTGGCGCGCTCGAGTGTCGCATAGCTCTGGCCGACGTTGATCCGTCGTCGTCCGCCCGTTCTGGTCGCGAGCGCGCCGTGCAGCTGGAAGCCGTACGCCGGCCCGCCGAGCAGGAGAGCGAGGAGGGCTTCTCTGACGGCCATCTCGGCGTCCCTTCGACGAATTCGAATACCTCACCGAGCATAGTGTTGCTCCGCGCGTGCGACGCCGATGCCTGCGGTGCGGCGCGCCGGTGAGGCGCGAACCCTTGTGAATGCACGGGTTCCGGGGCATAATCGGCGGTGCGGCCGATGCCGCCACAATCGAACACCGGCCACCCGCCGTTCCGAGGTCGTAGGGGAAGACGCACCTCACGAGAACGGAGATCGAGATGGCAGAGACGGTCGCGCCGGCCGCACGCGCCGCGCGAGGCGTGCTGTTCGTGCACTCCTCGCCGAGGGCGCTCTGTCCGCATGTCGAGTGGGCCGCAGGCCGCGCGCTCGGGGTGCCGGTGAACTTCGACTGGCAGGAACAGCCGGTGCTGCGCGGCACGCAGCGCGCCGAGTACTACTGGGAGGGCGCTGCCGGCAGCGGCGCCCGCATCGCCTCGGCGCTGCGCGGCTGGGACCAGCTGCGGTTCGAGGTGAGCGAGGATGCTGCGCCCGGCAGTGACGGCGCCCGCTGGATGCACACTCCCGAGCTCGGGGTGTTCTTCGCCCAGACGGACTCGGTCGGCAACACGGTCGTGCCCGAGGACCGCATCCGGTACGCGATGGAGGTCGGCGGGTACGACCCGCAGGAACTGCATCGCGAGCTCCGGCTGGCGCTCGGCCAGGCTTGGGACGACGAGCTCGAACCCTTCCGCCACGCGAGCGACTTCGCGCCGGTGGTCTGGCTGCATCAGGTCGGGTGAGCGACGTGACCGCGCTGACACGACGACGCTCGCCCCCGCGGGGCGAGGCCCGTTGACCGCGGGCCGGCTGCGGCGCGACGCGGAGGTCGGAAGGGGGATCCCCGGCAGACGTACGAGCGAAGCAGACGGCCCGACGACGAAGAAGGACCCCGGCGCGTCAGCGCCCGGGTCCTTCTCCTTGTCGATGTGCGCTCAGGCGGAGCGGAACGCGATGACTGCGTTGTGGCCGCCGAACCCGAACGAGTTCGAGATCGCGAGCTGGTCGCCGGCGCCCAGCTCCTGCGTGCTGCCGGAGACACGGAACGGCACCTGGGGGTCCTGCTCGGTGATGTTGATCGTCGGGGGAGCGACGCGGTCGCGCAGCGCGAGCACCGTGAAGATCGCCTCGAGTGCTCCGGTGCCGCCGAGGAGGTGCCCGGTCGAGGCCTTGGTCGCCGACACGGGGATCTCGTCGACGCGGTCGCCGAACACGGCCTTGAGCGCCTGGTACTCGTTCGGGTCGCCGACGGGCGTCGAGGTGGCGTGCGCGTTGATGTGCGTCACGTCGTCGGGCGAGGCGCCGGCCTGCTCGAGTGCGAGCTTGACCGCACGGGCCGCGCCACGACCCTCGGGGTCGTTCGCCGTGATGTGGTACGAGTCGGCGGTGACCCCGCCGCCCGCGACGTAGGCGTAGATCTTCGCGCCGCGAGCCTTGGCGTGCTCCTCGGTCTCGAGGATGAGGACGCCGGCGCCCTCGCCCATGACGAACCCGTCGCGGTCGACGCTCGTCGGACGGGACGCGGTCGCGGGGTCGTCGTTGCGCTTGGAGAGTGCCTGCATCGAGGCGAACGAGGCGATCGTGATCGGGTGGATCGCGGACTCGGTGCCGCCGGCGATGACGACGTCGGCCAGGCCGTCCTGCAGGTGCTCGATCGCGTTGAAGATCGACTCGGTGCTCGAGGCGCAGGCGCTCGCGACCGTGGTGGCGAAGGCGCGGGCGCCGAAGTGCAGCGAGAGGTTGCCTGAGGCCGAGTTCGGCATGAGCATGGGCACGGTCATCGGGAGGACCCGGCGCGGGCCCTTCTCGCGCAGGGTGTCCCACGCGTCGAGCAGGGTCCAGACCCCGCCGATGCCGGTGGCGAAGTCGACGCCGAGTCGCTCGGGGTCGACCTCGGGGCTGCCGGCGTCGGCCCATGCCTCGAGGGCGGCGACGAGCGCGAGCTGCGAGGACGGGTCGAGACGCTTCGCGACGGGGCGCTCGAGGACGGTGTCGGGGCGGACGAGGGCCTCGGCCGCGAAGGTGACGGGCAGCGAGTACTCGGCCACCCAGTCGTGTTCGAGGGTGCGTGCGCCCGACGCGCCGGCGAGCAGCGCGGTCCAGCTGTCGGGGGCGGTGCCACCGATCGGCGACGACGCGCCGATACCCGTGACGACGATGTTCTTGGTCATGACGAAAACACTCCGGGGAGGAAGACGAAGGGGACGGATCGAGCGGGCCGGGACGGTGCCGCGGCCCGCTCGTCGTAGCGACTAGGCCTGGGCCTTGACGATGAAGTCGACGGCGTCGCCGACGGTCTTGAGGTTCTTGACCTCCTCGTCGGGGATCTTCACGTCGAACTTCTCCTCGGCGTTGACGACGATCGTCATCATCGAGATCGAGTCGATGTCGAGGTCGTCGGTGAACGACTTGTCCAGCTCAACCGTGTCGGTCGCGATGCCGGTCTCGTCGTTGATGAGCTCGGCCAGGCCGGCAAGCACTTCTTCGGTGGACAATGCCATGGTTCTTCTCCTTGAGGGGTGTCTCGTTTGACCGAGAGACAGTCTAGATGGACGAGGGTCGGTGGTTCAGGGCAGAACCACCACTTGGGCGCCGAACACGAGTCCGGCGCCGAAGCCGATCTGGAGGGCGAGGCCTCCGGAAAGCTCGGGGTGCTCTTCGAGCAGGCGGTGGGTCGCGAGCGGGATCGACGCGGCCGAGGTGTTGCCGGTCGTCGCGATGTCGCGGGCGATGACCACCGACTCGGGAAGCTTCAGCTGCTTGGCGAACTCGTCGATGATGCGCATGTTCGCCTGGTGGGGGATGAAGGCTGCCAGATCCGCACTGGTCACGCCCGCGGCATCCAGCGCCTGCTTGGCGACCTTCGCCATGTCCCACACGGCCCAGCGGAAGACCGTCTGTCCCTCCTGGCGGAGCGTCGGCCACTCGGCGGCGCCGTCGCGGAACTCGACGAGCGTGCCGTTCATGCCGACCGCGCCCGCCTTCGAGCCGTCGGAGCCCCACACGGTACGGGCGATGCCGGGCGTGTCGCTGGGGCCGATGACCGCGGCGCCGGCACCGTCGCCGAGCAGGAACGAGATCGACCGGTCGGTCGGGTCGACGACGTCGGAGAGCTTCTCGGCGCCGATCACGAGCGCGTAGTGCGCGGCGCCCGCGCGGATGAGCGCGTCGGCCTGTGCGATCGCGTAGGCGTAGCCCGCGCAGGCGGCGTTCGCGTCGTATGCCGCGGCCGGGTTGGCGCCCACACGGTCGGCGACGACGGCCGCCATCGACGGGGTCTGCTGCACGTTCGAGATCGTGGCGATGATCACGAGGTCGATGAGTTCGGGGGCGACGCCCGAACGCTCGATCGCCTCGGTCGCGGCGGCGGTGGCCAGGTCGACCGCGAGGACGTCGGCACCGGCGCGGGTGCGGGTGATGATCCCGGTGCGCTGCTGGATCCACTCGTCGGACGAGTCGATCGGGCCGACGAGGTCGTCGTTCGGCACGGCGTTCTCGCCGCGCGCGGCGCCGAGCGCGTAGATGCGCGTGTAGGCGGGTCCGTGCGACTGCTGGAGGGTTGGTCTCGTCATGCTCGGCTTTCTCGTGGTTCGGCGAAGCGGATCAGGCGGCCTGATCGATGAGTTCGATGGCGGCGGGCAGGTCGTCGGGCGTCTTCACGGCGACGGTCGGAACACCCTTGAGGCCGCGCTTGGCGAGGCCGACGAGGGCACCGGCCGGAGCGAGTTCGATGATGCCCGTGACGTTCGCCGCGGCGAACGACTCCATGCAGCGGTCCCAGCGCACGGGCGAGGAGACCTGACCGACGAGCAGCTCGAGGAACTCGGCGCCCGAGGCGACGACGCTGCCGTCTCGGTTGGTCCAGATGGGGAGCGTCGGGTCGGCGGGGGAGAGCCCCTCGGCGACCTTCGCGAGCCGTTCGACGGCGGGTCGCATGTAGCGGGTGTGGAAGGCACCGGCGACCTGGAGCGGGATGACGCGGGCACCTGCCGGCGGCTCGGCCTTCAGCTGCTCGAGCGCGTCGACCGCGCCGGCGACGACGATCTGCCCGCCGCCATTGAAGTTCGCAGGCTCGAGACCGAGTTCGTCGAGACGCGCGAGCAGTCCCGCCTCGTCGCCGCCGAGCACGGCGCTCATGCCCGTGGGCTCGAGCGCGGCCGCCTCGGCCATGGCCCGGCCGCGCTCGGCCACGAATCCCATCGCGTCGGTGGCGCTCAGCACACCCGCACCCGCGGCGGCGGTGATCTCGCCGACCGAGTGGCCGGCGATGCCGCCGATGCGGGCCGCGCGGCCGTCGGCGAGCAGTGCGTCGAGCGTGAGCAGTCCGGCTGCGACGATGAGCGGCTGCGCCACCGCGGTGTCGCGGATGGTGTCGGCGTCGCTCACGGTGCCGTGCGTCGCCAGGTCGACGCCGGCGGCGGCCGAGAGCGCGTCGAGGCGCGCGGCGAAGCCCGGCTCGGCGAGCCAGGGGGCGAGGAATCCGGGGGTCTGAGAGCCCTGTCCAGGGCAGACGACGACGATCACCACCCCAGTCTGCCAATCACACGGCGAAGTGTGGTGTGCACACGCCACAAGCTCTTCGCGCAACCGTTGTATCGACTGCACAGCGAACGGGCGAGTCGGCCCGGGAAACGATGCTCAGGACGGTCGGCGCGGGGGATGCTCGTGGTCGCTCATCGACCCGATGATGAGCGCGGACTGCAGGATCAGCGCCTCGCGTGCACCTGTCGCATCCCACCCGATCACGTCGGACACGCGCTTCAAGCGGTACCGCACGGTGTTCGGATGCACGAAGAGCTCGCGGGCGGTCGCCTCGAGTGACCGACCGTTGTCGAGATAGCTCCAGAGGGTCGTGAGCAGCTCGGTCGAATGCGCCTGCAACGGACGGTAGATGCGGTGCACGAGGGTCGCTCGCGCGAGCGGGTCGCCGGCGAGCGCACGCTCGGGGAGCAGGTCGTCCGCATGCACCGGGCGGGGCGCGTGCCGCCACGAGCGGGCGACCGCGAACCCCGCGAGCGCCGCCTTCGCACTCTTCGACGCATCGACGAGATTGGGCACGGCGTGGCCGAGCACGAGGTGACCGGGTCCGAAGTGCGGCTCGAGCTGGGTCGCGATCTCGAGGAAGGTGAGCGCAGGCGCCGTGCCGATCGACTCGTCGCCGTCGACCGAGAGCGGGTCGGCTCGGCCGATCACGAGCACGAGGCGATTGCCCTGCACGCCGATGAGGACGTCGGCGTGCATGTGCCGTGCCGCCCGTCGGACGTGGTCGACGTCGAGCTGCTTCGGCGCGGTGCCGACGAGCACCGCGACCTCGCCGTGACCGTGCCAGCCGAGGGCGGCGATGCGGCTCGGCAGCTCGTCGTCAGCCTCGCCCGAGAGGATCGAGTCGACGACGAGCGCCTCGAGGCGCGCGTCCCACAGTCCGCGGGCCTCTGCGGCCCGCGCGTAGACGTCGGCCGCCGCGAACGCGATTTCACGGGAGTACAGCAGGATCGCCTCGCGCAGCGGCTCGCCGCCGTCCTTCACGCGCTCCTCGACGACCTCGACGACGACGCGGATGAGCTGCAGCGTCTGCTGCAGGCTCACCGAACGGAGCAGCTCCCTGGGGGCCGCTCCGAACACGTCGGCCGCGATCCACGGCGTCGACCGCGGGTCGTCGAACCAGGCGATGAACGAGGAGATGCCGGCTTGGGCGACGAGGCCGACGGCGGAGCGGCGGCTCGGGGGCATGTCGCCGTACCACGGCAACGTGTCCTCGAGCCGCTTGAGCGTCGCGGTTGCGAGCTCACCCGCGATGGTGCGCAACCATGCGAGCGTCTCCGCCTTCGTCTTCGGCCTCGTCGCCACCTCGCTGCCCGCTAGCTCTCGCCGCCGGCCGATCCGGTCGTGCCGGCGTTCACATCGTGCAGACGGTACTTCTCGATCGCACGGGCCGGCAGCGAACGGTCGACCTCGCCGCGCTCGGCGAGCTGCTCGAGGGTGCGGACCACGACCGACGGGCCGTCGATCTTGAAGTAGCGACGTGCGGCGGCACGCGTGTCGGAGAAGCCGAAGTCGTCGGCGCCGAGCGTCGCGAACTCGCCCGGCACGTACTTCCGGATCTGGTCGGGCACGGAGTGCGCGTAGTCCGACACGGCGACGAACGGCCCCTGCACCCCGGTGAGCTTCTGCGTCACGTAGGGCACCTGGCGCTCGGCGTCGGGGTTCAGGAAGTTGTGCTCGTCGGCGGCCAGGCCGTCGCGGCGGAGCTCGTTCCAGCTCGTCACGCTCCAGACGTCGGCCGAGACGCCCCAGTCCTCCGCGAGGAGCTGCTGCGCCTCGAGGATCCACGGCACGGCGACGCCCGAAGCGAGCAGCTGCGCCTTGGGGCCGGCGACGTCGGAGACGGAGAGGCGGTGGATGCCGCGGACGATGCCCTCGACGTCGACGCCCTCGGGCTCGGCGGGCTGCACGATCGGCTCGTTGTACACCGTGAGGTAGTACATGACGTTCGGGTCGGGGTGCTGGCCGCCGTACATGCGCTCGAGGCCCGAACGCATGATGTGGCCGATCTCGTAGCCGTACGCCGGGTCGTACGAGACGACCGCGGGGTTCGTCGCCGCGAGCATCGGCGAGTGGCCGTCGGCGTGCTGCAGGCCCTCGCCCGTGAGCGTCGTGCGACCGGCGGTCGCGCCGATGATGAAGCCGCGCGCCATCTGGTCGCCGGCGGCCCACATCGCGTCGCCCGTGCGCTGGAACCCGAACATCGAGTAGAACACGTAGATCGGGATGAGCGGCTCGCCCTGCGTCGAGTACGACGTGCCGATGTTGGTGAACGCGGCGAGCGCGCCCGCCTCGTTGATGCCGACGTGCACGATCTGGCCCTGCGGGCTCTCCTTGTAGGCCAGGAGCAGCTCGCGGTCGACCGACGTGTAGTGCTGGCCGTTCGGGTTGTAGATCTTCGCGGTCGGGAAGAACGCGTCGATGCCGAACGTGCGGGCCTCGTCGGGGATGATCGGCACGATGCGGTTGCCGAAGTCCTTCGACCGGATCAGGTCCTTCAGGAGTCGCACGAACGCCATGGTGGTGGCGATCTCCTGCGTGCCCGAGCCCTTCTTGGCGATCGCGTACGCCGAGTCGTCGGGCAGCGTCACCTGCGTGTACTTGGTACGACGCTCGGGCGTGTAGCCGCCGAGCTCGCGACGCCGCTCGTGCAGGTACTGGATCGCCGGGTCGGAGTCGCCCGGGGTGTAGTACGGCGGCAGGTAGGGGTTCTCCTCGAGCTGCGCGTCGGTGATCGGGATGCGCATCGAGTCGCGGAACGTCTTGAGGTTCTCGAGCGTCATCTTCTTCATCTGGTGGGTCGCGTTGCGGCCCTCGAAGGCGGGACCGAGGCCGTAGCCCTTGATGGTCTTCGCGAGGATGACGGTGGGCTGGCCCTTATGCTCGGTCGCGGCCTTGAACGCCGCGTAGACCTTGCGGTAGTCGTGGCCGCCGCGCTTGAGGCCCCAGATCTCGTCGTCGCTGAGGTCCTTCACGAGCTCGAGAGCCCGCGGATCGCGTCCGAAGAAGTTCTCGCGCACGTACGCGCCCGATTCGGCCTTGTAGGTCTGGTAGTCGCCGTCGGGCGTGACGTTCATGAGGTTGCGCAGCGCACCCTCGTGGTCGTTCGCGAGCAGCGAGTCCCACTCGCGGCCCCACACGACCTTGATGACGTTCCAGCCGGCGCCGCGGAAGAAGCTCTCGAGCTCCTGGATGATCTTGCCGTTGCCGCGCACGGGGCCGTCGAGTCGCTGCAGGTTGCAGTTGATGACGAAGGTGAGGTTGTCGAGGCCCTCGTTCGCCGCGACCTGGAGCTGGCCGCGGCTCTCGACCTCGTCCATCTCGCCGTCGCCGAGGAAGGCCCAGACGTGCTGGTCGGACGCGTCCTTGATGCCGCGGTTGGTGAGGTACTTGTTGAGCTGGGCCTGGTAGATCGCGTTGATCGGTCCGAGACCCATCGACACGGTCGGGAACTGCCAGAACTCGGGCATGAGCCGCGGGTGCGGGTAGCTCGAGAGGCCGTTCGGCGCGTGCGACTTCTCCTGCCGGAAGCCGTCGAGCTGGTCGCTCGAGAGGCGCCCCTCGAGGAATGCGCGGGCGTACATGCCGGGGGAGGCGTGGCCCTGGAAGAAGACCTGGTCGCCGCCGCCGGGGTGGTCCTGCCCGCGGAAGAAGTGGTTGAAGCCGACCTCGTACAGGGCGGCGCTCGACGCGTAGGTCGAGATGTGGCCGCCAACGCCGATGCCGGGGCGCTGCGCGCGGTGCACGAGCATGGCCGCGTTCCAGCGGATCCAGGCGCGGTAGCGGCGCTCGGTCTCCTCGTCGCCGGGGAACTCGGGCTCGTTCTCGGGCGCGATGGTGTTCAGGTAGTCGGTGGTCGGCACCATCGGCACGCCGAGGTGCAGCTCCTTCGAGCGCTTGAGCAGGCTCAGCATGATCTCACGCGCCCGCTGGTGGCCCTTCTCGGCGACGAGCGAGTCGAGCGACTCGGCCCACTCGTTCGTCTCCTCGGGATCCGAGTCCATCGCCTCGACCGAGTAAGGATCCTGGTCGTTGACAGTCACACTCGACCTCTCTTCTCTGCAGGGATCACCTGCGTGGTGTGGACGTGCGCACGCCGAGGCTGACCGCCTCGCGGTCGCATGGCACCCCGCCATCCTAATGAGTCTCGTCGGGAATCGGGGGCGGTACCATGATGGGCCGTTCCGATCGGAGGGAACCCGTCCATGATCCTCGCCCCCGGTGCCGTCGCACCCGACTTCGAGCTCGTCGACCAGCACGGCCGCACCGTGCGCCTCGCCGACTTCCGCGGTGCACGGCCGGTCGCCCTCGTGTTCTTCCCGCTCGCCTTCTCTGGCATCTGCCAGGGCGAGCTGTGCGAGCTGCGCGACAACGTCGCGATGTTCGCCGACGACGCGGTCGAGCTCGTCGGCGTGTCGGTCGACTCGAAGCACACGCTCCGCGCGTGGAGCGAGGCGCAGGGCTACGACTTCCCGCTGCTCGCCGACTTCTGGCCGCACGGCGAGGTCGCGGCGGCGTACGGGGCGTTCGACGCGGAGCACGGCATCGCGGCCCGGGCGACGTTCCTCATCGGAGCCGACGGCGTCGTCGTCGACAGCTTCGCGACACCCAAGGGCGAGGCTCGCCCGCTCGACCGGTACCGCGAGGCGCTCGCCTCCCTGAGATCGGCGGCCTGACCGAGCGGGATGCCTCGGCGGAGTGCCCGGACCGGCCGGGTTCGCCCCGGCTTCACGACAGGATGTTGACCGCTCGAGAGATCACGAGCGCGAGCAGCACGAATCCCGTGAGCGCCTGCACCGCCATGAGCAGCTTGGTGCGCGAGCGCAGCGGCATGGCGTCGGTCGGGCTGAACGCGACCGTGTTCGTGAACGACACGTACAGGTAGTCGACGAACCCCGCTCGCCAGTCGGCGCGCCGGGTCGAGCCCGCCGAGACCTCCGGCGCGGCATCCGCCTGATCGTCCTGCGGGAAGGAGAAGTCCGCGAGCGGCAGCTTCCCTCGGTCGAGCGTGCCCCGGGAGACGGGGCCGCCGCGGTCGAGCTCCCAGAACAGCAGGCCGAACGCGATGATGTTCGTCACCCACACCTGCCCGGCCTCGAGCAGCACCTCGGCTCCTTCCGCGCTGCCGTCGAGGAGACGTGCGATCACGCCGACGACGCTGACCTGGTTGACGCCGACGAGCACGAAGGCGAAGGCGATCGCCAGGGCCCGCGACCACTGCGTCTCGCGGTCGAGCCGGTGCGGGTTCACGACGAAGAGCGGCACCGCCATCAGCGTGAGCGCGACGAGCGCGATCGTGCGCAGCGTCGCCGTGCCGGGCTGCGGCACCGAGGCCACGAGTACTGCGGCCACGACGATGCCGAGGAACGCCGGCCAGCGCGTCTCCGCGCGGCGTTCCTGGGCGTCGGAGTGCGGTGCATCGCTCGACATGAGCCGAGTGTACGACCGGGTGGGCCATAGGATGGGATGACCGCGCGGCCCGCCGCGCGAGGGCCTTTAGCTCAGTTGGTAGAGCGCCACGTTTACACCGTGGATGTCGTCGGTTCGAGCCCGGCAGGGCCCACATGTCGCTCGTCCTCGCCGATGTGCTCGCCGCCACCGAACGCCTGTGGCCCGCGGCGGGTGCCGAGGCGTGGGATGCCTCGGGGCTCGTCTCCGGCGCCCTCGACGCCCCCGTGCGACGAGTGCTCCTGACGGTCGACGCCGTGGCCGCCACGGTCGACGAGGCCGTGGCCGACGGCGCCGACCTGCTGATCGCACACCACCCGCTGCTGCTGCGCGGCGTGACCACGGTCGCGGAGGACCGCTACAAGGGTGCGCTGCTCGCGAAACTCATCCGCGCCGACTGCGCGCTGCTCGCCGCGCACACCAACGCCGACGTCGTCGCGACGGGCACCTCGGCGGTGCTCGCCGACCGGCTCGGGCTCATCGGGCAGCGTCCGATCGAGGCATCCGACGACGGTGCGACGGGCATCGGGAGGGTGGGCCGCCTCGCCGAGCCGATCACGCG
>Ga0256776_1000160_pt1 | contig 13020 bp, 8 predicted proteins | sample MC6MC0927MT_FD_186069 | JGI IMG/M metagenome (GOLD analysis project Ga0256776, IMG submission 186069) | Metatranscriptome of enriched soil aggregate microbial communities from Iowa State University, Ames, United States - MC6-MC0927-MT... | ecosystem: Environmental > Terrestrial > Soil >... | reverse complement strand
GAGCGACATCCCGGCTGACGTGCAGCGCCTGATCTTCCGTCCGTCCAATGGCGAGCAGGCTCGCCAAGGCACGCACAAGCCGGCTGACCTGTACATGGTCGAGCTGTCCTCGCGCAAGCTGCTGACGATCGACGGCCATCCCATCCAGTCGAATTACCTGGTCCGCTACTTCAGCGAGTTCTTTGCCGACCGCACCCGCACCCGCGCGTTCTGGTCGATGGCCGTGGCCGACCGCCTGGCCGAGCGTCGCGCGCAGCTGGATCAGGATCCGGTCTTCAAGAGCCTGAACAATGAAGACCGGGACCTGCTCGCCCGCGTCGTCAAGCGCGACCAGACGGACGAGGAGATCGAGCAGGAGATGCGCCAGCTCGTCGAGCTGCTGGGCCGCGACAAGGTCGTGTTCGTCACCCACGTCAACGCCCACACCCCGGACAACGTGCCGATCGAACAGCGTCAGCAGCTGATCGCCGCCATCTCCGCCGCCGCGCAGCGCATCGGCGTGCCGTGCTATGACCCGACCCCGCTGATGAACAAGCTGGGCCAGGCCGACGCCATGGAAGACGGCGGGCTGGACCTGACCCATTACACGCCGGCCTTCGCCGAGCGCCTGTATACCGACTGGTACAAGAACTTCATCCGTCCGCGCATGAGCTCCTCGACCCCGCAGGTCTCGGTGCCCAAGCTGGGCGCGGAAGAAAGCGTCGAACGCATCGAGAAGCTGTGGGACTCGGGCGAGCTGCGCGAAGCCTCGCGCCGCGTGCGCGATGTGCTGCGCCGCTACCCCAGCCTGCCGGATCACGTCGTGCTCTTCGCGCGCATTCAGGAAGAACTGGGCGACTACGAGGGGTCGTTGGCCCTTCTGGGCAGCGCCGATGCGCTGTCCTCGGGCAGCAAGGCCGAGCAGATCCTGATGCGCAACCAGTTCAAGCTGGGCCGCTACGACGTGGCGTACTCGCTGGCCGCAGGCCTGCTGGGTGACGAGATCGAAACGCCGGAAATCGTCCGCATCGCGGCGGTGTCCGCCGGCCACCTGGGCTATGTGGACGAAAGCCTGGGCAACTGGAAGCAGCTGTTCCGCATCTCCGAACCGACCGACACGATGGCGGTGGAAGCGGCCGACACGGTGCTGTCCCTGCTGCAGACGGGCGGCGACATGGAAGCGGCGATCCGCTGGGTGCACGAAGTGCGCGCGGCGATCCCGAACTACGGCCGCGGCTTTGCCGTGCTGTGGCGCGACCGCCTGCTGGCAGGCGACCGCGACGCGCTGCGCGACCTGGCGGGCGAACAGCCCAAGCTGGAAGAGGGCGACGCGCTGGAGCTGGTCAAGGAAGCCTCGTGGCGCGGTTGCATCATGGCCGCGGCAACGCTGGCAGCCTCTTGCGGCCTGGCCAAGAGCGAGAACGAAGAGATCAGCGCATGGCTGCAATCGCAGTCCGCGACGTGGGCCGAGGAAGGCAACCGCGCCCTGGAAGAAGGACGTCTGCGCGACGCCGCCGAACGCATCTGCGCGCACCGCCTGCTCAATCCCGACGCGCTGGCCGGCGCCCGTGCACAGCGCGCCTTCGAACGCGCCATGCGCCTGGGCGTGCGTGCCGCGCTGGTGGCCGGCAACCACAAGGAAGTGATCGACCTGACCAACCTGGCCATCGACACCAACGTGGACTTCCCCGAACTGCACGCCATGCGTGGCCGCGCGGCTGACGCGCTGGGCGACAAGAAGACGGCGATGCGTCACCTGGAAGTGGCCGCCTCCGGCGATGCCGCTCCGTTCAGCGCCAAGCTGCACTTTGCCCGCGTTGCCTTCAATGGCGGCTGGTTCGGTGAAGCGATCGACGCGTACAAGGATGTGCTGGGTCATTCGGGCGCCGATCAAAGCGCCAAGGACGAAGCCGAACGCCAACTCGGCCGGCTCGGCCCGCGCGCCATCCGTGGCGCTCGCGAGATCCTGTCGAACGGCGATCATCAGGCCGCTTGGAAGCTGCTGGACCGCGTCGCGCAATCGTGGCCCGGCATGCCGGAAGTGGACCACGAAAAGCGCCGCATCCTGGCCTATCTGTACGCCGAAGCGCGCGCGCTGGAACCGTCCAGCACGACCGAGCGCCTGGCGCTGGGCGAACGCATCGTGTCGCTGGTGCCGGATGATCCCATCGGCCTGCGCCTGGCCGCGGTCGGCGCCATGCGTCTGCACCGCTTCGAACAGGCCCTGCCGTACTGGAAGCAGTTGCAGGAACGTTCCGAGAACCCGGCGCAGTACGACCACTACATCGAGCGCTGCCTTGTCTGGATCGAGAAGATCAACCGGAGAAAGGCAGCATGAATCCCCCTCTGATAACCGAGCGAGTGGACGCCAAGTCCGATCTTCAGCAAGTTCAAGCGCAGTTGGAGGAAATCGTTGCGGCATCGGGGCGGGTTCAAGTCGCTCAGGACAACCTGGCGCGGGCCAAGCAGCTTGCCCGCGATCACATGGAAGACTCGAAGGTCCGCTTCCTCCTGCTCCGCCTGCAGGAGTCGGCGGGTCTGAACGAGGGCATGGCCGAGCAGTGGGCCACGCTGCTCGAGGAGTGCCCGGATGACCTGCAGATCGTGCGCTACTGCGCGACGCGGCTGGTGAAGGAACGGCACCTGGACGAAGCCATGGCGCTGGTCGACCGTCACCTGCCGGCCGAGACGACGAATCCGGACCGCCTGTTTGCGCGGGCGAAGCTGCTGAGCGACATCCGCGCGCACGAGCAGTCGGACGCGCTGTTCCGGCGTCTGATCTCGCAGCACACGGATCGCAACATGCGCGTGGAGTTCGCCAAGCGCCTGCGCAAGCGCGGCCTGCTGGCCGACGCGTGGGACGCGATCGCGCCCGTGGCCAAGCACCTGACGCCCGGCAGCAAGGCGGCCGAACTGGCCGAGGGGCTGGCCAGCGACTACGCGTTCTATCAGCGCTTCGAAACCGAAGAGGGGCTGGTGGGCAAGGATGTGCGCATCGTGTCGATGAAGCACGCGATCCTGCACTTTCGCAACCGCAAGATTGCGGAAAGTACGCCGGACAAGCTCGTGTCGGTGGCGCTGGTCACCGGCAGCCTGGGACCGGGCGGCGCCGAGCGCCAGCTGACCCGTCTGGCGGGCGAGCTGACCCGCCTGGCCGCGTCCCCGGAACTGCAGCCGCCCGACATCCTGATGCGGCCCAAGAAGGTCGAGGTGCTGGTCAAGCAGCACACCGAGCCCTCCGGGTCGCCCAAGAAACAGGACGACTTCTTCCTGCCGGTGCTCATCAAGGCGCAGATTCCGGTCACGGAGATCAACCGCCTGCCGGCCATCTCGGTGGCGCCCGAGTCCGTGACCGAAGGCAACCTGGGCCGCCTGCTGGAACAGCTGCCTCCGCCGGTTCACTACGGCGTGACGCGCCTGGCGCCGGTGTTGCGCGCCAACCGTTTCGACGTGGTCAGCCTGTGGCAGGACGGCACGTGCCTCTTTGGCGCCCTGGCGGCGCTGTTGGCCGGCACGCCGACGATCCACCTGGTGTTCCGCGGCCTGCCGCCGAACATCCGCAAGGACCGTTTCCGCGAAGAGTATCCCGAGCTGTTTCAGGCGCTGGCCCTCGTGCCGGGCGTGGTGTTCGTGAGCAACAGCCGCAAGGCCGCGGAAGCGTACGCCGAGTGGCTGGACCTGCCGCTGGAACGCTTCCACATCCTCTACAACGGCGTGCCGGATCTGGCGACCGATGCCTCGGACGCCGACAAGGCCAAGTGGGAAGCCTTCCACGAGCGCACCAAGGACGCCACCGAGACGATCGGCGGCGTGTTCCGCCTGGAGCCGGACAAGCGTCCGCAGCTCTTCATCAAGTTGGCGGCGCTTTACCTGAAGGAGCGGCCGCAAGCGCGCTTTTTCCTCGTGGGCGACGGACGCCTGCGCGAGAACATCGAGGCGCTGGCGCTGGAGCACGACGTGCTGGAGCGCCTGTTGCTGGTGGGGCTGTCGAATCACGTGGGCTTCTGGTATTCGAAGATGGACGCCAGCGTGCTGTTGTCGCGCTACGAAGGCCTGCCGAATGTGCTGATCGAGGCTCAGTTGCTGGGCGTGCCGGTGATTTCCACGCCGGCCGGCGGCGCGGAAGAGTGCTTTGTCGAGGACGAGACGGGCCACCTGCTCAGCTGCGTGGATCATCCCGACATGCACGAGGCCTGCGAGAAGGTCCTGAACATGGTGGACCAGGTGCGCAGCAATGCGGACATGCGAGCAAATAGCCGCCAGCGGGCGCAGAAGCTGTTCTCGCTGGACGCGATGCTCACGAAGTTCATGAGCATCTGCATGCCCGCCATGACCGAGTCCGAGAACGACGAGCGCATTGACGTTGCGCCCAAGCGCCTGATGCAGGCGTGACGGGTAGTTGCTCTTTTTAAAAGTGCTGAAGTTGAAGGAACCTATGCTAATGAACGTCCCGGCCCTGGGCGCGCGGCGCCATGCGACGCTTGCCATGCTGCTGCTTGCAGCGCTGACACTCACGGGTTGCCAGCTCCCACGGTCCGGCCCGATGCTTAGCGAAATGACAGGGGCTCACGATGACAAGGACGTCATCGTGATGCCCGTGTCGCGCGAACTCGCGCGAAAGAGCCGGGTGCCTGATGTGGCGGACTTTCCGGTGCGCTACCGCGATCTGACGCAGGCGGGTTTCGACAAACTGGTGCCGGGTGACGGCATCAACGTGAAAGTGTGGGAACGCGGCGGTCTCGGCGTGTTCGCCGCGGACCCGTCCGGCGTCAGTGATCTGGGTAACCAGGACATCGACAGTGCCGGCAACGTTACGTTTCCCATCATCGGGAAGTTCCGCGCCGAGGGCCTGACGCTCGGCAAGTTGCATGACGCCATCGTGGCGCGCCTGAGCAAGCTCGTGGTCGGCGCCGACGTCAGCGTCACGCGCGCGGCCGACGCGCGCGGGCAGATGGTGACGGTGCAGGGCAACCTGACCAAGCCCGGCATGTATCCCATCACGCAGACCGCCCAGCGCCTGAGCAGCGCGCTGGCGCAGGCCGCGCCCGTGCAGACCAACCCCGAACAGCTCATCATCAGCCTGCGCCGCGACAGCCAGGTGGCCTCGGTGCGGCTGGCCGACATCTACCGCAACCAGAACAACGACATCCTGTTGCGCTCGGGCGATGTGATCACCGCCTACGACGCCAAGGAATTCCTGACCGTGCTCGGCGCGGCCGGCCAGCAGGGCCGCGTGGAAATCAGCAAGCGCAATTACAGCGTGCTGGACGCGCTGGCGGACTCGCGCGGCCTGGACGACAAGCTGGCCGATCCGCGTTCAGTGTTCCTGTTCACGCCCGCGCAAGCGGGGGCCGAAGGCAAGCCGGACTTGCTGCCCGTCGTGTACCAGTTCGACCTCACGCGGCCGGAGCAGGTGGCGCTGGCCCGCGAGTTCACGGTGCATGAAGGACAGGCCATCTACATCTCGGATGCGCCGTTCACGCAGGTGCAGAAGGTGCTGTCGGCCTTCCGCGTCACGATGAGCGCCGGCTTCAGCGCCACGCGAGCCATCGACAGCGATTCGGGCGGCGGTTCGACCGGCGTTGCCCAATAACGCGTCCATGAGCAACGAGGATCGGATAAAGGGCTGGCGCTCGCGCCGGAAGGACAACAGCTACACGGTGGGGTCTGGCGTCGCCAACTGGCGGCTGGATCCGGCCGCGCTGTTCGAAGCCAAGGCCCCGCCGGGCGTGCTGTTCAAGCCGCTGCTAGCCCGCCTGCAGGGCGAGCCGCACGACTCCGTCGCGGCGCGGCGGGCGGTGTACGAGGCCGTGCAGGCGGAGCTGGACGCCGAGATCGTGCGCAGCCAGGTCGACGAGACCCTGGCGGACTTCTCCCGGCGGCGCCTGCGCATCATCGTGCGCCTGCTGGAGCAGGACATCCGCGCGGGCGTCGAGGTGTTTGCGCCGGGCTACATGCCGGCCAAGCTGGTGGCCGAGGATGAGCGGCTGGCGGTCGCGCATGCCCGCCGCGTGGAACGTCGCAAGCAGGAAGAGGCGCGTGAAGCGCGCCGCCATGCGTCACGCAACGACATCGCGCTGGAGATCGAGGTTGCGCAGAGCGAAGCGGGTGATCTCGCGATCCTGCGCGACCGGCTGCGCTCCCTGCATAAGGGGCATTCGGAGGACACCGCCGGCCATCGGCCGATCGGCCGCACGCTGATGGCGATGTTCATCTACCAGCTGCGCGTGATGCACGGCGAAAGCCGCATCGCGCTGGTGTGGGCGCTGGTCGGCCCTGTCGTGCTGCTGACCCTGATTTCGTCGCTGTACATCCTGATGGGCACGCACTACATCCTGGGAATGGACGTGCAGACGTTCTCGCTGTTGGGCGCGACGACCTGGATCATGTTCCGTCAGATCGCGTTCCGCAGCAGTACGGCGTATGTCTCGGCACGCGGCCTGCTGAATTTCCAGGGCGTCACGCCGCTGATGTGCGCGCTGGTGCAGGCCATGATCTACGTATCGGTGTATGTGGTGGTGTTTGGGGTGCTGATCACCGCGGGCCATGCGATCGGGCTCATCACGCTGCCCAAGAGCTGGGCCGGCTTCATTCTTTTTGTGGTCCTGATGGGCGTGGCGGGCGCGGCGATGGGGGTGCTGTTCGGGTCGATTGCGACCTACTGGCACTTCTTCCTGCGGCTGGCGCCGATCATCGAGCGCTTCCTGCAGATTTTCGCGGCGGTGTTCTTCGTGTCGGAGCAGTTTCCCGAGCAATTGCGGCCGTGGATGCTGTGGTCGCCTCTGGCGCACGGCATGCAGTTGCTGCGCTCGGCGTACTTCCATGCGTACGAGTCGCACGATGCCAGCCTGGGTTACTTCCTGACCTCGCTGGTGTTCATGATGGTGATCGCGCTGGTGGCAGAGCGCCTGGCCCGTCCCAACGTTCAGCCAATGTGAGGGTGAAAGATGATCCATCTCAATGGCGTAACCGACGAACCCTATTCCTTCGGCAGCAGGCAGCCGCTGCTGGCCAACGCCACGCTCGACATCCCGGCGGGGCGCTATGCGCTGCTGTCGCCCGCGCCGGAGATGCACCGCCAGCTGGTGGACGTGCTGTGCTGTCTGCGTCCGCCGCGGCAGGGCTTCGTCAAGCACGACGGCAATGTGTCGTGGGCGATCGGCCGGCAGGGCTTCATCCGCGGCAAGGCCAGCGGGCTGTCCATGATCGATTTCGTCAGCGAAATGTACGAGATCGACCCCGACGCCACGTATGAACTGGTCGCGGACCTGATCAGCGATCCGAAGATGCTGGCCAAGCCCATGGAGCATTGGCCGCTTTATGTGCGGCAGGAGTTTTCGTTCGCGCTGGCGCTGGCGCCCGCGTTCGATGTCTACGTGATCGAAGGGAGCATCCCCTTCGAGCCCTGCCGTTTCACCCGGCTCTGGCTGGCGCTTTTCGAAGAGCGCCTGGTCGGCCGGACACTCATTTTTTCCAGTTATCGCCAGAATCAGTTGGCGGATTATTGCTTCAAAGGCTTGATCTATGAACGAAGCGCGCTCAGCATCGACGACGACCTCGACCAGTGCCTCCGCAGGTATCCCCCGCGACGATCACGGAGCGACTCCGGCACAGGCGACGACGTCCTCGGAGGCGGCTTCGACGAAGGCCAACTCGGGTTCTGACGGCGGATCCGAGATCGAACGCCGCCGCCGCGAGCGGCAGTCGGCGCTGCGCGAGCGCCGCCGCCATCGCTGGATCAACGCGGTGATCGTGCTGGTGCCGGTAGTGCTGGCAGTGATCTACCTGTTGATCGTCGCCACGCCGCGCTATGAGGCGGAGTCGCGGTTCTTCGTGCAGTCGGCCTCCGGCCAGCAGGGCGGCGGCGGCGCGGCCGCCAGCCTGCTCACGACGGGCAACTCGGGCGGCATGCTCGGCGGATTCGTCGACGGCTGGGCAGTTGCGGACTTTCTGAAGTCGCGCGACAGCATGCAGCAGCTGGACAAGAAGGTCGGCCTGCGCCGCTATCTGATGAACGATGGGCTGGACCCGTTCAACCGCCTTGCCGAGGATTCCAGCGAAGACGATCTGTACCGCGCCTATCAGGCGTCGGTGCACGTGTCGTTCAACGCGCTGGAGCAGATCGACGTGCTGCGCGTCAGCGCGTTCTCGTCGGAAGACGCGGCCACGCTGTCCCGGGAGCTGATCGGCCTGGCCGAGCAGTTCGTCAGTTCGATGAACGAGAAGGGCGTGGCGGACAAGCTGAAGGTGAGCGAGGAGTCGGTCAAGTTTGCCGAGGAAAAGGCGCTGGCGGCGCGCGACGCGCTGACGACGTGGCGCACCAAGCACGGCAACATCGACCCCAGCGCGACGGTGTCGATGCTGCTGAACCTGTCCAGCCAGCTTGAAGGCGAGCTGAGCACCGCGCAGATCAATCTGGACAAGATCCGCGCGCTGGATAACAAGGACCATTTCATGCTGAAGCCTGCGCAGATGCAGGTGGCGGCTCTGAAAAAGCGGCTTGCATCCGTACGCCAGCGCCTGAGCGGCGACGGCAATACGGAAGCCAAGCAACTGAAGGAATACGAGGCGCTGCGCAATGCCCAGGTGTTTGCGGATTCCAACCTGACGCTGGCGCAGCAGTCGTACCAGCAGGCGATGACGGACGCGCTGCGCCTGCAGCGGTATCTGTCGATCATCGCGCAGCCGGTGCCGACGGATCGGCCCAGCAGCCCGCGCACCGGCATCCTGCTGTTGCAAGCGCTGGCACTGGGATTTGTGCTCATGTTCATCGCTCGCGTCGCGATGGCTTTGTTGAGGGGGCTGCGTCATGGTTGATACGGTCATTGAAAGCCGCCGGCCGGACGCCGGCGCCGAACCGCAGGGCGCCACGGCGCGCCTGCGCGAGGTCATCGGACAGATCCGCGCGTCGGCAGACCCGGCGAGCGGCATGACCGCGCTGGAACCGGCGCTGCGCCCGGCCAAGGACGGCTGGCGCGAGGTCCGGCGGCTGCTGGTCTCGCCCGACGTGAAGGAGGGCAAGCTGGCCTCTGCCATCGCGGCGCTGGAAACGCTTGTTGCGGTGTATCCCGCGCGGGTGGACGACAGGCGCCTGCTCGCCAGTCTGCTCGGCCGCCTGGAGCAGTGGGACAGGGCGATCGCCGAAGCCGATGCCGCCGCCGGCATCGAGCCCGGCAATGCGTCGCTGCATGCCGCGCGCATCCAGATGCGTGTGCAGGCGGGACGCGTGCCCGAGGCGGCGGAAGGCGCCCGCACGACCCTCCCGCTGGCGCAGAGCGCGCCCGAAGACGCTTATGCGTGGATGATGGCCTTCGTGCGCAATGGGGACGTCGCCGAAGCCTCTGGCATCGCGGCGTCGCTGGATCCGGACAAGCTGCCCAATGAACGCGTGGCGACGATGGCGGTACGCGCATTGCTGGCCGACGGCCGCACTGCGGCTGCAATCCGTCTGGGCGACGGCGCGCTGCGCGCGGGCCAGGATTGCGCGGCGCTGCGATCGTCGCTGGGACTGGCGCATCTGCGGCGCGGCACCGAAGACGATCGCAAGACCCATGCGCTGACGCACTTCGAGGCCGGCCTGCAGGCCGCGCCCGACGATGTGCGGCTGCTGACGCTGCACGGCGAAACCCTGCTGCGCGCCGGACGCTACAAGGATTCCGTGGCACCGTTGGCGCGCGCCATCGAACTGGCGCCGGATCTTGAGCAGACGCGAGGCCTGTATGCCCGCGCGCTGCGCTACACCTTGCAGTACGACGCGGCGGCCGAACAGATGATGTTCCTGCTGAAGAAGTCGCCGGACAACTTGCTGTGGCAGCGGTCCGCCATTGGCGCGCTGTCGCAGGCCGGGCGCAAGGACGAGGCCGAGGCGCTGTTCGAGCAATACGTCGCCAAGCGTGGCGCGCGGCTGCCGGAGACCTTCCAGGAAGCGTTGGCGCGCATGGAAGAACAGCTCGACACCGCGCCGATTCCGCAGGCGCGGCTGGACTGGGCCTGGTCGATGCGCGGCGACACCAGCATCGATCGCGCCACGTGGGAACGCCGCGCGCGTTGGGGCCACATGATCGACCATCTGCTGTTCGACTGGCTCGAATGCCGCGAGGAGCGCGTCGAAGAAGCGATGGCCATGCTGGGTGAGCTCGATACCGGCGAGCGCTTCTTCGCGCCGCTGCTTGCCGCCGGCCGCGGCGTCGTGGTCGCCACCGCCCACGTCGGGCCGATGTATGCGGGCCTGATGGCGCTGGAACTGGTCGGCATTCCGTCGCGCTGGCTGGCGTCGGCGCCCAGCATCGCCCGCAGCAGTTACGCCGAGGCGCTGATCTCGACGGCCGACCAGACCGAGGCGCAGGTCGCCAAGGCCTGCATGCGCGCGATCAACTCGGGCTTTGTGCTGTGCCTGGCCATCGACGGCGCGGCGAATCCCGCCGCGCCGCGCACGACCTTCGAAGGCCAGGACGTCACGTATTCCGGATTCGCGGCGCATCTGGCGCACCGGATGGGTGTGCCGTCGGTGTTCTACGCGCCCCGCTGGGAGAACGGGCAGGTGGCCTACACGCTGGAAATGCTGCCGGCCGCCAATCCCGGCGAGGACGCGGACGCGTACGCGCTGCGCTGGCAAAAGGCGTACTTTGAACGGCTGCGCGAGCATCTTGCCGGCCCGCCGGAGAACCTGCGGTTAAGCGGCGGCATCTGGCGCCATGTGACGGCGGCGGATCCGTCCGCGTGAAATTTGAGGGAGCGGTTGCGATGCGACTTCGAAAGACAGTGATGGTGTGGCTGCTGACGCTGACCGGCTTGTATGGCGGGGCAGCGGCAGCAAGCGGGCAATGCGCGGCGCCCGATGAACACTGCCCGTTCGTAGCCAGCTTGCTGGCGCAGCGCGAAGGATATGGCGCCAAAGCCACGGGCGGTCTGGGCGGCAAGTTCATCGAGGTGACCTCGGACCAGGACGCCGGACCCGGTACGCTGCGCGCCGCGCTGGCACAGGCCCGCAAGGGACCGGCATGGATACGCTTCGCGTCCGACATGACGATCGTCCTGAAAACCCAGTTGCGTGTTCCGTCCAACACGACCATTGACGGCCGCGGCAAGCGTGTCGCCCTGATCGACGACGGCCTGGGCGTGTACGGCGCGAAGAACGTCATCCTGACGCATCTGACAATTGACGGGCGGCTCACGCGGCTTACGCAGGCCGTGAATGTGGCCAATGACAGCCGCGATGTGTGGGTCGACCACATGGACCTGTCGCGGATGTCGGACCGCCTGCTGAACGTGAAGAACGGCTCGACCGACGTGACGATCTCTTGGACGAAGTTCCACAACTCGAACAAGGTCATGCTGCTGAACAACATCACGTCCAAGAATCTCTTCCAGAACTACGAGCGCGATTCGATTGCGCGCGTGACGCTGCATCACAACTATTTCTTCAACACCGTGCAGCGCAATCCGCGCGCACAGTTCGGCACCTTCCACCTGTTCAACAACCTGCTCGAAAACTGGGACTTCTACGGCATGAGTTTCAGCCTGGAGGCCAAGGCGCTGGTCGAAGGCAACATCTTCAACAACGACGCGCAGCGCAAGTGCGTCGAGCCCGAGTTCTACCCTACGGTGGAAGGCATCAACGTCAACTACTGCCGCTACATCCCGATTGCGCCGGCACGCAGCGCACTGGACAACGGCGACTCCGATCGCGGCGCCTATGAAAAGCGCAAGGCGGATCATGGCTACACCCGCGATTTCAAGGCCTTTCTGCGGTTGAAGGACAACCTGTATCTGGGCGATGCCAAGCCGGTGCTCAAGGACTATCGCCCCGAGTCGGCGCCGACGCCGTCTTACTGCTACGGCTACGAGAAAGCGACGCCCGAGCTGGCCGAGAAGATTCGCAAATTTGCCGGTAATACGTCGGGCGATACACCCTTGCCGGCAACGCGCACCGGCGCGGGTTGCCCGGGCTGAGGTATGCTCGTCCCCGCGCTGATTTTTTAGTTTTCTGATTGTGCGCATTTCCACAAGAAATCAGGATTTCTTGCGTGATTTCATCAGGTGAGGAACCATGTCCGACATCGTCGTATTCGTTCGTAACAAAGCACGCTTTGGCGACCAGATTGTGGCGTTTCCTGCGCTGTACCAGGTCAAGAAACTGTGGCCGGACAAGCGTGTCCGCGTTGTCTCGCGGTTTGACGTGGAGGCCTTCTATACGCAGCTGCCATGGGTGGATCAGTTCGTCCGCGCAGAAGCATTCGGCGATCAGGTCAAGGCGCTGCCCCCACGCGCCAGCGCGTCGTTGACGCTGCATCATTCCAGCGAGCGCTTTGCGCTCATCAACCTGCTGCGCCGGCCCAAGTTGCGGCTGGGCTTCAGCAACCGCCGGCTCGGCGACTGCGTCTGGACGCACTCCCACGCCAAGGACATCCGCGAATACATCGGCCTGGCAAACCTGCGGCTGCTGTCCACGCTGCAGGAACACGATCCCGAAGCGATTGCGCGCCAGTGCTTCGTCGAAATCGGCCGACCCTGTGCGGGCAAGGTGCAGCCGGCCGACATCGTCCTGATTCCGGGCGGCGGCGCCGGGCAGTTCAAGCGGTGGTCGCTGGATCATTATGTTGCGCTGGCCGACCTGCTGCAGGCGCGGCTGGGCGGCACCGCCAATTTCACGTTTGTCCTGGGTCCGGCCGAAGCGGCCGAGCGCCAGCGCCTGAAAGACATGAATCGGCCGGACTTCCGCCTGGAATGCTCCCGCTCCGTGGCCGAGCTGGTCGCACTGATGCAGGACGCGCGGCTGATCGTCTCCAACGACTGCGGCCCTTCGCATATCGCGCAGGGGCTTTGCGTGCCCTACGTGGGCGTGTTCAACGAATCGAATCCCGAATGGTTCTGGGCGCGCGATTACACCCGCGACGTCGTGCCGGAAGCAGGATCGAAAGCGATCAATTCGATTCATCCGGGGCGCGTGTTCGAGGCGTGCATGGCGGTGCTGGCCCGGTAGCGGTCTGACGCGGCCCGCCAATGAAAAGCAGCCACCCGATCCGGGTGGCTGTTGTCTTT
>Ga0256776_1000159_pt1 | contig 13031 bp, 6 predicted proteins | sample MC6MC0927MT_FD_186069 | JGI IMG/M metagenome (GOLD analysis project Ga0256776, IMG submission 186069) | Metatranscriptome of enriched soil aggregate microbial communities from Iowa State University, Ames, United States - MC6-MC0927-MT... | ecosystem: Environmental > Terrestrial > Soil >... | reverse complement strand
CTTGCTTCTCTTCATCTGTCTGTCATCTGTTCCACCTGCTTCACTCTTGTTTGAGCTTGACTTCATCGTGACTAGTGGTATGGTTACTAGCAGTTCAATTGTCAATAGTAGCAGGAGCAACAATGCTCAGAATCGCGGAGCGACAGTGGCACTGGGGCAGAGGCCAATGTCAATCTCACCGTTCAACGTCGGATGTGAGAGAGAAAGGTATTGCCGGCAGCAGGCAACTGATTGGTCAGTCACTTCCAAAACGAAGGAGCGAGTACAGCTAGCTGCCGCTGTGCGATGGTTGGTCTTCCGATGGACAGCTCGTTGAGCCCATTGGCTGAGAGGACGAGGATGATGATGACGACGCAGCACGCCGTGACGGCGCTTTCATTGTAGTTTTGGCTTCTTTTCTCTCACCTTGCAACCTCTTGATTGTCTCAGTCATTTTTGCTACTTGAAACTCAAGCTCAGCGTTCCGTTGTAACACCTTCATCACTTCATCGGCCATACGGTCTGGGTTGAGCTGCAATTGATGTACCTTCTCTTTGAATTGATAAAGTTCACGTTCTCGCCTGTCCGCCTTCACTCTGCGCTGATTCAATTCTTTGCGCCACTCGCCGGATTGAGCTGTCGGTGACAATAAGCTCTGGAATAGTCCAACGTAGTCGTCAAAAAGAAGCATGGCATGAATAGGAACGAGAAACTTCATCATCTTGGCGATATCCATGTCCAGGTCCAAAGAGAACCAAACATCGGAGAGGTCATGTCCTCTCATTCATAGAAGCAAAGCAGGATATGCAAGGTCGACAGAAGTCGATGAATTGATGTGGATCTTAATCGTATGAGGCGCACCATGATAGACCCACCGTCCTCCCGCCATCTCGCACACCTCTCGCGCCAATGACTTCATTCGCGTGGACATCGCATCTACCCGACTTTGGATCTTTTTGTCAGACTTTGGTGTGGTAAGCCAATGATCCATTGCGTCAAGGAATCGTTGAGCGAAGAAGTCAACAATCGACTGTAACAGGATGGTCACTTGTCCAGCATCGAGTTTCTTCATCTTCAGCAGATGGTTGAGCGGCTCAGGTTCGTTGATATCGAGCCACAGGTCATCACCATACCAACTGTTGTCACAGCGGGATGTCACAAATTCACGCATGGATTTCGTCCATTCCACCACATTGTCAAGCTTTGATGGAGAGCGTTTGAGGTATTTATGATTGAGGAAGAGGCCAAGGTGAATGGGATCCAAAATGAAATTCTCGATCGCGTAACGTGTGATAGGTGCAAGGATGTTCGGCGCTGGGTCCAACTCCTCATCATCGATGTCAACGATGCCATAGACGAAATCACTAAGCATGTGCGCAAAATCAGGGCGATAGTCTGTGTGCGCATGAGGGTCAGTCATGGTACGCACCAGTTCGACCACGTGCAGCTTGGATGAGGGGCGGTCTGGTACAGAAGCAGAGAGTGAGCCACACTTGTCGCCTTTTCCGGCATGGGCGTGAGCGCGTATGATCAACTGCATCTCATGTTCTCCTGTTTGCAGGAGGCCCCGCCTGGTCAATTCCTGATAGACTGCGCTGTACCATTGTTTATCGTCAGGTGCCTCGACGAACACAAAACGAAGGGGATCATTGACATACACTGTGTCGGCTGTCAGCAATTGAGAGACTTGACGCTTGCTGACGGCGGGATGGATCTGCCCGTCCTCAACAATGAACAGGCTTGAGAGCGGAACCATACTGGCTGTGGTAGCACGATGTGTCGTCATCACTACCTGTATACCACACTGCTTGACTAACACGTCACGAATGATAGTGATGAGCTCACGAGTCAGGCTTGGATGACAACGAGCATCCGGTTCATCTAACAATAGTACCATGTGGTGTGTCTGCTTTCGTGTGGCGTACAGTTTCCAAAGCAGCGCCATGAGGTGGATATGTTCACCTGGTGTCAACTGTTCGCGTGTGATTGGCTCTCGCACATGTGCTGGGGTGACGGCACTCATGCTTGATCGCACTTGGAACATTGATCTTACGTTTCCATGAAGATCGGTCGAGCTATCGACCAGTTCATACTTGAATTGGCCATCAGCCAAGGATTGGTTGATCCAGTTGCGGATATTGGAGTCTGAGGGATTCGGGTCCGGACACATCAACTTGAGGAGGTCGAGTAATGTGGGAATCGATCCGAGGGATGCACTAGAGACAGTACGCATCTGTTGGATGACGGGTTCGATAGCGGCTCTGTACTGTTTTGTGAGATCTTGGTCAGGACCAAATGAAATGTTTGCTACGGCACCGGATGCTTGCTCAATCATACCATCTGGCCGATCCCACTTATCCTTCCAATCCAGGTGCTTCACTTGATACTTGAATCCCATCTTGAGGCTCATGAAATAATTGAAGAAGTCATCCACCAGTAGCTTGAAAGCAGAGCTGCTGGCTTGTTTCGCGAACTGACCGACCCTAGTCGTGTCAATTTCATCGGGCACACAAGCCATGCTCACACGATGGGCTGCGACACCTGGACAGAAAGTTAGACGAATTCCTATCCCATCCGATTGTCGACGCAAAGCCTTGCCCATTCCTCTCAGCATCGCATCCAATATTGCCGTCTTGCCAGCACCGTTTTTCCCGGTCAAAACGCTGAGCATCGGAATATTGCTCCACTCAAACCCGGGTCGCAGGTTGCGGATAGTCTTGTCAAACGGTGAGCCTCGGATACAAACAGACGACACATAGCCAGTAGAAGTGGGAGGCATCGTGCGTGGGTATGATGATTGATCAACTGGCAGCTGCAACCATGTGAGGAGTGTGTCTGAGGACGGAGACGGTCCATCATTAACCGACGCAACTACGGGTTGAGAATGCTGTGCGTCGCCTTCCACGAGTGAGTAAACGAGAACATTAATGCACTTTGAAGATCGCCACAAGAGTGTCTCGTCCACCGGTGTAGCTTCTTTGTCCCTTGTATCAAAACCACCACCATCCCCTTGGAGTCCGAATGGCACACGTGTACATTTCATCGATACGGAAAATGACAGCACGTAAAAAGTAGCAACATGATTCCGGAGTCCGGGCTTCGACGAAGAAGTCCTGCTCTTTCAGATATTCACTGACATCAAGGACATCGGGGCAAGGGTTTCGGGCCGAAGGAGGTATGTCCTGAAACCTGCTGGCGATGGCTGAATCCAGACCGATCCATAGCGAAGAAGGTAATGGGAGGAGAAGACGGCGTCGCACAGCCGGCGTGGTACGGTTACCATTTGCACGAATTGCGCCAGAGCGCTGTTCAAATAACATGTCCAACAGGTCATTCGGATACAACTCCGGGTTGAGAAGACGGTGTTCAAGCAGACCGGCTCTCGTACGCAAAACAAATTCGGAGTATTGTTTGTCTTCCTGTTCAGCAAAGGGAAAGAAGGATTCGTCCATTTGTGGTATGGTAGATCGCACTACCATAGACGAGAAGATGGTTTTCCACGTGTCTTCGCCCTCTCCCTGCCCCTCAGCAAGCATGTCGAGGAAGTCCAAGGGAGGGTGCGCATGCCCATTCTCGAACCAAGTGGGTTCAATGAGGTGCCCATCAGCGAGTTTGCAAACTAAGTAGTCGATGTTGAGCATCGGAGCGGGGCCGTCCACACCTCTGTCGTGTATCGTCTGCATGGCGCGAAATAACCAATGCAGATGGTTGGTTGAGCATGTTCGGCGCCAGTCACGCTGTCAGTTCTCTGTGCTCAGCTGCAGCACATCTTGACCTTGGCATGTGCATGGTCGCATGCTTAAAAGAGCGTTACGTACGCCCAAGCATGCGTAGAATAGACACGTGAAGACCGAGACGTAGGATGATGCAGCAGAAAGCGCCTGCTCGCGACTAGTACTGAGGCCAAATGATGATGTGGACTGCATGATTGCATAAGACGAAAGTGTCGGAAAGTAGGATGCAAATCGCCTCAGGGAATTTCTCGCATCAATTGCAGATGTAGACGAAGATGTGCTCGATGATGAATGAACAGAGCGCAGCATGGCATTATCACCGCCCGCATCGTGCGACAAGGATGGGGATGAGGGTGAGGGTGCTGCTTTGTCGGCTACCCGATTACTGTGCTCATGCTCTGTCCGCTCTGTTTGAGAGTTGTCTGCGCCATCGCAGCTCTGACTGCTCGTCGCTCTTTTTCCTTTCCCACTTTTTCTACTTGTGCTCGACGTTGTTGCTACTGCTGCTGCTGCTGCTGATGCTGATGATGATGCGTTGGTTTGAATGTCCGACGATGCCGTGTCATGTGGGAGGTTACTCGCACTACAGCGCTGACAGGTATTATCGTCAGGCCCATGTGCGCGGCCACATGCACGCGCCCAACCAATTAGACGGCTCGAGTTAGAACTGCCACCACGAAGCGACGCAGTGAGATGCAACGTTGATTCTTTCACAATGTTGTAGTCAGATAGAGTTCGGTCATTCTCCAACCATTTCCCACCAAAGTGGAGTCGTTGGTGGTGAATGGGAATGCCTTCTTTAGACCCAATCATCTTCTTGATGGATTCGATTGTGAAATTGGATGATTCAACATCGAGAGTGATAGTCCTGCCATTGAGTGTCTTGATGAAGAGTTGACCCCAATCTGACGAGGTTGGCAAGCAATGAGAAGAATCATTCTCCTAACACATTGCACCCTTCCACATCCAGGCAATTGTCCATCTTTCTGATGTTGGACTTACACGACGAACTCTCCACATCGAAGGGGACAGTACCGGCACGACTGCGTTGGGCATTCGTGATGGCATTAGAGACATCCTTCATGACATCCTTCGGGCTCCATCCTCGGTGCGAGCGTACGTATCGGAGGAAGCCAAACTCACACAATGACGCGGTATTCGGTACATTCCTCAATCGCGTCTGCACTTGTGTCATATTCTCATCCAGCTGCTTCCGCGTCGCTTCCTCAGCCTCATCGTCACCCTGCGACTTAACCGACGTTGTTGAAGTCATACTTGGAGCCCTGACGGCTTCCCATTCTCTTCTCTCACGAGAATAGCGTTCGACAGGAGCAACAGAATAATTGCCTTCCACTGGCAACAGCTCCTAGGACCCTATGAAGGAGGGGTCTGGATTCTGTTCAGCATCACCATGCGGGCCCATACTCACATTCGTCAGACCATATGCGACGGCATGTGTTGAGAATGGGCGCGGTACGGCTGCGGCACGATGATGCAGAACATCCACATTCATGGAAACTGAGTCAGGATCATCGGGACAGAATGGAGGGTGACATGAGGCGGCATTTCCAGACGACAACTGATTCTTGAATGATGAGGACGATTCCGTATTTTCATCAACACGCTGGGGATAGAAGCATGGATCATCGATCTTCTTTGCCAACCCACCAGCCTTGTCGGCCTTTGTCAACTCTCCATGCGTCAACTGACAATGGCAGAGTTTGCGAATGCCGGGACCAGGGTTTGGCTCCACTCCCTCTTGTGTTAAATCACGAATCCATCCACCCACTGATGACGATTTCTTCACAAACGATGCTGGAGCAAAGGCAGAGGAGCGTGAGGCGGGCTGGACGGGAGTATGCGAAGGTGATGGATGCTGCAACAGAACATTCTGTCTTGGATACGAGTAGATCAGTGCATTGCGACCAGCTGGATGAATGTGAGGTCTCTCTCCAAGCTTTGCAAATGAATGATAGTGTGGTGACGCTCCCTTTGCTCGAGACGTTGCAGCTCCACGGCTTTGGTGAGAATGAAGAACGGCCATTTGAGGTGTACGAGCGGAAACTGCAGCCCGGAGTATATCTTTTGACTTGCCAGCGTTGTCTGCTTTCACATTGCCATGAGAGAGAGGAGGAAGTTTCGATGTGCGTCCAGATGAAGGCTTCGTACCGTCATCACGCATGCCAGTCGGTGGCATACGGTGGGACAATATCTGACCACGTTGTGAATCATCGTACATTGTGTCGGCGGCGGAGAGCGAGGCCGAGCGTGAATGTGTGCCAGCTGGTCGAGACGGAACTTCCGTCATGTGATTCACGTCATGCACTGCTTTGGGCCAACGTGCCCATGGGCAGGTTGAATGGTCCGATGTGTGTGGAAGAAGATAGGGAGAGATATACCTTGACGATGGATGAGAATACAGAAAGTGCGCAGACAAGGTGCTTGATGGGCTTCCGTCATATGACGTTGACTTAGTATCATGGGGTGCATCGTTGGACATCATAAGGGACACCCTTTGAGGAGACGATGAGATGGAGCGCGGAGGCAATGGAGGATGATATTCTTGTTTTTCTTCATCACGCAGCCCATCGACAATGACAGTCGACTGCTTGTTGAAAGGAGCAGAGCGGCTACCCATACCTTGTGCATTAACCATCCCATCCTCGTGCATTCTCGCACCATCTAACTTCTGGCGATGTGCAACCGCACGCAAGATCTGCGAATAGGCAGCAGGCGAGAAGACATCATCCATCGCCTGTCGCCTGGGAATGGAAAAATCAAGCTCATGCTCACCCATGACATTTCGTCGATATGTCCTCTTCAGTGGCACGACAGGTGCACCACTCTGGAGTCGTGCACGTGCCGTTGCGACCTGTGATGACACGGATGGACGCCACTCAATGTCTGATGCAAATGTTGACGCATGCTGCCAACCAGCATGAGACTCCATCACATCTTTCATTGTAGCGTTGTTGAACTGAAGCGGAATGTTGCGATTGGGTAATGAGAGATGAGGCACAGGAGGCGAGGGTTGAGGTTGTTGCTTCATGTCACTGGTTGGAACATTCAGATGTTTCTCTTGCAATGTCGGGTGAGTAGAATCGGCGCGTACACGCGAGCACGGGCTAGTGTTGGGGGCAATGGATGCGCCATGGATATGCAAATCGTCACCTGCGGCTTCATCGTCTAGTAGTGCACCTGGCTGCTGCTTCTCCTCCATCGTCTCCTTCGGCAGTGTTACGGGCTGGTGTTGTTGAGACTCCTGCAGCCCAGCATCTGGGAGAAGAGCCAGTTGGGTTGGTGAGCATGGATGACGAACGGGAGGTGTGTCACGTGAGCGTGAAACAGAGCGGGATCGGGAGATAATCGAAGGAGATCGAGAGCGAGATCGAGTTGGAGAACGTGATCGTGATGCATTCGTCATACCAGGCTCAGGCTCAACTGCTGCTGCACGAGCCACTGCAAGATTCGCTTGGATGATAGCGCCAACGGCATCATTGTACTGCTCCCAACGATTGGAGTGCGGTGACGATTGTAACAGACGAGACAGCAAATGATGGGGCCGATGAGGAGAATGGGCACGGGAGCGTGAGGAGACACGCTGGGTTGCTGCAGTGGAGGGTGCACTATCCAAGCCGAGACTATCCTGTGCCTCATGCAGCGATACGATCGTCGGACGCAGAGTAGAAACGGAAGCATGTACGGTGCGTACATGGCGTGAGCGTGAGCGACGAGTTGGAGCTGGTGGAGGCCGCATCGGTGGGAAGGGATAGCGAGAGGACACCGAGGTGGTGGGTTCAGCCGACGCATCACTGCTGGCACTACCCCATCTCCTTCCAACGATAGCGGACGGCGGTCGTAAGATAGGCGCAGGCAAATTGAATGCCGCCAATGACTGCATATGCGCGAGTGCTTGAACGATACGACGAGAGATGTCGAGAGGAAGAGAGGCCCGCATGTGTGCACGGCTAGTCACACGTGAAGATAGAGCTGTGAGAGCAGAACGAGTGGCAGTGATGGCATCGGCGAGTACGGCATGGCTGGGAAGGGTGATGGCGGCGTTCGCTCGTCGGAGTGGGTGTGCTGTGAATTCCGTCAAGCCTTCAGCGGCCAATGTGTTCCCATCAATGCTTGTCACGTGATTGGGACCGCGAACACCACGAGCTAGTTCCACTGCGGAGCCGCTTGACTGCTCCGTAGTATCATGCATGTCTTCCATTGGTGTCGCTTCCATTCCTTGCTTCTCCTCGCCCTCAGCGGCTCGTACTGCAGGCTGCCACTCGATTGGCCTTCGCTCCATGGACTTGCTCTCACGCTCATGTCGTGCAATGAATGGCCTCACATAGTCCGTGCGCGTCATGGGCATATGTGGGCCGGAGCGAGATGCAGCAGCAGATGCTTGAGCAAACGTCTTGCTTCTCTCGATGGATGGGCCGCGACGCCTCGGCAAAGGTACCACACCACGCATTGCCTTCGCTGACTGAACAGGCTTGGTAGAGACAGAGTTGTCAGTCATGGAATGAGGCTCCGGTGATTCCCTCATGTCATCCCAACCATCGATCGGTTCATCTTCACTGACATCAGACTCTTCAGCTTGACTCGCATAAGAAGAGGCATGATCATCGCCATTCTGCATGCTCTCTTTGCCAACAATACTACTTCGAGTTAGCACACTTATCCGATCTGGATGCACGGTGGGCATCATGCGCTGCGCAGTAGAATGGTGAGGATGCGAGTGTGATCCCGGTTCAGACTCGACAGTGCGTGGTTGTCTGATGGCTTCAGTGGGAGCGGAGGTTGATGTGCTGACCATGCCAGTCGCTTCAGAATGCGGTCTGAGTGCAGCTGTCTCCTTCGCAATATGATCTGCATCCGATGCCGCCCGTGTGCTTGCTTCTGCTACGACCGCGGCTTCCACGAGTGGTTGCATGAGCAGTACTTCCGCTCCTTTTGGCACATCATCTAATCCTGCCTCCTCCAACGCCGTTTCAACACGCTCAGCCACCTCGCTCGCTCTTGACAATGCCGCATTGATGAGAGGATCACTACCCAACTGACGCATCACAGATGCGAACTCAGCGTTCTTTTGCAGCGCTTCAGACACATCCTGCTTGGGAAGGTCGGATGGGAAGGACTCGCCGATAGGTGATGGGGCAGTGGATGAACCGATGGATTCAGCTTCCTCAACAGGAGAAAGTGAAGACTTCTTGCTGACTGATACTGATTCTGCTAACAGCCCGGTGTCGATTGATGTTGAGCCAGTACTCGCACCATCCGTGCTCACTGTGATTGCATCTTTGGTGGTGGGTCTTGGCGCTCGCTTCTTCTTTTCAACCGTCGACTGAGGATGCTTCTTGACTTTCTTGTCCACAGCAGGATTCGATGGCTGTTGCATGGTTGTTGCTGCTGCGTCATCTTGTTGGGCAGCGTCATCAGTCTTAGGTGCGATAGCATCATTGCTGGCTGGGTCTTGCATCGTATCGAGCTCATCGTCCGGGGATGATGGAAGAGCTTCAATGTTATCGCGAGACAAAGTTGGAGAGGTAGAAGTTGTGCTCGGTCGAGTGTCAGACCGCGCATCCCCCTCCCCATCATCACCTACACCTTCACCGGAATCATCTTGGCCATCGTCATCATCGCTACGTTCAACGCTACCCTCATCACTCGCAATATCAAGGTCAATATCGAAGCCATGCCTGTCAATTCTCCGCTGCCTCTTCTTCTTCTTCTCTTCAACTTCGATTTGGCCCTTGTTCGACTCTTCCGTTCCATGATACTTCGTCGGAGTTGATTGCTCAATCGGATGCGATGGCTGTTGTTTTCGTGTGAATGCAGTGAGCATGAGGGATTCCTCTCGTGCTTCAATGGCTGCTCGCTCCTGTGCAAGTTGCTGTGGAGTTGGCTCCGCCTGTTCATTGTCATGTCCATACTTCTTTAACCAATTCAACCTTGCTGCTTCATTGAGTTGCGCCAGTCGTGCCCGTTGATTGATGAGTTGTTGATTTCGTTCCATCTGTGCACGAATGGATGATCGCTTGCTTCCCTGCAGACCCTCATCCTCATCCAATGCATCGACAATGGCATTGATGATGTGCTCCTCGTCTGAGGCACTGTGGAAGATGGAGGCTTGACGACCGAGACGGGGACGAATACGGGCAGCAACGCGCGGTTCGAGTGCAGAGTAGTCAACGGTCCCATCAGGAAGAATGACACGACGGGCCTCTGCAACTAATGTGCGACGCCTCTCTTCATCGCCCTCTGTTGCGCCCTTCTCACCTAGTGTGGCAGTCGCACGATGTGAAGGTGAAGCGGTCGGGCTCCGTGATGGTGTCGACGTTTCAGATGAGGATGGAGAGTCCACATACGGCATGTATCGTCTTCGACGTCGTTGAAATCCTCTTGGCAGAGTGGTGAGTTCGGGTGCCGCAGCGGCCAACATCGCACGTCGAGGGGACATGGCACTATTGCCACTCGTTAGTGCAAGGAGCTCAGCGAGGTGATCAGGTGTCGCGATACGAGCTGCACGAGAGGAGGCCGTGGTGTTGAGTGAAGGAAGGGCGGCTCTGCTGCGACCAGAGGACTCAGACACTTCTTTTTCCACACGGCCTGCCTCAGGCGCTGCTTCACCATTTGTATCTGCGGAGGGATTCTGCTCTCCTTCCTTGGACTTTTCTGTTGTTTTCGACGTCTCATCAACAGGAGCAGCAGCATGTGCGAGTAGTTCATTCATCTTGTCCATGAGTGAGGATGTGGCATGCGAGCCTTTGTCGTCACCTTTCAATGATGGCCGTCTACTCTTGGAGGTGCGAGTCGAAAGTGAGGAGGAACGAGAGCGAGGGCGTCCGTCTTCGGCGGATGGAGGCGCATGGCCTGATTCGCTGCCATCTTTCTGAGTGGATGAGTCAGGAGAGGGAGTACGGCCTCGAGTCAATCCGCGCTGTCGTCCAGCTCGTGAAGAGCCGGTTCCTGGATCGACTGCTTTTCTCGGGTAGGTATTGAAGACGAATGGCGGAATGGCTGAGGGAGTGTCAGAGGAGGCAGCGCCAGGAGGGGAGGGTGGACGTTGATTTGGTTGAGTGGCGATGTTGCGTAGTGCAAGGAAAGCAGAGACAGTCTTGGCTGCGACAGACAAAGAGGTACGGGGAGACTTGAAGTCGCGTGATAGAGAGAAGGATTGGGCCATGATTGAAGATGGTGAGGCTGCTGCCGCCCTGCTGCTTGTCTGATTGACTCCCTTGGTTGACGCAGTCCCACGTGCAAAGTTTGTTCCCATCGTCGCCATCGCCCTCTGTTTCTCTTCCTTATCGCTACTGAGCGCAGACTCCAATGCCTTTTGATAGTCCACCGTCAGTGGTTTGAATACGATGCGTCTTCTATCCCCAACATTCCTGTCCCCTCCCATCGCTGTGTTTGGATTGAATTCAGGGTTGGGTTGAGTGATGCGTGGATACATGTTGGAGAGGAAACGAACATACTCGGACGGTTGGCAGGTCACGGTCCAGGTGTCGACCAGTTGGAAGAGAGCAGCATGAAAGCCAGCGAGATTCAGACCAATCTGACCCTCATCGGAACTGGAGACAGAGGCGGAGGCACCTGAAGAGGGAGAAGCGGCAGGGTTCTTTGCATCCTTCTTGTTAGAAGATGATTGAGTTGGAACAGGAACATTCTGTGCCACAGTCGATTGTGATATGACAATACCATGCTGTGCTGCATCCTGTTTCCAGTCTTGTAGTACAATCTTGACTGCTTCCTCCGCTTCTGTATCCGGCATGATTTGCTTGTGTATGAGTAGTAGGAGATGAATGAATGGCCACTTGGTGACCCATGCACCTGCCACTCGTGTGCAAGTATCGAAATACAGCTGCACCTTCTCCAACAATTCCAAATGAAAACTATTGCCGATACGTTGCAAGTAGCGAATCGTACTGTAATGGGAGATGTCACCTTGCACGTACATGGGACTTGATGGTGAGGAAAGCTTGACGGCTCCTTCTTCATCCGCCGTCTGAATGCGCATACGCTGCGCTCGTGCTGCACTCATCGATTTCATCGGATTGGCACTGAGTGTGAGTGCCGCACCAATCATATCGCCAAATAGCAGCGGTGATGTATGCTGCATGAACACTTGTGCTTGCTGTCTCAACTGGTCCAGTTCAGTCGTCACACTGCCGACAGCCCTATTCCTCCATCGCTTAATACCGGCAATCAGACTGATGACATCGACCATCGTATCTAACGCTTGACCACGCTGCACTCGATCAGTGGCACTCTCACGATGGAGGACGGATGATGATGTAGACACACGCTGACTCACATTGGCATCACTACTGACAGGTGGGACTGGTATGGCGGACGGTGGCACAGATGCAGTCGCACTCGCGGCATCAGCATCATTGGCTGCGGCGGTCTGACCATCGTCGTTAGCTGCACGACGTGAAGGCGGCACTCGAATGAGACTGAATGCCGATCCAACAGTCGTGGCCACTCGTGCATCCTTCATGCCATACCGATCACGCTCTGGTCGAGGGCGGGGCCGACGTATTGTGACGCTGCTCCCATCATCCTCATCCATCTGCTGGTGCATGAGTGATATGTCCGCGTATGTCGATGGCGGGAAGTCCGGTGCATGTGCGACAATGATGCTCTTGCTGCCTGTCTCCAGTCCACTCCCCAACCCGACACGTACGCTGTTCCTCACAACCCCATGCACCAACTCATTCGCATGCTGCAGACGAGCGGTGGCAAGTAAGCTGGATGTTGAGCGGGATGAAGAAAACTCATCATCGTCATCAGCGTCATCATCGTGATCATATGGAGCAATAGATGCTGATTGTTTGTCGTTGACGTCGTGATTGGCATCGTCTGTGGATTGGGTGTGTGAGTGTGAGAAGTGGTGGAGGGAGGATGGAGCGAGAGTCTGGTGTGAACTGGAGGGGGCTGTCACACTCACACTGAAAGGGGAGCTTTGATGGTGGAATGTATCCATATGCGCATGCAGAGTCTGATGGTGTGCCATCATGATGACTGAGTGGCCGCACCAAGCTCACCTGTCACCAACCAATAGCACTGAATGAGGAATGGTAATGACTTGAGCGTGGAGCGGAGTGATGGATGGGTGGATGGGTGGAATCGAATCGGAATCGGATGGAGTGGGAGTGGGACACGCAGAGAACGAGTGAGGCTGAGGCAGCGACGGTCAGACACAGAGTGCAGTGCAGTGAAGTGTGAAGTGACCGATGCAGCAACAAGAGAGTTCAAGGCGAGCACGAACCTATCCCCACACCACGCCGATTCTAGTCGATGCTTGACTGATTGTGT
>Ga0256776_1000157_pt1 | contig 13046 bp, 1 predicted proteins | sample MC6MC0927MT_FD_186069 | JGI IMG/M metagenome (GOLD analysis project Ga0256776, IMG submission 186069) | Metatranscriptome of enriched soil aggregate microbial communities from Iowa State University, Ames, United States - MC6-MC0927-MT... | ecosystem: Environmental > Terrestrial > Soil >... | reverse complement strand
CTTCCGCTGGAGATGGTTGTGGTGCAACTGTGACATCGACATCCATTCCTTCATGTTCGACATCCATTGTTTGAGCATTGTTATCAGTACCAGTATTGTCACCTCGAGGAGTAAAATTGATCATCGTCTGTTGTGTGACATGATTCTGATTCTGGGAGTGATTCTGAGCAAGATCATAGGCATGCATTGTCCTTGCTGGTGGGTTCTCACCACGATGTAAGAATGGACATCGATCCGCTGGACGACGACACCGACCTCGACCTCGTTCCCACTTGCATAGTTGTCGCTTCCAATTCGGGTTCGTATTGGGATTGTTTGGATTGAATGAGAGTTGGGCAGTTGTGGACGGAACGTTGGAAGAGGAGATTGACGTACCGGAAGCATTGGGGAGTGGTTGTGCGACGCTGGCAGATGCCGCAGCAGTATGTGAAGCGGTCGATGCCCCAACCGCATCGCCACATATTGGAGCATGTCTATAATCACCATCATCGTCGTCATTGCTGCTGTCACCATCGGATGATTCATCCTCATAATCGCTGCGATCGCCCAATGCCAACTCATGCATCGGCTGATACATTCGTCCTCCTCGGCCGCGCATACCTTGGCCTCTTCCTCTGCCTCTTCCGCCTCCTCTGCCCCGTCCTCTTCCTCGTCCACCACTACCTGATTCTCGCACGCCTGTCACAGCTCCCGTTGCCTTCGCTTGTGCTTGTTCCTGTTGCTTCGCTTCAATGCGGGCGCGTGTGGGAAACTTTGCTCGACGCGCGGCGATCCATGCGGCGATCTCCTCAGGAGACTCGAACACGGAAGATGTTTGTAATGCTGTCGCCAATGAATGAATACTTTGTGCTGCGGAAGTGGACGATCGGTCTTTCTCTCCGGCCTTCCCACGCTTCGATGCCGGACCATCACCATCACCCTCACCTGCCTTACGCTCCGATCCACCACCTCCACCTCCACCTCTGCGTGTCAAATGTGACATATTGGATGGTTGCAGCAGCAGCACTCCCAGGTTCACATTCGATGTTGCCATGCCGAATGGTGTGACCGCTTGAAGGGGGATGCACGACGAACTTTTGAACGCGATCGATGAGTTGATGTGCTCTCAGCTAGAGGAGTTAGGTACCGTGGCCGATACAAACAGTAACTGGTGGAGGGCTTGGAACAAAATGATGAGGGTGGCGAAGAGACAGGGCAGACAGTGCCAGAATGCTCTTCATTCTGTCACCACTCGTCTAGTTCGTCATCGATATCGCAGTCACAGCCCCGCGACCGACCCCTTTCTCATGTAATGGTCTGAAGTGGAAGGGTTCTCCATCGTCATCAAGGTCCTGCAAGAGTCGGATGACGGGTGCTCGTGTACCGTCTGGCGCAATCTCTGCAACATTCGATGCAAGCCACGGTTGATGATAGTTCGCACGATGAATAATGACAGCATGATGCGGGAAGCAATCAGCGAGTAGACCAACAATGATCTGATCAGCCCACTTGTCATCACCCATCTGACCATTAATGGTACCATACAATGACTCAACTGCCATGCGGAATTCATTGGTATCCGCCGCATTCACTGTTGGCTGCATTGGATATTCCAATCGCCATACATCACATATGAGCTGACGGCGTGCCAATGGTAGCTGTATCAAACGAAACAGAATCGTTTGCTTCACATCGCGCCATGCCATGTCGACATGTGAAGCCACCGACTCGTAGAAGCAGTAGCCACGAGCCGCTACCTCTCGGACTTCATAACGTGCAGGATCATAGGAAACGTTTGGTTGCGATGGAGTCGTGGAGGCAGTCTTCTGTTGCTTGTTGGATGTCGATTGCGTCGTCATTTCAAAGAAATGGATCTCATCCTGCAAGAAGCGCACCAGCGCCTCATCTTCCTTTGTCTGCGCACAGCTCTTCGCCAGACAAAGCTGCGATTGCAACAATGCTAGCACTTGAGCGGTTGATGAGATATGGCTCGCTGATGGTCCCCCTTTGTCTTGTCGCCGTTTTGCCTTTCGTGTGCCTTCTCGCTTTCTTTGTTGGTGTTGCTGAGCTATCGCTCGCTTTCGTTTCTTGATATTCATTGCGTTCTTTATGTGGCACCGCGCTCTGCAGCCATCGCCTCGGCCAACTCCTGCACTAACTTCGACAAGTGTTGCTCCACATGCTCTTGCAGCCTCAACACCTGCTTCTGTAATTCTGCGTGGCGATCAGGTCGATTGGGAATGCGGAGGATGCTCTTAAAGGCACTGCGGTAGGCCTGATACTGCTTATTGTTGAGACCATAATAACGATTGTAACCTCGGGGAGCATCAGTTTCAACGAAGTCTGGTAGACGGACAGGTATCTGCCATACATGATTCTCGCCTGGCACCATCCCATAGCGTGAGATCTCTAGCACTGGTACGATGTGCGGATCGATATCGACCTGATCATCTGCCACCATAGACACGACATGGCTTGCATGCCGGCCCTGTTCGAGCTGATTGGGACGGAAGAGGAACATAGAGAGCTTGCCATGGACAGGCCTCTTAAAGTAGACTCCCTTAGTCATGGGGTCGATACGTGGTCGTGAATTGTGTGAGCGGGCCTGCAGATGCTTGGCATCCTTCTTGGTGCCGAATCCATATCGAATGGCATGATTGGGCATAGCGGAAAGGGAGACCATAGGGTTACGATCGGTACCAAGTCCTTTCAACCAGGGGAAGAGGGAACGTGCGAGTGGGTCATCCATGCAGGTATCTCTTACTGATGACGCCTTGTATACCTGCTGCAGGACGCTGGTCATTCGCGAGGCACTATTGGTATACAGTTGCTGCCAACATGCTCCTGCGTTCGGGAAGGTGTCTCGTGACAGACGGAATGCGCCAGTCAGCGGTCGAGGTTGTGCCATGCATTGGAGGACATGTGTGACACGTGACGCTGCATCGACACGACGAGCTGATTCATTCGGGAGAGCGGAGGTTGAAGCAGCAGCAGCAACAACAACGGCAGAAGCCGAAGAGGTAGTGGTAGAAGTGGAGGCCGACGGCGCATCTGCAGCGAACTGTACCGCAGCAGAGTAGACCGGTTGGGTTGCTTCGTCAGTTCGTCGTGAGCGTCGGCGCTGTCGATGAGTGAAGTAATGCCCATTAAAGCTGATACCGCGTAAGCACATATTGTAGGGCAACGGATCGGTAGCAGTTGCAGGATTCCGAAGCGAAGAATGCGAAGGTGGAGGCTGAACAGATGTAGAGGATGACGCAGACACATGTGCACTAGCATGCGCACTAGCCTCCGCTCGTGACTTCAGACATCGCTTGTGCTTCTGAATCATCTCGTGTGCTTTGTCAATTCCGTCATGATACTTGAGCATCATTTCACTGCGGCTACATCGTTGAGTGTGTACTTCCTGTGATGCAGATAGGTTGAACAAATCGATGTCCAGGTAGTCGACATCAGAATCAGAACCAGAATCAGAGTCCGAGTCCGAGTCCGAGTCCGAGTCAGAGTCATATTGGGAAGGCAGACTGGAGTCATCGGAAGAAGCTGGACTACTGACACCATCAGATGTATCTTCATCCAATGGTTGCATCTCAACCCGTTGAAGCAGAAGTCGACTGTTACGTAGACTACGGCGACTCAGGTCGGCAGTCGATATATTGGCTGGCGTCCGGTCGAACGAGTCTTTCAGCGACAGTAGTCCAGTCACCAGCGACTTATACTGCTCTGTGCTGCTCATCTTGTCCCGCGTGAGTTGATCATAGCGTACAAGTATGGCCTTTGCCAGTTGTTTATCATCAGGGGCAGCATGGAGGGGAGTCTGCTTGAACGGTCGCAGCTTTGCTTCCTCAATCTCCAGGCTCTCCGTCACACCGCTAGCAGCACATGCATCCACCATCGATGTACCAACAATCGCTGTCATGATTGGATCATTGGAATAACGCAACCTGGCTTCCACCCGCGCAAGACGTCGTAGACGATTGTAGGAGGATGCTACCGACGACTGTTGTAAATTGGTCACACTGGCATGTCTCAACAGCCATCTCACCATGCGGAGACGAGAATTACCACGAGGTAAACGGCACGCAGCCAATAGAGCTGTGTCGCCGTTCCCATCTTTGTAGGCGAGAACATCGATATCATCATCGAATCCCGATCGCGAGTCGCCCTTCATTATCACCCCTATCATCTCATCCAACACGGTTTCGCTGGCGCACTGACGGATGGCTAGATGGAAGAATGTTTGACCATCATCGTCATGATCGCGATCGTCATCCACATCGGAGTCATCCATGACAGGATTCCACAGGTATGGTGTGAGGAGTGGGCATTGAAAGTTCGGCAGTCGCAGCAAGTCGAGGCATAAATCATCGTCATGCATGACCAACGCTGTGGCGAGTGGATGAAGTCGCATACCTCCTGCAGCTGGACCAGGCTCGGGTGCAGGCAGGATGATCGTATCGCGAAAGCGTTGGATGAGGAAACGAACAGAGTCCAAGTCAGCCCTTGCATCGAGGTGCCCTTGCGCAAAGCAGTCATTCTGGATGGCCGTCAACAGGATAGGAGGCCGATTATGTGCGTCCACTTCGTTGATGTCAAAGTGTGAGCCAGGCTGCTGCAGAAGGAAGTCGAAGGCATCCATCGCTCCGGCACAAGCTGCATAGAAGACAGGCGTAACGCACGCGGGACGAATCAGGGAGCGAGGCAGGCAGTCACATATCTCATTGGCTGCATTCGGATGCCGTTCAAGAATGGCAGTGAGTGCTTCCACACCGTTTTGCTCCGCCATGAGATGAGCGAAAGTGGTGGTGTATGGACACTCGTCATTTCGCTCATCTCTAGTCGCATGAGCGTATGGGTCTTGCGTCTTATCAAGGTCTATCTGCCGGAACCACTCATGCTTCTTCGCGTGTCTGACCATCATCATGACATCTTCCTCATCCAGAAAGCCTTCCAATACGCAGCGCTTGAGACACTCATTCATCTCGTGGATATCATCACCACAATCGCAGCTGAACTCAGTCGAGTCGGACCAGTCTGACTCAGACTCCGAGCCCGCCTCTGACTCCCATTCCGGCTCCTCCATCTCATTGTTCCCGTTTGGGTTTGGTGATGAATCAACGCGTGTAGTGTCACCGCGAGTGCCACTCGACGACGACGGTGGCGAAGAGGAAGGAATGGCCGCGACAGGATGTTGACAAGAATGGGCGGCAGCGTCACCCATGTATGGCTGATGGCAAGAAGGACAAATAGGCAGCGATGGTGCAGGCGCTGGGCCATGGATGGTAGCAGTGCGAACATGAGAACTTGAGTCGAATTGATTGCGCCACAAGCGACTGAGATAGTCAGAACGATTGGAGGAGCCTAATGAACGCTCGCGGATGGCCAGTCCATGTTTCACCTCACCATAAAGCAGATGAGGTGAAATAGAAGAGGAGCCAGCCAGTGGTGGGCGTGGGATGAAGCGTCCACTCTTGCTGTCTGCATTGGCACCTCGGCTCGACTGGATATTCTTTCTCGCTGTTGCATCCGTTCTCACATTGGACGTGAGCGCTCGTTGGTGTTCTGATAGCGACGCGCCAGTCTCAACAGTATTTCCATTCGTTCCTCCGCGTGAAGCAGCTGATGATGCGGTCGTTGGTCGTTGAATCTGAGCTCGGGATGCGCGGGTATGCGATGGAGTGAACGTTCTTTGTTCCACAGTGCCCGTCGCATTGGAAGCGACAGTTGCATCCGGCTTGCGTCTTCTTACTGTTGCTGTTGCTGCTTCTGCATAAACTCGATCGAACAATACCGCCAAGCGCTCCACAGCATTCATACCCGAATGGAGTTTCGGCTGCTTGCGAGATGGAGAGGTGGACGTAGTGGCAGTGCGAGCACGTGCACTCATGCGACCTCTGCTTGACGATGACAGTGCCTCTCCATCAATCATACGCTGTGGCAAGGATGACAACGGAAGATGAGGGATGGGAATAGATGGCTTTGATTGCTGATGGCCATCTTCCATGACGGATGGGTCAGGTACAGCCTGAGTGGGTGGTTCTGCATCATTATCGGACGGTTTAGTCGCATCAGCATCAGCGTTGGCATGTGTGCTGATGCTTTGTGGGTCGTTTCTTCTTGTGTCCTGTGTTCCACCTTCTTGCTTCTTGTTTGAGCGTTGATGAGTGTCGATGGTACGGACGCCCAAGATCCGCTTCAGAAATGGATCGCTGCCAAGCTTATCAGATGGAATGAACGGAGGATGGCTCTCCGCGTACCTCTTCCCTTCCGCATATGCATTAGTTGAGGCTGAAGGATTCGACTGTGATGAACCAGCTTTGGCGACCATGCTGCTATCCTGCGCAACGCCCAACCCCGCCGCATATCTTCGTTTCATGTCTTCAATGATTCTTCTATGCTTCTCCTTCTTCTTCCTCAGCTTCTTTGGAGACTGAACAGACCTCTTTTGTGCCTTCTCCCACTCACGTGCCATCTCTTCTAACAATGTTCCAAATTCTCCACTCCCAAGTTGCTCGTTGGCCAGCTGTTGACGTGCACTGGGATCATTGGATTTCATCAAGGATAGCAATCGGCGATGGCGACGAACATGAGCATGGCTACGTCCAATCATGGCTCCTGCTGCACCAAATGGCATCGACATGGAGCGCCGCGAGGAGTAACGATTGTGTCGAGCAGATGGTGGCGATTCTGGTGAATACGACGGTAGAGAACCAATGTCATCGTCTTCATCACCTTCGACCAGCTCGTTCTCCGACTCACTGCTGCTCCACATGTCACGCATGGCTGGAATGTCGGGTTGATCGCTGGTATCTGCTGGAGCTGATTGTAGTAGCGGAGCCGAAGTAGTAGGCCATTCGAGTGATCGCGACGTTGAATGGGGTTCGGTTGCGCTCACCTTGGAGGAGTTCTGTTCGGTATTGCTGCTAGCGAATGGAAATGTGATGGATGAGACGTCAGGCACAGCGGAGTGTTGTATCGGCAGTGCACCCAATTCACCTTTCCATTCGCCATCACCATCCCACATACACACTCGTCCGCCAGAGCTGGAAACAACGAAGACTTCCAACCCCAATCCGGGATGCTCAATCGTTTGGATGGAGGTAGTGGCATCAGTATGCGGAACAGGTGACGACTTGGAACTGTTGATAGTGGCAGATGGTGAGGATGGGAAAGATGGAGAAGCTGGAGAAGACGGAGTCGCATCAGCATGTCTGGTGGCAGCGAGCAGCGCATGCGGATAGAAGCGTTTCACTAATATGCGACTGATACTCTGCTCAGTCAACGAGCGGGTTGGAGAGCTCTGCATTCTTGAAAGAGATGGTCTGCTGGCGTTGGACATATTCTCAGATGAATGTACCGCATTCAATGTTGCCAGCTGTTGCGAAGCCATCAAGTCGGCATGGGTTGATGTCACTCCTTCATCCTCAACATGTAACTCAACGCGGAACAGCAATGCATCTGATCCATCCATGCCATCGGATACCAATAAACGTGTCTCCAGTATGCGGCGATAGCGCGGGAGCAAAGCGGAAGATGAGGACGGCTGCTGCATCTCGCTCTCGAGAATTGTTGCATTCGATGGTTGCTCATCACTTGAATTCACCAGCAACGCTGTTCCCTTACTGCTCTCGGGTGGCTGATCGTTAATGGTTGCATTCTCGTTGGCATTCTGTTTCTTGCTCACCTTCCTCTTCATTTGAAGATACTCCTCCAGCGACTTGGGTCCTTCCGCCACACGCTTCTTCTTGAAATTCGCCGAGAAGAATGCGCGTGAAAATCCGCCATATGATGCAGCAGCCGAGGTAGCAGCGGCATTGTACGATGGATCCAACTCACGCATCAATTCTTCGAACTCAGCTGCGGCAATCTCCTCCTCACTCAACTTTGGGTTCCATGTATCCTCATCATCGTCATCCTCTACATCATCACCCAGCAGCGGGGCAGCAGGCATGACAGCCATTTCTTCCTTCTCCTCTGGCTCCCACTTCTTGGCTCTTGCCAGATATGGATTCCATGCTCTTGGTGTTGGCGCTCCTGGAACACCAGTTCTCTCATCCAGCCGCATGCCCATTGCACGTTGGCTTGAGTGTATTCGAGCGACTACTTCAGGTGCCGCATCAGGATTGAGAAGAGAGGAATGTCGGGTGGCATGTTGCAGGGATTCGAGAGTAATGCCACTGGCGACAATGGAAGAGCGTCTGTTGGATGGAGACGTTGCTACACTGCCACGGGATGGACTCAAGTGACGCGATGAAGACACTGACGCCCGTCTCGACGTTTGAGCTTGCGTACCACCATCATGCTGCTGCTCCGCCGTGGCAGTCACCTGAAAGCGGAACTGTATTGGTTGATCACTATCTTGGACACGGTCGACCATCGAGCCATCTTCATCTTCATCATTGATTCGCTCCACACGAATGGTATGAAGCAAAGACACATGTTGGATACCATCAACACCATCAAGCGGAAAAATAGCCGGACGATTGGGAACAGACTCATCTCCTTCCTGATACATGTTGAGATGTGTCAATGTGTGTGGAGACAACATGTGCAGCTCTGCTGATGATGTTCCAACAAGCAGTACCAATCGATGTGCATGAGCAGCTTGATGTCGGAAGGATGCAGGAGTGGATTGAGGTTGAGGGTGTGATGGAGAGATGCGTCCATCCTTTTCAAATTGGCTGTTGTCGATACCATGCCAGCTATCATAGCTAGCCAAGTCATGGAGTAAACAGAATTGCAGACATGTGATGGCTGGATTGGATTCGCTCCGTGCATGATGTTTCGAGGCATGAATTTGTACACTTCGTCTCTTTGTTCCAGAGTCCGGTGCCCAACTGATAAGTTCACCGTTCGCATCGCCGGTCACAAGGAAATCACCCCAATGTGCGAGTGCTAACACCTGACTTCGATGACCGACTTGCTCAGTCAATAGATGATGAGAATGCGACGTCGTCTTGTCCATCTTCTTCTGCCCAATATTCGTCACATCACCGTCGTCGTCATCAAGTGTATCAAAATGCTTCATGTGTGATGGAGTCCATCTCAATACATTCTGGCTCCACCCAATTGCAACAATACACTGTGACCGACTCGACAATGGTGCGACAGATGTGATCTCCATTGGAGTCTTGAGCTTGGAAGTGGAAGGACGCATAGCAGATGCAGGAGTGAATACATGCAACAATTGTCCATTGTTCTGATTCCATAAAATAATGCGACCATGATGGCAAGCCGTGAGCAGCCTTCGTCCATATGAATCGTGAGACGCAGCAGTGACTGGTGCTCGATGTCCCATTTCTGCCGCACTACCACTCGCTCGTTGTTTGTTCCTGTTCTTGTTCATGGAGGCGACGTCCGAGTCCAGCACAGTTCCACCTTGTAGGTATGCTTCATCTCCTTCATTGGCCGATGCAGCAGCACTGAACTCAAATGATGGTGTGGGTTGTGCTAATATGTCCTTGCTAGCCGTCGTATTATCGTCCGTTGGGTGATCCAAGTTCCATATACGTACGACAGCGTTGGACGCAACAGTGACAAGCTGATTGAACACATGCGAGTAGAGGGCAGCAACAATCGATGCACTGTGCGCACGGCGATCACGTGGAACGAGGACCAAAGGCTTCTGTGCAATTGGTGGTGGTGCGCTGGTCGAAGGTTGGTTGGAAGACGAATTGGTGGTGCGAATAGGAACCAATGCAGTGGATGGCGCAGTAGACATGCTATTGCTCATCCCTCCAATGCTCACATTTGTCATGGCTCGATTATCCGGACTTGGTTGGATGTTCCAGAACGATATCTCCTCTCCGCCAATCAACAACTGTCTTCGTTGTGAATCAAACGTAGACGCACTGAGACCAGTGCCTAGTTCCTCTGAGGTTACATCGAGCGCTTCTTGAATGATCCGCATGTTTCGAATATCATACACACGAACTTTGGATTCAGCCAACACGCAGAACAGTTGGTTGGATGCTTCAGAGACGACGACATCAGCGATATCGGATGGTTGTGGATCCAACACCCATGTTGGTTGAGGGATATGTACGTCCCAACCAGAGAGGATACGATCGAAGCCAGCACTGAGAAGTAGCCGATTACTCTGAGCAAAAGCGAACGAGAATAAGCCACATTGGTGTCCTGCATGAGACCTCGTGCTCGTGCCAATTCCCATTGTTGCCGTCAGATCTCGACCCATGTAACGCAAGACACTTCCCGCTTCAACATCCGTCAATGCCAATCGACCATCCATACCACAGCTCACCACACCACCGAGGTCCTTCGTGAAATTCGCCACCTTACGTACAGAAGAATTGGAATGGACGTGTGGCAAGAAAATGGAACGGGCATGAGTGGAGGTGTCGTAGAGAGAGATGCTACCGTTGATACTTCCCACAACAGCGAGATGCCTTTCCATTGCTGAAGATATCGATGATGCATCTCCATCTTCACTCTCTGCCGCCACAACGAACGTACTCCCTCCGCCACTTCGTCCACCTCTTCCAGTCACGTCGTGCGGTCGCACCACTTCCAATGCACCCGGTCCTGGTGTCTCATGCACACTCCACTCCGCAACTTTTTCGAAACTTCTTCGAACCAATTGAAAAGATTGAAGACGCCGATCGGAAGTGGCGGCAAGAACGGCTTGAGACTTGTGATTGGGGAATGGTGCAAGCGAGACGAGAGGGAACAGGGCTGGGCGCGCTGCATCGAGTTTCTCGCGTTCAGCTTGAGCATTTGTACCACCACGACGAGATGGAACTGGCATGGGTCGACCACGCACACCTCGGCCACCACCTTCCGCTGCCAACGCGACACAGGCAAGCGTTTGAGCAATCGCAGAGGATGCTGTCGCACCAATAGCGGAACGATAGATATCCATCTTGCGTTGGTATGGTGATGCCTTGTTTGCGATGCTCGCACTTGATCGAGTCGTGGATGTAGAGCGATTTGTTCGAGCTGACATGGGTCGAGCGCTGGATGGCAGTGTGGCAGTTCTTGCAGTGGGCTTGGGGATGCGACGAACTGATGCGGAAGAAGAGCGTGCAGTCTGCGGACGTGAATGTGAACAGGCTCGGCGGGCATTTTGTTCGACATCATTCACTGTTGCACCGGGTGCATCCTCATCTGCAACACCTTCCTCATCAAATCCATACAAACGTGTGCCAGCACTCTCATCATCATCACCACCATCATCATCATGCATCATAGCCATCACCTCCGGCATGTTTTCATCTTGCCCTGGCTCTTCACTTTCAGAATCGTCTGAGTGAGTCTGGTCATCGTGTTCAGATTCTTCGGAAGGCTTAACGAAACGTCCATGCGTATTCGACTTCGCCATGGATGCTTGACGAGATGCAGTGCCTGGACGTGAAGAGATGGGAGTGGTGGTGTTGCTGCGTCTCATGCTCTTCTCTCCACTTCCACTTGGTTTTGTCTTTGTCACAGTGCCCTTCGAGCTCGAGTTCGGGATAGAATGCACTGGTGCATGCAATGGGAGGTTATACATGTATTTCCTACTGAGTGTATCAAAGACCATGATTGCACCACGATTCGTACGAGCAAGAATCTTGGAGGACGTTGTGGGAAAGAGCAGGGAGGGACCAACGGATGGCAGGACGAGGAGTTGAACAATGGAGGAACGACCATGTGTATCACTTCGGCGAACACGCGTGCGGACAGCACGACTCGCATGTGTGGCAGAGAGAGGAGCTGTGCTTCGGCGCACACCATCATCATTCGTCTTCTCATCGACTGCGCCGGACAGTGCAGGCATGATGGCATTGGTTCCAACAGGTGCAATGATGAATGTTCCTGCTCCGGCATTTGCTCTCCATGCAGCTTCCATCTCTGTCACAATGTATTCAAGCAGATCATTCCATTCCAATCGAGGTTGCATCTGGCCATCGTTGCCACCGTCACTAGTGGCAGCACCATCCGCGAGGAATGACGCGCTGGATGACGATGATGCAGACATCTGATCAAACAATCTTTGCAAGAATGGGCGGGATTGGTGGGAGCAATTCGCAAAGAGATCGATGAACTCAGTGTCGGAGAGACCCAGACAAGGCTTCGCGCAAGATTGGTTGCTGTTAGTGGTTTGAGCGCCTTGGTTATCGGCGATATCACTGGAAGAAGCGGTATGTGCGGAATCCTGTTGGTTAGCGAGCTTCTTGCTGCTACTTGCATTATTGGCTCGAGCCATCCACAATCTTTCCAACAATGGCAAAGCCGCCACGATATCCAACTGACTGTCCTTCGACAGATGAACACCACGCTCGCGTAACATGCGCGCCATGACTTCGCCGACCTTGGCGAAATCGATTGCGGAGGATGCTGGTGATGGATCTGCAGCTGGCAACGCTGGACGAGATGAAGCGGATGAGAGAGCCATGTGTTGTGCAGCGTAGCCGCTCCTAGCAACTGCATCGGATTGTTGTTTCAACAACAAGTTCCACATCTCCGTGTCCATCTCCTTCTCTTCGGCGGGTGCGCCAGTATCCGATCCAAATACCTCCTCGACTTGAAATGGGTCATGTTGTGGTCCCAGCAGTGCGATGTGGCTTCGATGGAATGATTGAATGTCTCGCGCGAGATTCAATGCCTGGACGGTTGCGGCGGCTGGACGTAGCACATGGGACCAGCGGCGTTGGATGGAACGGGGGCGGGGATCGAGTCGGACCTGTTTCGGCTGTGATGATCTCGAATTCGTTGTGTTGTCGACACGTGCACCAGCAGCAACCTCAGCTTCTAATTCTGCAATTGCATCAGCGCTCACTAATTTCATGCCTTGCAATGCATGGTTTGAATCGGTCTTGTGTAACGCCTCCTTGTTAGCCTTGTTGCCAAGAAGTTCGTCCAATTGACTCGCACCGGCATCGCCCTCTCTTGTGCGCGATGATGCAGGCCGTTTGAGCCATTGAGACCAGAGTCGAGCTCGTTCACGTTGCGATGTGACTGCTGAGGAGGGACGTGCTGAAAGCGCTCTAGTTGTCTCACGTGGCACAATGGCGTTGAAAGTAGAAGGAACAGGTGATGCGACGGCTGCACTCATGTCTGCTACATCGGTG
>Ga0256776_1000134_pt1 | contig 13657 bp, 1 predicted proteins | sample MC6MC0927MT_FD_186069 | JGI IMG/M metagenome (GOLD analysis project Ga0256776, IMG submission 186069) | Metatranscriptome of enriched soil aggregate microbial communities from Iowa State University, Ames, United States - MC6-MC0927-MT... | ecosystem: Environmental > Terrestrial > Soil >... | reverse complement strand
TTCTTTTTTTTTTTTTTTATTATTACCCATTCTTGTGAAATCGACAGGCTCCAGGACGGCGAGTGCGTAGCATATGCATGCGCACAGTTCGGGTTCGAGTTGGATTTCATGAAGTTGAATGAGTCTGATTATAGTTTGATCGAAAGGTTTGACTATCTTGTTTGTTGTTGATCTGTTTGTTGACAGTAAGTTCCAATGTTTGGTTAGTGCAACTCCGCCTCGTTTTGTAAAGGCTGACACTGGCAGTGCGCCTGCATTGGTCCGAGACATCGGTGACATGTCAGTGAGACATGATTTCGCAACAGTCAATGCCAATGAAATGAGTTGCAGGATCCTCGGTGACTGTCGAATATGCAGATATCATGGTGGGATGGGATGGAATGGGACAGATTTCGTCAAGAACACGCTCACAATGGGATGTGTAGAAAAAATCGTTGCATGCTTAAAGAGGAAGAAGGATAAGAAAGACAGAAAGAGGTGAAGAGAGGAGAGGAGTGAAGGAATATGATGCAACGAACGGACATTTTGGTAGGTCAGAAACAGAATGCCATGAGAATACAAGTGCCACCAAATGGCAGAGAACGAAAAGGGGGCCGCGCAAATGACGGCTGAGACGGATGAGAAATGATGAACGAGAGACAGAAAAAATACAGCTACAAGTGAGAAGGGACTGGACAGAACGGATTTTGTGTTTCTTCCATCTCCTTCAATCGAATGATGGATAACGACGCTTGTCATGAGTCAGTCGCATTGTCCAAGCTTACTGTCTCGACACTTGTCTATCCATGCGGCTACTCTTATGCACGGGTGCAGCCAATTTGGGGAGTGGTGTGGGAGTGAGGGGCTGGGCATCATACTCACCCGACCCTGACCCTGAGCCCGATCCTGACCCCGAGCCCGATCCTGATCTCGATCCTGATCCACTCCTCTGTACACGGAGGACGTCATCTGCATTGGGTTGCAGATGGGCTGGACGTGCAGGGAATTCGACCGTTGATCCTGGTGTGGAGGTGAGGTGCGTGGCTTGGGTGAGTGGTGCGGGCACATTTGCCGCCATTGGTGTGGGACGTTGGACGCGCTCACCGGATGCGATGACCGAGCGTGGGAAGGAGCCACGTCTGCCTGTACGCATACAGTAACCAATCAACCAATGGGGACTGGATGAATCCAATACGACAACGATATCGCTGGCCAATAGTTCGAGTTCATCTGGCAGTTGTGGTTTATATGATCGGATGCATCGATACTGTCCCTCCTCGAGATCATCCAATCCCATCCTGTACGCATCACTCGCTGCACTCAACTGTGCTGCACTCTTCCAATGATTGGCTCCATTGCTGGTATCGACTGGTTCCGTGTCCAGGGTATCAACAGGGGCGGATGGACCAGACCAACTCTGACCAGGGGCAACATTGGATGGAGTGCCCTGCACTGCTACAGATGCATCACTATGAATATGAACGGTTGGGACATCTTCGGATGCATCCGGCTTGCTAGCAGGAGCGGCCGCGGGTGGTGGTGCCGATGCCGCGGCTCTTGCTTCAGCAATGACCAGTTCAGGTGGTTGTTTGACTGGTGACAGTTCGACTCCTCTGGGACTCTCATCTGATGCGAGTACATTTCGCGCACTCATACTCTGCTTATCGAACATGGCCGGAGCAGTCTTGTTTCGAAGCTTTCGACGCTTGTGCATGACGACGGCACCAGCAGACACACCCACGACAGCAAGTGCAGCTGACACAGAGATGACAGCCACTGCCCACAGTGGGAATGCAGCATCCGCATCATCAGCAGTTGGTGCATTGGGTGCAGTATTGGGTGGTGGAATGACAGTCAGTGTGATCAAGTCGTAGCCAACCGTCTCCGTATTGATCTGACCTTGCTCAGCCAAGTCCTTGATCTTATCGCTCAATACGGTCAAACGATCAACCTGCTCAACTCGCTCACTTGTACTGTGAGTGACATTGAGATAGTCAGCAATGGTCATACTCACAACGGTTGAACCGGGCTGCACACTCACAATCTTGATGCGTGATGGTTCAATCTCAAGTAGGAGAGCAAGATTCGACACGAAGTCTGGTCCATAGAAATCATGAATGCTGACCGCCAATGCCATCGTTACTTGCACCAATGGCTTCTGAACGATCTCATACACACGCTTGTATGGGTCAGGATTGCCACGCAGGAGGATCTTGATGTGGCGATCCTGTGCACTGAACTGAGAGGCACCAGCGGGTGAGCTGAATGTTGGCGTGATCGTGTTATCACTCTCGACCAACTCACCATTATGCATGACTTGCAAGACGAGTGGCTGAGTGTAGAAGAATGAGATGAGTACGGCCTCATTGGGGTCGCCACTACGGAATGAGATTCGAGTAATCTCTGGATTGCTGCCCTCCCATCGAACCTCATACATGTTCCCAGGCATGACATTGGCCGGGTACTGACCGAAGTAGAATCGCATGGGACACTCATCATCGATGGGTCCATTGGAGAAGTCCGTTCGGTTCTCAATCGTATTGATGCGTGTGAGAAGGAGTGGGCCTGGAATTCTCAGACCGCGATCAATATCCATATTCTCAACGACGATGGGTCGATAGCTGGAATCATCACACTCGATTGCACCCCACTCGCTGTGACCCAAACATGCATCACCTGGCTTCGCTAACAGAACATTATGTGAGAGGAGTGTATGGCCAGGGCTGGGTTGGCTGGAGCTGGTCGAGAGACTCTTACCGAGAGCCGTGCCATCCAGGTCCGTCAGCGTCAACTGCTGCAATCCATCACATTTCGTTGCACATTCAGCTGCACCAATACCTGAACGATACATGAAGTCGAATTTTGCATCCGATTCGACATCATTCCATCCAATCTCACTCAGATACATGGCGGGCGTAAAATCTCGCTGCGTTGGATTCCATGCCAATACACGACTACGCTGAGTGCAATCAGTGGCAGTGAAATGAGCGAAAGTTGTACGAGTGACGTTCAACATACCAACTGCACCACTGTTAGGCAGACCATACCGCTTCTCCCATGGCATCGAACATAGACGCTCAGGCGTGGTTGGGGGGCGGCAGACAGGTAGACCCCCACCATTCATACCATCAATGAAGCAGGTCTTGCCTCGGTTGGTGTACTGTGTGGTCATGAGACCGATACGACGCACAGCAGCTGTATAGACACTGTTACATGCGTCTCCTCTCACATCCTCCTCATTCGCTGCTTTACAGATGGATGATTGACTACAGTCGGCTGATGCAGCGGTTGAGCCCATAATAACACCACCATCAATCAGTCCATAGCTGTTCGCGAACCCGCTGAAGAAGTTCAGACTAATGCCGATATGTGAGTCCGATACGATGACATTACGAAGTTGAACACTATTCGTCTGATCGACTGTAATGATGGCAACATGTGCACTCTTCCACGCTGTGAAGCCAACTGCCTGAACACACTTGAATTGTCCATTACTGAGTAACCACACACCAAGACGGGCAGCCACTACTGCATTGTTATTAATGCTCGGGGTCGAGCCACATGCCTCAGGATGGAAGACAATACCGCCATCCTCACTACCACCAATGGCATTATCCGTCATCTTTGTGACAGGTGCATCCACATAGATGGCCGCAAATGGATTCACCCAGATGGCTGTATCATCGGGGGAGCGTCGTGTATCAAGGATGAGATTGCGAGTGATAGTTGCACCCGGTGAGTCAGCATCGATGAATACCGCACTGCGATACGCACGGAAGATGACGTTACGATCCAATACAACATTAGGTGCACCAGTCATGGCGACAGCATAGTTGAGGCCATTCGTGAATGAGCATCCAACAATGGAGTTGAGCTTGAGTGTCGGATTGACGTTGTATGCAGTACCAGCTTGCTTCGGGAAGTAGTTGAGGAATACACCCGCATGCTCCATCGATTGTTGGCCCAACTGTCTGAAGTCAATATAGCTCGCACTCATACTGCCAACGAATGGGCTGGCCTCACCAGGTGTAACGGATGGAATCTCAGAGACGACAACATGGCCGCCATACGTTGCATCATCACTCAGATCGGAGCCAATGATGATGTTACGGCTCAACAAACCAACCATGGCAGCAAGTCGAACATTACTGGGGCCAGATGGATTGGTCGTTGAGGAGGTATCGATGGTGCCTGCAAAGTGAGTGTAGGCAGCTGCGTGATCGAGTGTGAGCGTATTACCACTGATAGCCGTGATGGTGAATGACTCCGTCTGAGTCGATTCATATTCCGTGGGTGCCACAGCGATCTCATCACCAACCTTCCAGTCAGCTGGTACTTCACTCAATGTCATGGTCGTCTGTCCTGCGGTGAGCGTGGTGGACAGGTTGGTCCACGTCGTGGCCCGTGGCACTCCATAGAATCCGAAGTGTCCGAATACAGCCAACACCTTGTTGCCCAGGAATTGTGAGTTATCAACGACGACGGTCTTGGACATGCGATTACCAACAAGTGTCAGCTTCAAATTCGTCGTGTGTGGCTCATCTGCACTACCCGCTGTCATGCGGCCAAAGACAACGAATGCATCAGCCGTGAGCTCGAGATCCTTGCTGGGGTCGAATGATAGTGCACCCGCCACAGTAATCTTACCGTAGCGTGTTGCGTTCGGTGCTTGCATGTCATACATGATATTCATATCACTCTCAATCATGACATCCTCACCTTCCAATGGCACACGGCCACTGGGCCAGGAGTTGGGATCGGACCAGGGAAGGGTGGCATTGGGAATCGCAGGAGGTGGTGGTAGGGGACAACCGGACAGTGGACATTGCAGGGCATCGATATTGGCACGCAATGGATTCCAATGCGTCCATAATGAAGTGTTACGCGCAGAGATGATGAAATTCCAGGTTCCATTACGGCCAACAAGGTTGCCCATGGTTCCTGTACCCATGTCATCCTCGGCGGTAATCTCCGTCTGCTTCCATTCACGCATGACCCCATTGGCTGGTGTGACAACCTTGTAATTATATCGATAGTCCGTGTAGTTTGCTCTGAATTGCATCCATTCACTGCTCTCCTCCTCGCCTGGTCGTGCGAGTGTGCGCACATATTCAGGCTCACTATAGCGAACGTGGAGGGATCGCCAATCCATGCGCGTGTCGAATGTCAGGTCATAGGCATGGCGAGTGACAAGTGGCACAACCCAACCATAGATCTCCTTGGGAAGGAATGCGACCGCACTCGAGCCTTTGCTCGCTGGTGCTGCACTGATCTGACCCAGTCCATCCGTCTGTGTCAATCGGATATAGAGCCAATCCAACTCACGCGGTGAGTGACCATCGAATTGAACACGACGAATACGAACCCGATTATCACACACGTGACCATTGTCGAATGCTCCGCTGGTATCGACCGTACACTCAGGCCAGTCATTGACCGTGCGTCTGAAAGTAACGGACGAGTTGACTCCACCAGTGAGCGTACCGTCCAGATCCATGAAGATCTCCTTGAATGGAATCGTCCATCGGACTTTCTTCGCACTGTTGAAGAAACGAATGCGTGCAGTACGAATCGTGTAACCACCCTGTCGCAATGTATCATCCTGTCCGCACACGTTACATCCAGCCATGGCGCCACTGTCCGCATAGTTATGGAAGTCAGCACCATCAATATGGAAGTATTCATAGCCCGGACTCCAGATACCAAACTTCATACTACGTAATGGACGATTGACTGGGTCCGTTGTAGCAACGAATAAGGAATCCTTCACATGGGGACGATTGAGTTCATACGGCACACCGGGCATCTTCTCCCAACTGAGCTCCGATGCGGCATTTTGAATGAGTTTCGCATTGACGTGATGTAGGTCACCATTCGTACGCCCAAACACTCCATGAACACCGTTATGGAAGGCGGTGAAATTCATGAAAGTTTGTGGAGCGGTTGGTGAGTTGGGATCACATGGCCTCAACAGTGGCAGATAGGTAGGATAGATACGTAATCCATGTACCCCATTAGCATAGGCCGTATTGTTGAAGAATTCACCCAAGTGTCCATGTACGGGACAGATGGTTGGCGTGTAGCTGGGCCCAGTTGGATTACCAGGTAACTCCAGCCAGTATCCATCATTGATACATCCCGCCGCGACATTATGCCGCCAAAAATTTTCTGGACTCTGCGTCCAGAATGTTGCCGGCTTCGTATCGGATTTGAGCATGGAGGTCAGACGGATGGTATGAACACCCAAATTACCACTAATCACATTATGACGCTCATTACCATCCTCAACGAAGAAAGTGTGACCGCGCACATACGCTGCGACATTATCCTGCACGCGTGCATAGTGTGAACCATGAACGGTCACGGCTCGTTGGAATGAATCATGAATGGAGTTGGCGCGCACATAGGAGTCCGCCACCTCACCAGCCAAATGCCAATGTAAACTGTAGCGACCCAAGTTATGGCTCTGACCCATATGTCGAACCTCAATATTCTCCACACGCATGATGCCACCACGTAAACTCATGACGTGACCACCATACAACTGACTCGCTGACTGATCATCACCCTGAATGACAATGTTACGTGTAAGGAGACCGATGGCATACCGCATATCGACCTCACTGTGACCATCATACGTATGACGCTCAGCGACGTGATCATACGTCAATGGCTCAGTGAAGGTGACCGTTCGCTTATCAGCACCAAGTGACGCAACGATACGGCGCTCCGTCTGTGACCAGATCCGATGACTGGTGATGACGACTTCTTCACCGGGTGCATAATCAACATCCTCATCAGTCACCACACTCATACTACCGGCCAGTGCAGTGGTTCCAACCTTGGTCCATACACGCGTACGTGGTATACCATGCAAGTCGAGTCTGCCGCGGAATTGATCATTGGCATAGGCAGGGAGGGTGGATGGATCAACACCGGGCTCAAGCTTGGCCAATGGATTATGCGGCACAGCGCCAACTCCCTCAACCATTTGGTATGAGATCGGACCGCTCACTAACACCTTGCTGCCATAGTGCGGCAGTTCAACATCCTTCCAACGGTCACCATGTAAAGTGATGACAGCACGCTTGGTGTATGGTCGTGACTCCGTACCAATCTGGAAGAGTCCACCTTGATTGTATATGTAGCTTGCATTCAAGTTGATATCCTTGGTCTCATCAAATATGAGCACCCCCTGCACGAGTAGGAAGAATAGTCTTGGTGGTGACATATCCAACAACACTGCTTGTCCCTGTGGGATGACGACTGTGTCGCCCTCAGTTGGCATCTCTTGGAAGCGCCAGGTGGTGAGGGAGGACCAACGATCAAGGTAGCGGAAGACAGGGGGAGTCGGAGGAACGAGAGAACTGGGTGAGGGCGGAGGAGAAACGAGAATGGCCCAACCATTTGTGGTGCTACCCTTCACTCTCACACCAATCTCACGACCAGATGGTGCTGGACGTGCAACCGTGCGTGGTGACGTGAGACAAACAATGGTCTGACCTGCGGCATCCACACTCTGTACAGCACATGGATAGTCATTGAGCGTCACCTCATGTGCTGATGGCGTGGATGCAACGAATCCTGCACCAGTGATGGTAACCAACTCTCCTCCCAAGGCCGACGCGAACTCTGGCTCGATGGCTGAGACGGTTGGAGTCGCGCTGAGGCTGTATGAAAATTTGTCTGCCGCAGTTGCTGATGCTGGAAGATCATAGCCAGCTGGATTCTGAGGTGGCTGAGCTGTGACAGTCACCTGGACGGGACATGCAGCCAGGTCCGTCAATGGGTCAGAGATGTCCGTGACTCCTCGTGCAGCGATATTGAAGCCTTGAAACTCAAGCTCTTGCAGTCTCACCAATGTTGAGATACGGAAAGAGAAGTAACGATACGTCTTGTTGACCATCGGAGTTGGAGTATTGGTGTCGACAATGGTGATCTGGTTCCATCCCTCCAATGCCTCCGTCACTGTTGCCACCTCCTCCCAATCCACATTATTGTTGGACGCATAAAACTTGCCGCCGAGCACACTGGCTGCTTGTTGATAATCCGGATACCAGCGCACACGCGTTAATGCAAGGTTCGTCTGGTTACCCATATCCAACACAATATTCGCACCAGTTGAAGCGGAGATGAATGGAGTATCACTCACCACGGCTCCATCAAACAGAGTGGAGTAGACAGATCCAGCGGCTGCACCAGTACCAGACGCCGTACCAATGGCACGTGTCACAACGGTTGGACCAAATCGCCGTAAACGCTCGAGTGTGTTCACTGGACTTGTCAGACACGTCACTTCACTGAATGAACTCGTCTGAACTAAGCATTGTGAATTGCAGATGCGTACATTCGTCTGAGACGGAGCATTGCCGAATCCACTACCGGTCAATGTGACCAATGTTCCACCACCATATCCACCAGTGAGAGTCGAGACGGCATCGATGGAGAGAGGTGGAGAATACATCTTTGGCGCTCCATCCGAGGTTCGAGCCCATCCATTTCCAGCAACATTGAGCAAGACTGCATGGTCGCCTGCTGGCACCTGGCCCATCGTACATAGGAAGACAGTATCCGACCAGCTGGCTGATTGGATGGCGCATGGAACCCCACCAATGCTCACCTCAGTCGATGCACTGTAGACAGAGCCAAATCCACTACCCTGAATCGTCATGTCATTGCCATACGCACTCGCGTATGTGATAGTCGCCGTTAAACTCAATAAATATTGGAAGGTGAAATCCGAGTTCGACTGGGTGAGACGCAGGGAATAGACACCGAGTGGAATGTTGGACAATTCAATATCCGCACTGAAATAATCATCCAAATAATAGTACGATGAGACCGTGATCTCAAGTTGTGCATCCCACTGACTATTGCCAGCCATCGCTGTTTCTGGTGCCGGTGGCATGATGAGGACGAGTTGAGTCGCACTGCTGCTCTCGACATAGACTGGCGTGCCAGTCGCCTTGAGTGTCACACGATTATCGACGGAACGAGGCGAGAAGCCACTGCCAGCAACAATGACTCGACTTCCACCTGCAATACTGCCACCTGCTAGTTGAGAATCGACAGCCAGCTGGTATTGGAATCGTAAAGGTGTCGCGCTGGCAGCGAATCCAAGACCATCGAACAAGACGGATACGGGGAAGTCAGCAATGGTATGGGCGCGGACACCACATCGAATCGTGCTACTGCTTTGAAACCAAATATCACACTCCACATGGCCAATGAGGACGGATGCATTCGTGGCATTCAGGCCAACACCCTCAATATTCAGAACAGAGCCCGCACTGCCAGAGGTGGCGTTCATTGAATACACCATGGGTGTATCATCTGCCAGGAAGCGGAATGTACATGCCTCATCTGTCGCACCAGCACATACAGTCTTGACATTGTTGATGGACACACGAACCATTCCAATCAAACCAGATCCATCACCATCGAGATTGGCGGCACTCACATTCGTACTGCCCGTACGACATACGACATGCATCATATCATACTCCAATACATGACATGGGACGGTGAGATTGTTATGCTCATAGACACCAGATGCAGGAGCAGGGAACTGACCGGATGAGTTCGTGAGTATGGTGATGGAGACATCGATGTACTGTGGGTCGATGGATTGACTCGTATCCGTGACGAGGCGTGGTTGAGGTCTGAATCCTGCACCCGAGATGGTGAGTAATTGTCCACCAAACAAACTGCCATGATTGATGGACAGTGAATGGATGCGTAATGCAACATCGAGTGTCAATGATCCTGGATCAGCATGACCACGTCCAGCGATATAGACGACGGGCGTCTCCGCATTACTGGTCGAATGCGTATCCGGTGGCGGGGCACGCAACAATCGACAAACGATCTGTGTTGCATTGTTGGAGACGACGTGACACCATCGATCACCGAATCGTACACTCACTGCCTGTGTAAGGCTGGATGGATCCTCTGCACCATTGGGAGCAGCGACGGTGGATGCAGGAGGGATGAGACTCGCATCGGGTACGAATCCTGATCCAGTGATGGTGACAAGATTGCTGACTGCAGCACTCACCAAGCTTGCACTGAGTGCGCTGACAGTTGGAGTGAGAGATGCATCATACGTAAACGTCTCCGTCTGCGTCATGCCATTGATAGTGATGGACGATGAACCAGTGCCAGCAGGTGTTCTGCATACTGCCATTGTTACGCTGACACTCACCAGCTCACACGTCTGGTTGCCGAAGAGAATGGAATCATCCGATCGGAATCCACTGCCACTAAACATCACCAATGTTCCTCCTTGTTCACTACCAGTCAATGGAGAGATCGAGTCGATGCGCAACGAGTATGTGAGTTGTGGCAGTGAGTTGGGTGCATTGAGACCACGATTGGCGACATTGACTTGAACGACGAAGCTGCCCGCAGGCAAGTCCGGCACAGTGCAGGTCAATTGTGAGCCAGATGCCGTGACCTGTACGTTGGCACATCGAATGTTCTTGTCGAAGTCCGCAGCGAGACTTCCCGTCGATCCCTCATGGAATGCGACAACATTCTCCGAGGCGACAGATGAGAATCCCGTACCACTGATGGTGAGGACATCACCTGCAGCGGTGGCATTTGATGGGTTGAGTGCAGTGATGGTTGGAGTGAGGGCAGAGTCATACTGATAGTAGCAGTCACCAGACTTGGAGCCACCCATGACGCCGAAGTTTGCATCCGCCACAGCACCCGCACCGCACACTGCCTGAATGCCAGCAATCGAGAGTTGAACACGGCTGACATCCTGAGAGCGTGAGAGATAGTCAGCGGGGATGGTATGCCAGTAATGTGCAGTGTTGTCACCCTGTTGCAAGTAGCTAATCTCCAATCGCACATTCTCGCCAGTCAGCGTATCATTGTTTGGTTGCAGTAATGGCACGAGTCCATTGGGCTGATTGAATGTGATGACGAAGGTTTGACCATCCAGCTTGTTGCCTGATTGGCTCACTTCCACATCACTGATGCCAGTCACACGCTGCAGTGCTTGTCGCACTTGAGCAGCCGATGCATCGGATGCAATGCGCGCAGTATATTCACCGTTCATGTTGTTAGTTGGAGTATTGAGAACCTTAGTGGCATCTGGGCTCCAGCCTAGGATGAATGTACCCGACGCAGGTTGACTCGGTGTGGTCAGTCGAGTCGATGAGAAGAAGAATGGCTGGGCGTCGGATACAGCAATGAGACCATCATTGACGATGTTGAGCGTTCCGTATGGTGTCGCACTTGGACAGTTGAATTGTACGGTGAAGTTTGCAGCCGTTCCATTGTCTGCACGTACGATCGTCGCACTGGTACTCGTGCATGTCCTCGCGTTCTTCAGAACGTTTTCGATGGTGGCTTCGAATGAGGCAACCGTTGCATTCCCAATCCAAATCATATCGGAGAGCTGGCTGCCATATTGCACACGGAAATAACCACCCCCGACACCACTGAACGATAACTGTTGAACTTCACGACGCACATCGGTACGAATGGACAATTGTTGCACGGTGCGCAAGGAATGATAACGCAGGACGGCAGCAGATGGATAACCATCAGGCAAGGGAGTCGTAGCCTGATTGACACTCGCACGATCCATCTTCATTCCAACACTGAGATGTCCAACATCCCATGCATAATGGAAGTGTCGTACACGGATGGCATATTGCTTGCTGGCGTGGAGGTAGATAGTGCGTGAGAATTGTCGATCAGCTTGTGGGAAGTACTGAGTGGCATCGCCATCGAAGGATGCTTCCACTGCAAAGTTTGCCACACTCTCACTCCAGGATAGCCACAATTCTGCTCGTCGTGATCCTTGAATGAAGAACGTATAGTTCGCATCGAATGGTGGCGAGAATAATCCGGATTGTTGCTCCACGTATTGTTTGGATCGTGTGAAGTATGGATTCGTCAATGAGGAGGCTTGGGTGAGGGTCACATCGGGTTGAATATTATGGATTGCAATGTCATTGAACATGAGGCTGAGAGTATTCGCAACGTTAATATTGTACCAAATCTCCGTGTAGAGACCACGCGTACCAGCATAGTCAGAAGGAGCGGGTGAAGGAGGCGCGACGCTATCCTGTGCTGATGGCACACAAACAATCTCATTCTCTGTGCACTTGCGTGTGACACATGGCTGACCGGCGAGTGTCACTGTTGTGTTCGTACAATTGGAGTGGAAGCCCGACCCAGAGATGGTCAAGGGCGAGCCTCCTTCTGTGCCGCCACTCTGACTCGACATCGCACGGATGACAGGAACTTGGACGAAGTTGTAGATCGTGTCCGTTCCATCCAATGTGACAGCATAGCCGGAATGTGGATTGGATGCAAGACCAGCACCATGTACACTGGGTGAAGTAGCCTCATCTGGTCCAACTGGTGGCAGGATGGTGACCGTGAAATTGAGTCGTGCTGCTTCTTGCTCATGCAAGAAACACATAAATTCATTGGTATTCATCGGCTCAATATTGACACCAGTCAAGTAGCTTGCATCAACTGCAGCGGAGTTGTTTCGATAGATCTCAACCCATTCCTGCAATGGTGCGTAGTCCATCTCACACCATGTTGATCCAACCTGGACCTTCCATTGTGGGAACATGGTGGCATCACGGAAACTACCAGTAAAGGGAATCATGGAATTCACACCACCAGCACCAGCATGAGACCACACTTGACTGGTGTAGTAATCACGATACTCATACATACATTGTTTGCCCAGGCACTTCGCGAATGTATGAACACCAACACCAGTCACAGCAACTTGCACACTGTAGAGACCATCATCACCAAAGGGAGCAGGTGGGACGACACATACAATTTGATTATCCGTGGAGTAATAATCGATCTTCTTGCATCGATTATTTCCAATATATGCTTCAGTCGAACCCTCCGTTCCATCGCGCATGAATCCACTTCCAAAGATCGTCAACAATTGACCACCGAGCAAGGAACCGGTGCTGGGCTGAAGGGCTGAGATGACGGCCTTCACCTCATTCATACCCCACACACAGGGCATGGAAGCGAAGGCGAGGAGGGCCACCAACAACAAGTGTTGAACGGTGCGCATGGTGGTGATAGGATAGGAATACACGGTTCGGATAGATTCCAGACAGGGACAACTGCGCAACTAGGACCTGGTGTTAGGGGAAGAAGGAGTTGGGAGACTATGCAGAGCACAGTGCAGTCCCTCTCCGCTCACTCGACTTCGTCACTGCTCACTGCACAAGCAGAGGAGGGTGAGTGAACAGACGAATGATTCGTCACTCCTAAATGTAGGAATGGCAGCACTCGTCAACAAGTAGTACGACAAGCGGGAACAGATGGTGATGGCGATACCTCTGAATGGAGCTGCGGCTTCCCGCCCACAGCTCAGGATGCTCCTTCCACTCCTGCTCACTCACACTCAAGCAAGACAACACACGAGACGGAACAACTCTGAAAACACCACGCAAACAAAGAAACACGATGAACAAAGCATGTGTCGCGTGTGAGCACTTAGCGGTTAGAAATAGCAACTGTAAGGTCGGCTCAGCATCCGCGCTTCTGCTCGGCCTCCGTTCCTGTTCGGCCTTGTCAGACGCAGAAGACGCAACGGGATGACTTCACTCCTCCGCCATCTCCTCCCATTTGCCTGCCTTCCCACTGACCGTCTCGTCCAGTGTGTCACTTGTCA
>Ga0256776_1000133_pt1 | contig 13677 bp, 1 predicted proteins | sample MC6MC0927MT_FD_186069 | JGI IMG/M metagenome (GOLD analysis project Ga0256776, IMG submission 186069) | Metatranscriptome of enriched soil aggregate microbial communities from Iowa State University, Ames, United States - MC6-MC0927-MT... | ecosystem: Environmental > Terrestrial > Soil >... | reverse complement strand
GCCCATCACACGTCGCGTTTGATCCTCTTCCCACCTTTCCACATTGGCCTCATGAGTTTTGGTGGGTTTGGGTTTGGTGGTGGGGCGGGCGGGACGGGGACGGCTACAGCAACTCCATCTTTCAGTGGCTTTGGCACTCAGCAGCCAGCGCAGCCCGCCGGATCAGGGTTCGGACAGACGAGCTTCGGGGGATTTGGACAGACAGATGCCAGTGCATCCACTGCAGGCTTTGGTGCATTCGGTGCATCGACGACTCCCGCATTCGGTGGTACGGGTGCATTCGGTTCGACCGCTCCCTCCACCGGTGCCTTCGGTGCTCCCGCTTCCTCCACAGCAGGCTTCGGTGCCGCTCCAGCACAGTCGAATGCATTCGGACAACAATCACAATCGGGATTCGGCGCATTCGGGCAAACAGCCACACAGCAGCCACAACAAAGTCAATCCTTATTCGGCCAACCCCAGCAAGCAGCATCAACTGGTGGATTTGGTGGTTTCGGTGCGACTCAGCAGCCCCAGCAGACACAATCGACTGCATTCGGCCTGGGAGGGTTCGGCGCTCAACAACCACAGCAACAACAATCCACAACTGGATTTGGTGCATTCGGTCAATCACAACCAGCCCAATCCACTGGTCTCTTCGGTGCCTCCACTCCAGCATTCGGTCAGAGTAGCGCAGGTACGACTGGATTCGGTCTGGGAGGCAGCACGGGTGCATCCACAGGGTTTGGAGCATTCGGTGCCGCACAGTCTCAACCTCAGACTGGTGCATTTGGTGTTGGTAGTTTCGGTCAACAGCAAGCTACAGGTGAGCAGAAGGGTACACGTCACAAATTATTTCAACCATTGATCGAGACCGCCACTGTCAAGGTTGATGGGGTTCCAACCGTGGCGAAATCCGTCTTTCAAAGCATCACCTGTCTGCCGGAATACCAACATAAGAGCTTTGAAGAATTGAGGTTGGAAGATGAGGCGCTTGGATTGCAACAACCAGTCCAGCAACAAGGTGCAGGTATATTCGGTACACAATCCAGCGGATTCGGACAGCAGCCAGCACAGCAGCCACAGCAGGGTCAATCATTATTTGGCCAGCCACAGCAGACACAATCAACTGGATTTGGCGCATTCGGCACTCAACAACAACAACCATCCACTGGTGGTGGATTATTTGGTGCTGCAGCGCCCCAACAAGCACAGAGTGGTTTTGGAACATTTGGACAGACACAGACGGGATCAAGCTTTGGAACATTCGGACAGCCCACACAAGCACAACAGTCGACCTTTGCATTCGGTTCACAACCATCCACTGGATTTGGTGCAACCACTGCAACAGCTCCAGCAACGCAAGGCAGTACAGGTTTCGGTTTGTTCGGTGCCAACACCGGTGCACAACAAGGATCCTCCACTTTCGGTTCGTCGAGCCAACAACAATCTGGATTTGGATTTGGAGGATTTGGATCATCACAAACCCAGCCTGCACAATCGAGTGGATTCTCACTTGGAGGAACCTCAGCCACAGGTGCATCCACTGGTACAAGTCTATTCGGATCAACAGGTGGAGGGTTTGGAAGCTTCACTGCACCGGCGAGTAGCTCCTCTGCATCCAGCGGTGGATTCTCATTCGGCCCCACAACGACCCAGCAGCAGCAGCAGCCAGCAACAGGGACGAGTGGATTTGGTGGATTTGGATTTGGAACAACTCCACAAGCCGGCACAACTGGAACACAATCAGGATTCGGTTTCGGTGGCGGATTTGGTTCAACACAACCAACGACCCAGTCACAGACAACGGGCTCATTGTTCGGATCGACGGCACCGTCAACAACGAGTTTCGGATTTGGCACCACGCAACAGCCAGCAGCAACGGGCACAACGAATACGGGAACAGGATTTGGTGGCTTTGGTAGCTTCGGTGGATTTGGTGGATTCGGGCCAACACAACCTGCAACGACCACAACGGCAGCAGGAACACAACAACAGCAGCAGCAGACGGGATTTGGATTTGGAGGATTTGGACAGCCCGCTGCTACGGGAACTGCACCGACCACAGGAACGACTACTGTTCCACAGCAGCAATTAGTTGCAAAGGTTGATGAGAATAGCTTCTTACAATCCTTCCTCAATACTTCCACACAACAGATACAGAAGACGGCTGTGGGCCTGTCACAGAGTCAAGCCATGATGGGTCAGGCGAGTACAGCGGGTGCCATCAGCAGTGGAGTCAGTGGTCTCATGGCTGGCACTGGCGCTCCTCTACTCGTCTCTCATGCTCCATCCACTCCACGTATTATGCAACCAAGTACTGCACTCGTTGCTCATACACCAAGATCCGCTGCACGATTGCGTCCACGCGCATTCATCGCCGGGCCAAGTCCATTACGTGGTACACTTGGTGGTGCTGGCCTATACACCTCATCCCTTCCTTCACCCAGCCATTCTCATTCCCTCTCCCTCTATTCTCCATCCAATGCCGCCTCATCCTTCCTTTCCACCTCTGCTTCTGCTTCTGGTGTTGGTGGCCCCTCACACACTCCTGCACTCACACCTGAGTTGTTGGTGAGCAGACGAAACCTTCGGAAACTCGCCAATATTCCCCTTCCACAAATTGTCACGTTCGAAGATGAAGAAAAGACTAATGGAATGCAACAACAACAGCAGCAGCAACCACATGAAGAAGAAAGTAAGGAATCGCCCGCTCGCATCCAGCAGATTCCATCATCCACCTCCAAGAATAATCTCACCTCTCCTTCCTTCTCACGGAATGCCAGTGTTCGTGAGGAGGAATCAGTCTATCCGAACTTGGATCGTGATTCATCCTTCCGTCCATCCCTCTCACGTCAAGCATCCACACGTATTCTTGGTACACCACTGCGTGAGGAGAGGAGTGGCAATGGAGGCACACCGGGATCAGGAAGCAGAGTATCGTCAGCCAACCGGAAGTCGAATCTGACAGATGATGACCGTGCCGCATTACCCATCCTCGAACGTAAGGGCTACTCCACTGTACCCGACCTATCCGAACTTGCGACTTGGACACGACGTCAATTACAATCCGTTCCAAATTTCCGTGTCGTTCATGAGACGATGGGCAGTGTTAGCTGGGAGGGATTGACGGATGTCACCGATCTCAACCTGGATGAACTCGTCTTATTCGAACGGAATCCTGACACGGGTGCATGTAGTGTGGAGGTGTATCCAGTGGGGAGTAAGTTGCCACCTGAAGGAGAGAAGCTCAACAAGCCCGCTGTCATTCAAGTCAAACAATGTTGGCCGCCCCATCTCAATGCGACACTCATCAAGGAGACACGCAAGGGAACATCATCCGAGGAGGATCGTGAGAAATTGGAGAAGAAATTAAAGAAGTATCGTAAGAAATTACATGAAGCCACAACGAAAGCTGGTGCAGAATTTCTCAACTATGATGGAGAAGATGGAACATGGAGCTTCAGAGTCAAATGCTTCTCGTAAACTACCATCCATCATCCAACACTCCATCTGCCATCCAGCCACATAACCCCCCGACCAGCGTAATGAAGAACCAGAGTCGGTGCCACCGCCCTTGAGAGCAAATGCGGTTTCACCTCTACGCCGTCTCCTCCGCAGCTTCATCCACCATCCGCCGCTTCCTCTTCATCCACCACCGCAGCTATCACCTCGCCGACCTCACAACTCACAGCAGCACTGATGCAGCCATTTGTGATAGATATATGCAGCGCCGACCCAACCTTTTATTGTTCGCCCCCGTCTTCCTCCCTCCCGCACCCATACAACCATCCTCATCATTCCATTCGTAGCACGTTCGTTCGACCTCTCATATCAACTCTCACCATCAACTTCACAACTAGAATTAACGCGCCAACGTTCAAATACTGCTCAACTCCACAACATGACAAGCTAAAAGGGTGATCATGAGCACAGCAACTCCCGTCGCAATGAGAGGGTGTGGCCGCCAAATGTAAAAAAGTGCTGGAGAGCTGGATCGGGCCGCATTTCTACTAAAATTTGATTGTTTGCATTTCTCTCGTTTTTGTTTGACTTGATTGTCTTCCTCGTTTGTTCTTGTTTTTTTGTCAGGTTTTTGTTGTTGATGAGGGATGCGCTCAGTCAATGGCTGAAGGGGGAAAAAGCTTGACAAGGTTGGGCTTCAGTGACAGTGACAGCTGCATCAAGCCTCAGCCTCAGCTTCAGCTTCACTTCCATTCAACACCGAGCTCACCCATCCATTCGGCTGCATCATCATCACTCACACTTCAACTTCATTCACCACCTCCTTCTCATCACCGTCATCATGTCCGTGTCAGGCTTCGTTGATCGTTTGTTGGACCATGTGCTGCCGGCTCAGCTTTGTTCCCTCTTCTCCCCTCCACTCGATGGGTCGGCCATTCGTTCCTCACTCAGCGGACGAGGCAGAGAGCACGGCCAGGGGAGTGGAATGGAACTACAGAATCTCACACTCAATGCACAACAATGCAATCAACTACTCTTCCCATTCATGCCAGTTGCTCTGAAGAGTGGCAGGATTGATGATGTGAGTGTTCGTGTGGAGTGGAGTCGACTCACCACGCAGCCGCTCCATGTTCGTCTCAGCGGCGTCAATCTCACCATGAAGCCACCTGATCGAGGCAAGAAAAAGAAGAGAGAAGAGAGAATGCAGCCAGCATTGGCATCATCGACGGAAACCAGCGGTATTGAGGAGAAGGAGCCATCGACGCTGCAAGTTCCAGAGGAAGAGGCAACAGGTGAGCGTAAGGTGACAGAAACAATGTCAACAGGAGTGAGTACCAGTAGTAGTAGCGGTAGTGGTGACAGTGGCAGTGAGGATGATCACGACTGGGATCCAACTGCATTGCTTGAACGTGCCATCGCACAGAAGTTGAGTGCATTGGAGCAGAGTGGTGTAGGTGGTGCAATCGGCCCGTCAATGGTGGAGAAGGAGAAAGCAGTGGAGTCGGAAGAAGCCAGCAAAGGCGGCCTGTTGAGTCGTTGGAGGACGGGTTTCATCTCCGCGGCCACCAAGAAAGCTGTCTCCATCATGCTCAATGCGCTACATATCGATGTGAGAGATATCAAGATTGAATATGAGCAAGAGGGGGATGAGGATGAAAGAGAAGGAATGGAAATGAAACAAGAGGAAGAGGAGCGCAAAGGAGCTGAACTCGAGAGCAAGACAGAGGAGAAGGCAGCTTCAACATCTGGCTCCAAGATCGTTGCTTGCTTCAAGTTGGATTCCCTGTCGTTGGAGAAGAGCAAGTTGTCAGCAAAGGATCTTGGGATGAGTCATCTCAATTCACTCAAGCAGATGGATGCCAAAGGCGTGGAGTTGAGTGTCGGGCGAGTGGGAGGTGAGACTGCAGCGAGTAGCACACAAACGATCAAGCCAATGGGTATGCGACCGATTCTGCAGCCACTATCAGCGCAAGTGACATTTGCATTCAACAGCAGCATCGACGCGAGATTGGAGTTACAGACGCGACTCCTCTGTCCACAAGTTGATTTGCAGTGTGATACGGCGCAGCTGTCAGCACTGTCACAAGTCGGTGCTCGTATGGTCGCTCATCAACAGAGGCTGCAGGAGGAGTTGGAACGTGTTGCCGCTACCAATTTTCGATGTGCGACCGAGGATGAGCGACGAGCATACATCGACGCATATCAGCGTGGTGTGCAACAGAAGAGATTGAACAAAGAGGAAAAAGATAGGAAGAATCAACTTGAGCGCGAGTTAGCATTGGCTGATCTCATACTTCTTCGTGCTGCAGCACATGAGGAGCTAGTGCAGGAGAGTAAAGGACGACAATTCATGGCAGCCAGAAGTCCCAGCCCAACTCCTCCAACACTGCCATCACCATCATCAGCCACAGCGGTCACTCCGCCCGAGACGTCCTTCTGGCATTCATTCTGGCATCTATTTGGGCTCATTGAGGAAGAGGAAGAAGTCGCTCCGGAGACTGAAACTGAGGCAGGAATGGGACTGAGAAGCGAAGAGCAGCCAAGAGAGATGGAGATGGAGAGGGAGACAGCGACAGTGTCACCAGCTGAGCGTCAGCGTATCTATGAGGAGATTGAGTCGAAGAGTGAAGCTCAAGTACCGCTGTCCCCATCTGCCGCACCGACTCAAGCACCAACAACACTCGCACCAGAGCAGTTGACACCATTTGCATTGGATGTACAATTCGAAGCTGTCGTCGATGAGATGCATCTGCTTCTAGCAGACGATGCGCTCAATCCTCTGCTTCGATTCGATGCCATCAGTCCAGCTCTGTTTGTTGATCTTCGTCCTGATGGATCAATCATTACGATGGCGGGTGTAAGACAGATGACGGTGACAGATGTGGCTGAACCAGAGAACGAGGATAGGCCAGTGTTGGATGAGTTTCGAGAGCTGTTGAATATCCAGCCACAGGATGACAAGTGGATGGAAGCCGACCTACATCCGTTCAGATTATGTGATCGTTCATTCTACCGCACCATGCCAATGCTCGTTCAATTCTGCCATATGGATGACACACCAAACAAGAGGCCAGATTGGGTGAAGGAAGAGGAAGCATCGACAAAGCTGTTGGATCAAGCAGCCAAGACCAAGAAGCATGCAAGAATCAATGTCATGGAATTTCGATTGCAACGAATGCAAGCTCAGTTGCACGTGGGTACAAAGTTGATGAAACTCCCAGCTCTGCTACAACAATGTACACAGCCGTTGTCAGGCCCAACACTCTCACAACCAACAGCTCCTCCAGTCTCCCCTCGCTGCAAACATGCAACCCCAACAGTCGGCCGTGCTCCAGCCATACTATCCCTCACTCCCATCCTGCCACTCTGCTTCCATGTTCAGCTCCTGCATCCATCCATTTCATTGGTGCAGCATCCTCATCGACTCGATTCGACTCGTCTAACAGCGAACGGCAATGTATTGATCCAAGGCGCATTAACGGTCGATCAACCAACCGCTGTGTTTTATACCTCAGCATTTTCCTCACTCGAGAGATGGAGTCTGCATTGTAGTGATGGAACGGATGAGTCAACCGTGTTGGAGCCTGTCAACCTGTCGTTACATGGTGATTCCTCTCCCTCATCGCTGGTGCCCAAGTGTGCTTCGAGGCGTATGACATTGGTTGTCACTCCTGTTCATATTCGTATCAATCCACTGTCCACAGTCTATGCTCTTCCATCCTCGTTGCTCGATCGCATCTTCTATCCATCACTCAGTGAGGCTGCACATGCTGCAGATGCTTCAACTACGGCAACCAAGCAGCCTAGTTTGGCACCATCTGCAGCACTATCTGAGACGGAATCCAAGCAACAGCTTGAGGTTCGTACAGAGAGTTGGCTGAGTAATTGGATGCGTGAGTCGATGGATAGTACGGTGAGTGTATTGATGGAGGACATTGAATGTGAGCTGGAAGAGCAATCGGGAGAGCTCAGTGTCCCACTGGCACGAGGACGTTTATCATCCATTGTATTGGAGGCACGAATGCTGCAACAGCAGAGGAGAATGCGCTTGTCGCTGGAGGAGGCATCAGCCAATGTATATGCGAGACGAATGCAAGAGAGTGAGCCGCTCCTGCTTCCATTCTCATGCCATCTGACTATCGACACCAACAGCAGCCTCCTCATGCCATCTCTTCTTGCACCATCCACTGTTCCCATTCATCGATTATTGCCGCAACATTTCATTGACGGTGAATTAGGTATGAATGATGCTATTGAAGTTCAATTGAGTGAGCGAGGACTGAGCCAACTCGCGCATTCATTCAGTGACCTCAGCACGATGCACGACGTTCGCATCAAAGAAATACGTGATGGACAAGCAGCACCAACCTCACTGTCGCTAACTCGTGCCTATCCATATGCCGTGCGCAACTATACACAGTATCCCATCTCACTCGTGGCAATGGAAATGGCAGCGCAGCGTCGCGAAGACATCACCAAACCTGCGGCAACAGAAGCGATACTTGGGAGAGGAGAGGAGAGGCGCGTGGATGAAGCTACCATCGATGTTGCACCTCTCATGGCCCAATCATTCTCAACACCACATCGCAAGCGTGGCAGGGCGACAGGACTGCTTACCGTATTGGTTGCATTTGCAGGTTTGCGTGTTCATGGCACACATGGTGATGGTCATGGTGCACTTGTTGTTCCAATGCGTGTCGGCCTACATTGGGTTCGATGTGAGTTAGAGAGAGATCCAAGTATGATGGTTGATATCGTTTGTGAAGTGAATGTCGACGAAGTTGGGACACGGACGTTGACACTGCGCAGTGCCATTGGTGTGAGAAATGATTGTGAGTCAAGCTTGGACATACAAGTTGCCTCACAGAGTGGCATGGTTGAAGGTTTGGCCATGCGTCATATGATGGTGCGGAAGGGTGAGATCTACTTCCTGCCATGTCGTCCATACTCCAAGTTCCAACCGGATGCCTATCGGGAATGGACGAAAGTGAAAGTGCGACCAATCAGTGAATCAGAGCAAGCAGCAGTTGAGAAGTATTGCACAGAGAAGGCACAGAAGAAAAGTGCACCATCCACTTTGCCTCCTGCTACTCCCCTCCTACTTGAGCTCGGACTTCCGCCAATCTCTGCTACTCATGGCTATGCACATGCCGCACCCAATGCATCACAGCTAGCAAGGCTTCAACCCCACGTTGTTGCTCTCGTTGATCCATCTGTGCACATATGTGTACCGACGGAATTGGAAGTGGAGGAGAGAGAAGAGACTGGCTGGCACAGCAAACGACATCCATTCTGCCTCCTCAGCAAACTCGTTCCAGATGCCTTCGATGTCATTGCCACATCGTCTAGTCGCTCATGGCTTTATGCACTCTGTGCACCACTCTCCATCGATAACCATTTCCCATGCGAGCTTGCAATCAGTGTCCATCAGGATGGGCAGAAGGAAGAGAGATTGTTACAACCTGGCCAGAGGGTTCAGCTTCATTCCGTCTCCTTCGTCCACCTTGCTGCGCTCACCGTGCGCCTTCCCGCTCTGGCATCTGAGTGGAGCAACGCTGTGGATGTTGGTGAGGAGCGCACGACTCCAGCAAAGATCGCGATCAAGTCATCTGGACGTGAGCCAATATTCGTCAACACTCGCGTACAAATCAATGGACAACATGAGGTCACCGTCTATCCTGACATCTTGCTGTATGACTTAACGGGATGTGGAATCCAATGCAGTCAAGACCTACTCAACGTGTCGCAACATTTTGATGAGTTGCTCGACCTACAACCTGCTATTGCATACACTCTCCCACCCATCTCAGCCATGTCTGCACGTGTTAATCGCATCTACCTCCGTCCCGCCTACCTTCGTCAATGGTCCGAGCCTATCTCGCTGCAGTACGCTCATACACTCGACGTCAATCTAACTGTTCGAGTGAGACAGGAGGGCGTGGCTGGAGGTGGGGCACGATTGATGATGCTACCCATCATCGTCGATGTGCGTGATGGGACAGGAAAGAGAAAGTTCACGAAGGACATTTTTGTCAAGCCAAAATTTCAACTCATCAACCACGCACAGATGCCACTTCAAGTGTTGACGATGTGTGATAGAAAGATGGAACAGGAACAGAGCTTGGTTGAACCAACTGCAGAGATGCATGCTCATCCACTCTATTTTGCGCAAGATGGATCCACAACCGGTGAGCGTCATATTCGTGTACGACCATTGATGGGTGCGATGGCAAGTTGGGCGTTCTCCACCCCAATCGATCTTCAGGCCGGTGGAGTCCATTCTATCACACTCCATCATCTCCAGCATCATGGTGTATGCATCTTCCTGCGTCTGTCCGTTCACGAAGAGCAGTCAGGACTGTGTTTCATTCGATTGGAGTCGATTCTTCCCCCTCCCGCCACCTCTCTCACCTACTCGCATGATGTCACCACGTGGCTACCGTTCAGAGTGGAGAATCGCTGCTGTCGCCTGCAGTTGAGATGGAGGCAGATACAATCGGAGAAGAATGAGAGAAGTTGGCTGTCATGTGACCCATTCTCAGCATTCAGCTTTGCGTTGGATTCACCGTATGAACCTCCTCGATTCGAAGTCAAACTGGTGGAATTCGTCACGAAACGTCCGCTCGATCTGTTGCCTGATATTAATATGGACACAATGGAGAGTGAAAAGGAAGGCAAAGTAACGGGGCGTGGTTGGCAGTTGCAGTTCCGTCGTGATGGGCCGACGCGTGTGCTCATGTTGACGGATGGATCGCTGAGTGCACGAGCTGTCGAGATGGCTGCACCTGAGAAGGAGTTCATGCAACCAGCGGAACTACCAGACAAGTCTGCCATCGAGATGGAGCTGACTCAACTTCGTTCGATGGTCGGAGCTCTTGAGGATGACATCTCCAATCTGGAAGTGCGGCAATCCTATCAAATGACGAAGCTCACAACCATTGCAGATGGTCGTATGATGCGTCCTCCTCATCTAGCACCGGACGGTGTCTACCTGCATCTCACGATTGAATCGCTCCATACGGCAGGTGAGGATCCTATGTTCGTGCGTGCGTATATTGGCCGGAAGGAGTGTGAACCTGTTCTGCAAACTCGAAACCTCAGTGGTGCTCATCGTACGCTTCATGGTGATCCATCCGCGTCGAACTACATCGATATCACGACCTTCACTCCGAGCGATCCACTCCGTATTGAAGTGTGTGAAACAAGCATGCTTGTCATGACACGCACAGTTGCATCCGTCACACTTCAACTGCAAGAGCTTGGAAGTGAGAAGGTCAGCATGATGCGCATGCCACTGGTGTCACCTCGTGGGAGCAAAGTTGGAACGATTGAATTCAAGGGGACGGTTCATCTTGAGTCGCCACAATGGATCGAATCACGCATCAAACATTTGCAAGAGAAGATTGCAGCGGAAGATAGGAAGTTGAGACGAGTACAGAAAGCAATCTCTGCATTGGAGTCTGTGTTGCGTGTTGTATCAGATAGCAGCATTGCAGCTCTTCCCGCGGACGTTAGTCGTACGTTGTTGCCACAGTTTCTTCTGGTCAACCTGACTCTGTCGCCACTCGGTTTGGTGGATGTACTGCATCGTCTATCCCTCCCATTGGATCGTGCACTGTTGCATGTATCATGTGGTGAATGGATGTCTGAATTGCCACTCTTCTCGGCTGATGTCGTCCTTCAACAAGCCATTCAAGTATTGTTGCCAGAGGAGAGAGTGAAGGAAGAACATCAAGATATTCGAGTGGATGTCGTTGTGTGTGAAAGTCCGGACGAGGTCGAGTCGAGGGAACAGAAGGGTGAATGGGAGGAAAAGGTGACGAAACCAAGGCAACTCGAGCGACATGAAGCAACTACGATTACCACTCAATCGGGTGTTGAGGAAGAAAGAAAGAGAGGTGAAGAGACACAACCTGTTGCAACCGCAGTCCTCGGTTTGTGCGGCGAAGAAGGCGAGAAAGAGGAACGATCACCACTACCAGCAGATGTTCTACCTCTCACGCAACCCTCGCAGCCATCCACTCTTGAGCCTCCTTCGCCAACCTCTCCCAGTACGTTGGCCAGCCCTGCCACTACTCGTCTCCTGTGCTCCATCTCCTTCCCTGTCTCACGAGTGGCACAGATCGGCCAAAGCGAGCTGCTGTTACCGATGAAGGATATCAGTGCGGGTGATGCGGTCGTGCTGCATGTAGCAATCGATACTGAGCCTGTACGAGATGCCACGAAGCTTGCGTACTTATCGTTCGGCATCAGTGCTCGAATTCCACATATCTCCCTTTCACTCAGCAGCGCACGTCAAGATTTGGCTCAAATAAGGTTGGTACAAAGTCAGCTTGAGCTCATTGCCGATCAATGCCATGCTCGTCTATGTGCATCCGTGGGTCAAGTCCAAGGTGATAATATGATGCGCGATGCTGTACATGAGGTGATTCTGGGTGCACCTCCATCCGATCAACCACACTTCGAAGCATCCATGCGCAAGTCATTGGCACGCCCACTGTCGTCGATCGACTTCGATCGAATTAATATTGACGTGGCCCCTCTTCATGTCAATCTTGAGGAGGATTTAGGCATCGCATTGTATGAAGTCATGAATAAGGTTACAGGAGCCGGCTCTGTGCCTCCTCCTGACGAGCCAATATTCGAGTGTCGCAGTGCATCCGAGTTACAACCACTCCTTGCTCCTTCTCCTCCTATCTATATTGAGCGGCTTCGCCTCTCCCCTCTTCGCTTCATCCTCTCCATCGAGCCAACACGACAGCAGAAGTCGGATTGGATGATGCGTCTACTGGGCGCATTAACAAGTATTCATCAGGCGCGCATTGGGGTCAGTGCTCATGAATTCAACAATCTTCAAGGTGATGCAAGTGTCGTATTGGGAAGCATTGGTCGAGCTTATATAGGAGAGTTGGTGACACAGGTGGCAAGAATCCTTGGCTCACTTGATCTGATTGGTGCACCCGCCATCACACTCAGTCGTCTGGGCCGAGTCATGACTGGCCGGCCAACATCTGAGGAGGAGGAAGAGAAGGAGGCAGCCCAGCCACGTAAGCGACGTTCAGCCAGTCTACGTGGTCCGATGCGTCCTGGTTTGACAGCCATCTCTGGTGATGCATTACGTGCTGCAACCATGTTCACTGAATCACCCGTCTCACGCGATGCCGCCGCCATGAGAGAGATACAACTGGAGCGAGACAAAGAAAGCCAACAATATGAAACTCCCAAACCGACAGTGGAGAGTGTGAAGGAGGAGGAGAGTGAGCATCCAGCGATAGGATATGAAGAGCGCAAGTCGCAACCACGCCAGGAGATGAAGGAACAATCACAGACGAAGCTCCAAGGACAAGAAGAAAAATCAACACAAAGCATGCAAGGCTCGCTTTCTTCCTTGTAAGCACGATCTCGTCCCTCAGCATCGCCAGAGTCTTTACGCCCACACCCGCATCCGCATCCGCATCCGCATCTGCATCAGCCCTCCGCTCATCGTCGTGCTTTTCTCACCTTTCGTCCTGCCGTGCCAACACGGATTGGATGCGCATGGACTGCCCGTGTCAGTGGAACACCACGACCACTTGCAGCTCATATGCTCAGTCGAGTTGGCAACAGAAGAGCGAAAAGTGCACCGCCGCATCATGCCAAGCCAAAACAACACTCACACATCATCATCGGAAACAGCAATGACCAGCGAAGTTGAGCCAGCATTTCATGTGCAATTCGAATGATTCTGCGCATCACCCTCCAACCACATTGGGCATCATTCATGGGGCTATTGAGCCCACTTTGCTGCTAGCATTAAGCCTGATCCTGTCGCATTGGCCAAGTGTTGTAGTGTGATCGTCATATCATCACACCGCACTCGTTCTGATCCACGTCGCATTCCTGCCATTGATGATTAACGATGACCACTGTAGCATTCGTCAATCAGCCAGACGGTTGTAGAATGATGATGTGTTGCGACGCGAGTCGTGACCGGTGCCGTTGCGATGCCGATGCCGATGCCGTGATGCAGAATGGAGTGGAGTGGAATGGAATGGCGAATCGGACATGGCGGAGAGGACGGCAACGGCACCGATACCTAACGACATACAATGTTGTGGTGACGTCAAACAACAGAAACGGAATGCACACAGAATGAAAACGAGATTAGATACGGACGCGATGAGATGATGGAAGTGAAATGGAAATGGAATGAGGATGGAAAGGGAGGGAGGGTGAGGAAACACAAACTCGCAG
>Ga0256776_1000132_pt1 | contig 13687 bp, 9 predicted proteins | sample MC6MC0927MT_FD_186069 | JGI IMG/M metagenome (GOLD analysis project Ga0256776, IMG submission 186069) | Metatranscriptome of enriched soil aggregate microbial communities from Iowa State University, Ames, United States - MC6-MC0927-MT... | ecosystem: Environmental > Terrestrial > Soil >... | reverse complement strand
GTGGAACAGTGTATTGAATCACGCAGTGCCGTGACATAAGGAAATCTACAGTCATGGACAAAAGTAGTTTCCTTTGACGAGTCTCGCCACAAAAATCGACAAGTATTACAATCTATGTATGGTCAGTACCCAGTCATGCGACCGTCAACTAAGCGGCATGCTTCTAGTCTGCGTGGCATACTGTTAACAAGTTTGCTGATGCTTTCTTTGGTTGTTGCTTCCCATTCCAATTGTAGGAGAGTGATCATTTCAAATATGTCCCGTGGTTTGTGTTTATCCACTCGTCGTTTGAGGTCAGCCCATAGATTTCAATAGGGTTGAGATCAGGAGAGTAAGGAGGCCAATCCAGACATGTCACCCCTGACTGAAAAATAAATGTTTGAACGATGTTGCTCTTGTGCTTTGGATCATTGTCCTGTTGGAAATACCATTGCTCACGACCGAAATTATCAAATAATTTCTTCGCGGACTGGATCAAATTATCTCTTAATATCGTTCTCATCAATGCTGAATCCAAATTCTCATCAAACAAATGTAATCTTCCTACTCCGCTCATCGCAAAACAACCCCATGCGTGGACCTTCGGTGGATGTTTCTGCTTCGCGACGGTGTACTCTGGATTCCATTCTTCACACATCTCCCTCTGTACCCAACGTTGGCCTTGTGTTGCTTGGAGTACGATCTCCATCCCGTGCACATGGCATTGCCCACTCCACTCGCTATTCCTCACCTTCAACCATCCGGCACAGTCATCCTAGCGTCACTTCTCCACTGTCGAAAATAAGAAGCATGAGAGTGGTAACTGCCGCAGGTGGTCTTGGAGCTCGACGCCGTCTCTTTGTCGACGCCTCACGTCCATCACGCGTGCCAGTGAATGCGAGTGAGGACGATGGTAACGATCATGTCACATTTGACCACATTGCCACACTGTGTCACACCGACATCATGACTCTTGACGAGAGTGACTGTCATGGCCATCGTGACGATGAAGTCCAGCGTGGCAACATGCGACCAATGGATATGGTGCCGACTGCAGCAGCATAACCCGCACTGGTAAAATCTTCAGCAGGGATTGCTATTGCTAGCATATGCAATCCCTTAAAGCTTGTCATTGCAATGCTAAGCTCTGCATCATTGTATTTCTGTATCCTGCTTCAGTAAAGCAGAAATATATCATGTGAAATATTTGTTACAGATCTGGAGGCAGCTCCTGCGTAACGAATTGTTACAATGCTTAGCAGCAGTGGACGAGGTTTGGTGGATAGCGATACCGCCATGTGCATCATACATAGACCTTGAACTTGACCTTGACCACGAAAAGCTGTCAACCAACCTGAAGGTTTCGCAGCGCCATTTTGGATGCTCCTGGGCAATTGCTTAAAAAAGGAATGGGATGTGATGTGTGATGAGAGCCATGCAAGTTGTGTGGGTAGAGTGCAAGGTAAGATTGATGTAATGATAATTACGGTATACAGTAGATGGTGCTGATGACATAACACTGGATGCATCGCTGAAGACTGGAGGGCACTAGGAGGTTATGGTGGTGTATGGACGTGGAAGGGTGCGCAGTGGGAGGCGCCCATAGTATGATATAGCAGACACAAGCAGCGTGCCACGTCGTCATACTCAAGCACGTTGCGTACACGTCGTCATAGTCGATGGCTGCACAGTCATGAATACCGATGCTACCCTCAATACTTATTTCTTGATTACCAACACGGATTGACGCGTCACCAACACCGGTGGATAAAAGTACATCAGCGTGGCTACACGTGCCATAACACGACTGTCAATTTGTGTACTATTGATCATTCTTCCTTCTGCGATTTGATTTCCATCCACACCCGTACTTGTTTCTGATGCCACTTCTGCGCAGGATCGACGAGCTTGCAGCATCTTGCATTTGTATGACCGGCATGACTGACTCGCCAGATCTCATACCGTTCACACGAATGGAATGCCTGGCGAATTTCGGCCGCTGAAACCTCAAATGGTGTGGATGATAATGACGATGTTGTCGTCTTCACTTCAATATAAACAGATGTGTCGTTGCCGTTTTCATCCTTCTCCCCAATGACGATGTCATATGGTAAACCACTCTCACTTGACTCATTCACCCATCGTATAGCCCGAGGGGCTGTCTTTTCCATACTGTCCTTCTCCTCATTCATCAGTATCTGATAGACGAGTGCTTCACCCCATTTACCCACCAGTGTAAGCAGATCATTCGGTATCATCCCATCACCGCCACCATCGTGTGCCTGATCATCATCCTTATGTGTTGATGGGAGAAAGCGTGCCGACCATGAAGTCATCAATCGAGCTAAATGGTCCGCTGACCATGTATCCTCGCCAACACGGATGGATGATGCGGGGAAGGCTGGTGCCGCCGCGTTGGATTCCGATGCTGCTGACGTGATTGCATCACTCTGCTCTGCACGTCTTGCTGCTATATTGAGTTGCTCCTGCAGCGCGTGCGGAATTGAGATTCCCGGTCCCAGTGAGTTGACCACATGTTGAGCAAATTGAATCGAGCTTGGCATACCCGCCGTGTCGGCAGGCATTGAACAAGCGTTATCATACCGTGACGCATGCGACGATGAAGCTCCGAGAGGGCGCGGAGCGGAAGGAGGTTTGGAGAGGGAAGTGACAGCCTCTGCTCTCTCATCTTTATCGACGGCAGTTCTAACAGCAACAGAATCAGAGCCCGCTTCGTCGGCATTAGATTCAGAAGCATGATTTTTGGTGATTACAGGGTCGTTGGCATTAGCCTTCACGTCATTGTCGACTTTAGCAGCTGTTCTAGACTTAACATCGACATCCGCATCAGAAGTGGCGCGCAGCTGATCATAAGCCGGAGCGTTCGTCGGTTCCACAACGCCAACAGTCCCTTGTTTAGCTGTTTGCTTCTCCACTGGATATTGGCCAACCGCAATAGGAGAGTGGTGTGCGGGAATGCGATGAGGTACGTCACCAGAATCTCTGCAAGGCGTGAGGCCGGTACCCAGTGGCTGGAGCGCATTGGTCGAAATGGAAACTGCACCATGTGGAAGAATGCTGCCTTGTGATCGAGGGGTTGAACTCTCTTCTGGCGTGCGCGCAACGGTGGTGAGCAAGTCGATATCAGTATTTCCACCGAATAAACCGGCCATACTGCCAGCAGTACCGCCGCCTTTGACAACGCGGCAGATTGTTTCCGCTGCCACAGGCGAGGCTCCGAGGCTCGACTTACCCCAAGTCCAACGCGGCTCATCATCTGGTAGAGGGCAATATCTGACATCCCCTCGATCATCTACAATACGACTCATAAGATTGACGTCCGTGCGATATTGCAGCAGTTGTTGCATGAAACCCTTCAGTTGTTTTGTAAAGTCTTCTGGTAGTGATGCAGCAGGAACGGCTGCACCAATGATGTCGGCGATTTCCTCGAGTATACGGACTATTACCCCTGATTCATGCATATCAAACTCCCGCCGATGCACGCAAATACGCTTCTCATCAGCTTGATGCAACACTTGACATGTTTGAGTGTCCGCCAGTGGGACACTTGCACCCATCACCTGCCATTCAAATCCAAGTGAAGAGCATGGGGTAATATCATAAGATTCAAGGATCTCAATGATACCCGCGCCACGTAGAGCTAGGTATGCTCCCTGGTAACACGCGTGCACGAACTTTTGTGCACATCGGACCACGGCTTGAACGGTGGAGTGCAGAGACGAGGGAAGAGACTGACGCGTGGCCTCCACGATCACCTTCCGCTGAGCAAGTGAGGAAATGCGACGTAGGTCATACTCATCCCAGAAATTCCGTTCTTTCGCCTCGAAACCAGTTGCATCCAATGTCCATGGCTGTTTGCCATTCGATGGGCGATGGAAGAGCAAGAAATAAACGGGTTTACCATCATGTGACATGCTCGCTGCGATCGTTGTATCCTGCATGTACTGCTTTGTAAAGTCCGGCATATCGATGATGATGGGTCGTTCATCGAGGGTACAATAGTGAGCTTGGCACGTTGCGTCTCCTGCCAGATAGCATGGAAACATGATGAGCTGTCGAAGTGCTTCTTTGTTGCGTCCTCGTTCCACGATCACGTCAGCCTCGTTGGCGGAGCTTCGCTCGCACAGTTTATGTAAGTATTGGCGCCATCCACATAGCAATTCCACACATGAGTCGTCGATCTTACGTAGAGCACCCATGTCTTTGAACTTGTTTCGGAGCCAATTCTCACGCATTGCTGCCTTCTTCTGCATCCATGCGGCGAGAGACTGTGTCATCTCTTCCCAATAAGGATCCTTATGTATATGCTCCCACAGTGGTTTACCCAATTTGGCATTGTAATCCCGGTTGAGTACCATCAGGGTCCGGCCATTGGGTAGATCGTTCCAGTCCATATCGGATTTGAGTGCCTCTAGCAGCCTCATCGGACAAGTGTCGCGACGAAAGAACTGCTTCGGAAGATACCATCGGCCAGCAACAATACCTTGTTCGCCTTGCTCGTATCCATGGATGTCAGGGGGCGAGGCGACCCATACGACTGGAATCTCGAGCTCCACAGAGAAAATGTCATCGATCCTAACAGCATCAGGAAGTCGATCGCAAATGTTTGGATGGGGTCGCCGACCAACTATTTCCACGTCCGTTTTGATAAGGGTGTTGCAGTGGTCCTTGAGATGCTTGTAAATTTGAGACATGCGCTGATAAGAACAATAGAACACCTCCTCTTTTGACCATCTTGACACAAGCATATAAAATAGATCAACCGGGGTGACTGCTGAATTGATACCAAGGAATGTCAAAAACTCCTTCTTGTCGTCAGTGGCACTTTCCAAGCAGACTGTATCAGGTGTGAGCAGCAATTCATTGGGCTGTGTTCGTAAGAACAGATCGGAAGGTGAAGCAAAGAGCGGGACCGGTTGTGCGTGTTTATGGCGGACCATGCGACGAAGACGATTGCCGGGGATCCAAGACGATTCTTGCAACAATCGACCAAATGATGATGGTGCACTTTCAATGACAATATCATCTGGGCGAGGGTTGATGTTGAAGTCAGTGACGCTGGGTCGTACGCGGGCATACACAAATTGACCATACCACTCCCATTGAGCGGAGAGACATTGGAAGAGTTCCTGCATTACTTCCTGTGCCGCGAGGATGACAGGCGGTGACGGTCGTTGATCAACCGGTACTTCCATCATTGCTCCGCATACTCGCATGAGCTGATTAAGCGGAGGGCATTGAATGTCCATGAATAACACATCTTTATCTGGTAACGGCTTCTTGGAGGAATACTTCCAATCCTTGGCATGCAATTCAACTGGAGTCATCGATTCCACGTCCAGGACGAGCGAGAACATATCCATAATGCCGAGTTCAGTGCGGAAGAATTCTGCCCATCGTTGCACTAGTGATTGTCGCGCAGGTTCAGGCATCGAAGCGAGTGAAGGGAAGCCAGCAGATACTGCAGCGCGTGTGAGGTAAACTGAGCTAACAGTCGCCAGTGGGATTGGGTCGTCAGGTCTGGTTCGGTTCAGCTGGGTGAGTGCGTCGGCCAGCTTTGTCCTCGAGTACATTGGTCCCAGCAGGATGTTATTGCGAACGTTTTCCACTCGTGCACACTCACCACCATCGAGTTCGACGACGGCTATTTGATGCAAACGCTGACGCTCCTTCACATGCGTGCATGTCGGACTGGTGCATGTATCACAATGTTGAAATAGGAAGAGCATCGTTGCGAGGCAATGCTGTCGTTCAGCAGGTTTGATCGATGTCGATTTTGTCGTCTGCATGCGTTCTCTAATTGATCCCATCCTGGTCAATGCACTCTGTAAGACCGCATGGTCATCGAAGGAGCGTACACCGAGATCGGATAGCGTTGTACGTAGTGATATAAGATGTGTAGTGGAAGCAGAAGCAGAAGAAGGGCCTGATGAGGAGGGGAACGCCGGCGATGTTTGTGTCCGCCCTAGGTCATCTGTAGACTGAAAGAGCTCATCATGCACCACGGCCATCTGCGATTCGAGGATGCGCTGCCATGCGGTGGTGCTGGATAATGTTGAAGAGGCATCTTCCGGCTTGTGCGATTGTGTATGGCTATCACGCATGAGTAATGGTTGATCATCAGAAAGTTGGCCGTGAAATCGGATGAACCTGCCATCGGAGAGTGCGCAAGCCGGGAGATACTGAAGCTTGGATATTAAAGCTTCACGGTTCGATCCAGCTTGCATTGATTGAAGAAGTATGTGGAGGGCGACAAAAGCACGAGCAAGGAACCGTCGATGGGCTGAAGCACGAGCCGCAACCGATGGATCAATGGTTGAGGGATTGACCACGTCAAACGTATCAAATGCACTAAATGTCGATGCTGAGTCATGCTGATTCTCTTTAATGTCCATGTCGTTGTCGCCATCGCCATCATCACCATCAGCTGGTTTATCTTTATTTCGCTCCGTCCCTTGTTGAACCATTTGCTTTGTCTCACCGGCAGGGGTTGCATGGGCGGAGGAAGAAGAGTGAGAGATCGGAGATACAGCTGCAGATGGCCGATCATCGTCCAGCGTGATCGTGGTGCCGGTTTGGTATTGGTTGACCACATCCATCCTGCTCTCGTTCACCTTGGCCTCAGCTGCTGCGTTCAATCGTTGAAGTTCCACCTTGGCCACTCTCCTTGCTTCCTTTCTGGACTGCGTCTGAGCACTGTTTCCGATAGTCCGCTTTTCCTTTGGAACCATAGCTGCCACATCCCGCTCATACAACCGGCATTGGAGTCCAACGATGTCAATGAGCATGGCTGCATCAAATTCAACGATATCAAGACCATGACGGATGGATTCTGGCAATGACTTCTGCAACGACTCGTGAAGCCATCGACGTTTGCGATGCTGATACAGGAGGTCGGATGAGATGAGTGTACGGATAGAAGCATGGGAAGTATAACATACAGACCCAGGTTGGACCCATTGATCATGATCATTCTTCACGCATTCCGATTTCCTCACCGCTTTCATGATGGCTGCGGCTGCTGGTCTGAAGAATCCATACTCGCCATCGCTATGCGGCACCAGCTGAATGGCTGAGATAGGTAAGAAATGGTAGAATGACTTGAGGTCAATTCCCTGCGTTTCCATTTCCAGATGCATTCGCCATGTACGGACAATATCTGGTATCATCGTCGGGATGCATGATAGCAACCAGTCGTTACGTGCTGCACCCTCGGATATGGCATCACGCGACGATGGTAACACGAAGTCGGCGTGAAGGATGAAGCGGAAGCCATAGGAGCGGGCTGGGAGGAAAGCGAACACATTCTGCACAGCGGGCGGATGCTGATGAATGCCTGGTGAAAGAAGCGGAAATGCAATGGATATCTCAGTCTCTCTGACATCTTCCCATTTGAATTCAGTTCCTTTGTCTTCTGGTACTGCGAACGTCTTTCGTACGACAAGGTAGCGGTGCGTCAGCGTGGTCCCAGACGAGGCATCCATTGGCTCCTCTTGCTTCTCTTCAATCAACACGATATTGTCCTCATCTGGTAGACGACGCAACGTAGTGATTGCAGCAGTACGTGCATTCGATGTTGCCTGCTCAAGGACCAGACATCGTACTTGTCGTAGGAAGAGGAGTAGATTCGGCTCGAATATCGTTGTAAGCCGTGACTTCAATTCCCGCCAACGATCGGATCCAACTGCGCGTGAGACATCGGTCAGAGCCTGTTTCATGTACTCCTTTTTCAATGGAAGGCGGATGCACGTTTCCGCATTATAACGTTTCCTTGCCGCAAGTACGACAGCTGGTACCTCCTCCATCCACACTGGTTGCAACATTCCAATGTTCTTTGCGCATGCTGCCGCATTCTCGTCCACGCCGAGTTGGAATTGATAACCACGTGAGAAGATTTGTGGTGATGCACTCACTGCGTAGCAAGCCTTGAATCCGATTCCTTTTTGCCCGATCTGTCCGCGTCGAACCTGACCCGGCTGAGCCACCGCTGCTGCCGCGGTTGTCTTAGTCGTATTACCAATGCCGCAAACCGAACGCACATTGTTTTCTTGGAAGCCAATCTCATTGTTGACGATGAGTAGCTCAGTTGGTGCAAGACGGAAGACGAGCGTTGGGGCACCTGTGGAAGGTAAGTACTCATTATCGTCAGCATTCTGGATGAATTCTGCAATAAAGTGAACTTTCGATTGATACAAGTCTTCACTCAACAGTTTGAGCGCATTGCTGATGAGCTGTTGATAAGAAGCGTCTACAATGGTCTGCTGTTCCGTTCGTTCATACTCGATATCGAGGCCACGCATCCTACGGATAGACATGATGACTTCTCGAGGGGCCAAACCACCTGATGGAGGTGCGATGATCGCATTCGATGGAATGGATGCACCCGCTGAAGAGCTGACCATTAGCTCTTCCGCGATAGCCGCAGATGACGACACAGAGGAGATGCTCTCAGCAGCGGAGCCCTCCGTATTGACCGGTAGCCCTGCTGTAGCAGAAGAGCGAAGAACGGACGATTCGGCAGCATCCATACACTCGTTCTGCATGGAAGAAAGGTGCCGCTCGTTGGTGTCATCCGCTCTGAGTATTTCATCTGTCCATTCAACGAAATGACGAATAAGGCCATTCAAACGCAGCTGAATGCCGATGAAGTGTAAGCGAGAGAGGAGTGCCATGTCTGAACGTTCTTGGGCGGAGCGTGCAAGCATGGAGAAAAATGCATCATGAGCTGCTGAGTCGCTATGAGCAAGCGATGATGCCTGAGCAGCTGGCAGCAGAGTCTCACTGCACGGAATGAGCATTGTCATTGGGATGACACGAAGCATCTGACATACAAAGTTGGCCAAACCATTTTTCTCCGATGAGAATGTCGACGCGCTAGCGACATGATCGAAGACTCTGCGCAGAGCCGACGAGACCGTGGTATGGTTAATGTCATCGACCATGTTGCCACCGGCGCTTGATGAAGACTTGACCAGGAGAGAGAGGAGTTCGGTAGAACAATGGTCAGGCGAGTCATGGGATGATTCGAGCGTGTTCAGAGACGCGGATGGATTCAATCGGATGAATGAACCAGCTGAGACTTGCAGGAGCAGATATCCCGATTCACTCTCCATCGACGGTTGCTGATCTCGTAGGGCTTCCTCTATCTCATTCGCATAGGTGCGAACAAAGATCTCCAGTCGATTAAACTCGCGTTCGAACACATGTTTCCATTGTGTTGTTTCCGCAACATCGGATAGCATGGGTGAACGAATCAAAGCTTGTACAGCGTGTTGAAGGAGAATCCCATGGTCGCCATCAATCACGTTCATCGTATTCACAGGATCAAGACTGTGCCGCATTGGCGGACGATGTGCTGGCACATGTGATATGCATTCGAGTGCATCTGTAGTGAGTGGAAAGCTCTGTTGTGCATTCTTGCTATTGGATGGTGTGGCAACGAGCAGCGTCGCAGCCGGTACGACTTTGACATAATCCCGCATGCTGCTGCTGCTGCTGCTGCTGCTGCCGTTGGCGACCTGCTGATCGAGCTTGCCGAGTAGGTCAGGTAGGGCACCTTGGCCAAGTTGTTCAACCATCGAGACACCAAAATGCATTTCTACTGCTCGTGCTAATCGACGCATAGCTGGAGGGGTCGACTTGACGATCTCCACGGCGGTGAGAGGACTGCCAGACAGACGCTTCTTATCTACCTTGATGACCTCACTCTCCCACTCCTGCCACATCGCACTCAGCTGCATGCTGCACAGGCAAGCAGTGAGGAACTGCATAATTTCCGGCAATGCATAGATGGGCTTGAGGTTCGGATCGAGCGGGATGAGGGTGCCTGCCGCATCGGTTGAAGATTCATTGCGCTTGATCCCAGCTCTTCTCATCGCCCACTGCTCGACGTCACTCTGCAGTCCTTCATTCATCTCCAACCATTCCATTAGTGGTGGGGGCTGATCACGCTGCGGATCCAGGGTTGTGTCGAGTTCACAATGCGTTCGCCAGATGCTTATTTCCAGCTGTCGAATAGAAGCGAGAATGGAGTGAAGTTTGGATGGCTTCGATGAAATTGACTTGCTTGCTTCTGAGTCAAGACGACGCATAGAGTCACGTACGCGGGATTCAGTATAAGGATTTGGAATGGGGGCGCCAAGCCAATCATCATCATCCTCGTCTTCACTCGCTTCACCGTTTTCACGTTCAAGGACAAGAGATGAACGCGCTGCTGGTTTGCGTGATTGTTTGCTCCTGACTGCCCGTTGGGAACAAGTGGAATGTGTCTCCTTATGCTCCTCCGCATCCTCATCCCTCTCATGCGACTCTTGCTCAGATTCAGAATGAGGCTCAGAGCTTGATTCCCTCTCCTGTCGCATATTCTCTTTGAGTGCTCGCATCGCTGCCTGACGGTGTAGTTGACGTGCCTTCTCTGGATCAGTTGTAAAGAAGAGCTGATGCGCAACAAGATCAACGAGCAGCGGGACAGCGTTAATAAGTAATTGATGGAATTGCTTTAGTCGTGAATCATTCGGGATGGGATTTCCATGTTCATCCGTCAACTTGAAGATGCGCTGAAAATAAGACTTCATTGAACGAATGCGAGCTTCACGGGTACGAGAGGCACGGCGTTCAGATTCGGATTGATTGGCATCGCTATTGAGAAGGCCTTCGTCAGATATCTCATGATTTGGATCATCGTCGATCTCAAGTTCCGCCAGCACATCCCTGGCCATCCTCCCACAATCAAGATACAGGAGTTGAGTTGGCTGCATCCGAAGGAGGAGATGATCATATAGGAGTTGAAGTCGGGCATCACATCGTTTCTTGATCTCAGCCTCCATCTGAGGTCCACGGTCAGCTTTGTAACTCTTCTGAAAGTCATATGCACGGGAGCGCAGTCCCTTCACGACAGACACAAGTGTGAGGCAACTTCTACCGATGTGGAGACATAGGTAACGAGCATCCATGACTTCATCCTCGTCATCGCTACCATCGGACATGTTGTCAACATCATTGTGTGATGTTGGCTTGACGGTTCGAATGATGTTTCTGGCTATTGGCTCTTTGACCAACGCCGCCAACATCTTCTCCTGGCTGATCCTGCCCAGTCTGATGAGCTCTGTTGTAGGTCCACCTGGCACCCATTTCTCAATGAACTCCATCAGCATGTCCTTCTTGATGACGGGTATAGATATCAGATCAGATGGTATACGGAACATCTTGGAGGCAATTGGATGACGATCGAGTCGACCGATATAGAGATCAGAATAGCGCTTGAAATTCCATTCATACTTATCAAGACGGTTGTATCGTGGTCGACCATCCTCATACACAGTGGGACGGGATTGCTCGTTCAACCACCTTGGCAGATCAGTCGACACATCATACAACGTTTCAATTGGCATGGACACGAGGGATAATAGATAGGTGTTGACCTGATCGAGTAGGTCACGTAGCTCGCCCAAGCGATCCGGTAGATCCAGTGCGTCTTCATGACGTGTAGGTACGGTGCATAGTTTCTGGATGAACGTTTGTGCATTCCACTCGGACCCTTTCTCTACAATATTCAACTCTGCCACAGCATCCAGGAATTCGTCTTGCTGAATGATGAAGTCATAGATCCGTTGAATCGGTGTGGGACACTCGCCACGTGTGTGCAATGCAAGTTGATATTGCCGGGTCAGATCATTGATGCACTTTTCAAGCTGTGGATGCTGCTTGACAAGAGAGACACGATATGTGCGTTGCTGCGATTGACGGTCCCACTCCCTCTGGTGAGGATTGCGCTGCAGCGGCAAGTTGTAACGAGGATGGAAATCGTTGTCAGTACGACTGCTGCTACTACTGCTTAGAGAAGCGAAGCGGGAAGAAGACGTGACCGTGGCCTTGGAACGTTGAGCAGGTGGAATGTAAGCGGAGGACGATGTACGCGGATGCACTCGAGAGTTAGATGCTGATGCTGCAGCGGAGGCGAACGTGGGTCTCGAGCTTGCAGCGGGGGAAGAGTGTGAGGCCGCTGAGGATGGAGCAGAGGCATGGCCATGGACAGAAGCAGCCAAAGGACTGGGGCTAGGAGCATCCGCCTTCCTCAATTCCATCGGTGAGCGGGGAATGGATGTTTCTGATTCCAACTGTGGCGGTGGCTGACTCTGACGCTGCTGCTGTTGTTGCATGCCTGTTGCAGCCTTGGCATTAGAAGATGTGTTGTCCTTTATGGACAGCGCAGCCATCGAACCTGATAGAGTGGGTGCTTCCACTTGCGGCTTTACCTTTGCCGCCTCACATGGTTTCTCGGTCATTGCAGATGACACTACGGCCTTCGTTGCACTGTCTCTATTCTCAACCGACGTAGCCTCCACAGGGCGACTCGGAGGAGGATTGGCCGTTGTTGATGACGGTTGCAATGATACTTCGCTCTGCTCAGCCTGCCGCATGAGCGTCGATGTTCTTATTTCATTAGCAGGTTTAGTGGAGGTTATAGTAGGTAATGAAGCAACTGATGACAACAGAGAGGTTGGTTGGGTGAATGAAGCTGAAACTGATGAAGCGTCAACAATCGAATCTGACCGTATGAAGGCCGGAACAGCTGAGGATGTCGCTAAATTGGGAGTGGAAGTGAATGCTGATGATATTGATGATCCACCAGCAGGTTTGGCGGACGTGGATGATACAGCAGCCTTCGGAACGGTAGATGAGGATGGCATTGTCGTGGCTGACGAAAGAGTGGACGAGGCAATGACATTCGCAACATCATTCTGCTCATCTTTCACCGCCGTGGCTGGTGCTGTTGGATCGGGTCCAATGATCGTCGCTCCAGACACAACTGTACTCTGACGATCTGAATAAAATGGGAATCGTACATGCGCACCAACCTTCACAGCTTCTCGCTGTTCCTTCGGGAATGCGTTTCTGTGCATGAGTACGGTCGAAATGGAGCCATCTCCTGTTGGTCGATAACGAAGCGTCATCATATTTTCCGCTCCTTCATGTGATGTCAAACTGGCAATGATACCATGAAATCGATGCTTGGCCACATCAGGTGCTGGAGTCATTGGCACAATGAGATCAGCTGAACCAGAGATTGGTTTCGTTGACGCTGCTGGTGGTACTGATGAGGACAGTGTGGAATCCCTCCTCGGTTGCGGCTGCTCTTGCTGCGTTTTCTGCCTCTTGTTTGCGACTTTTACAGCGGAGGTGGATGATACCGATACAGAGGTTGACACTGCCGGTTGTCTGGGAGTTGCTGTTGTTGCCGCTGCTGTTGGATGTTGTGCCGGTGGCAGTACTGCTGCATTGTTCTTCGGTTGCGGCTGCTGCACCAACTGTTCTGTTTGAGATGGTTGTTTGTTCTGTTTCTTCTTTTTCCCTTTCTTCTGCATCACACGCGGAGCATCATTATTCACATTGCTACTGGAAACACCACCAGTGCCACTGACACCTGGCAATACTGCTGATGTGCTCGTGGATCCAGACCCCGACGTTGATTTTGATGCGGATGCACTCATTGGTGCCAATGGGTGGGGAGGTCGCAACGAGGCAAACAAAAATAATCAACTGGACCGCGCTAAGTAGCCTGGGCCCTGTGCTGGACTGTTCCACTTGTAGTTGAGGAGTGAATAAAATTATGGGATTTTGCGTGGAGTGTAAGCGCTGCGCTGTCGATAGCCATAGAAGAGTGCTACCAGTACCAGCTGCAGGCAGT
>Ga0256776_1000130_pt1 | contig 13722 bp, 1 predicted proteins | sample MC6MC0927MT_FD_186069 | JGI IMG/M metagenome (GOLD analysis project Ga0256776, IMG submission 186069) | Metatranscriptome of enriched soil aggregate microbial communities from Iowa State University, Ames, United States - MC6-MC0927-MT... | ecosystem: Environmental > Terrestrial > Soil >... | reverse complement strand
TGCCTGAACGTTGTAAAGCTGTTATCGCTGCAGCGGGAGATCATACAAAATATTGAACTGTGGTTGACAGACTCAAACATGGATATTGCAACTACTTTTGTCCATGGCTGGACCTTGACAGGAAATCGGAGAGAGAGGAGTGGAGCTGTCAGAAGATGACAGCAGGAGACAGGCATGGGCATGGCAGATTGAATAAGGCAAGGCAAAGGAGAAGAGAAGAGAAGAGAAGAAAAGAAAAGAAAAAAACGCACTGCGTGGTTTGGGGAATGGTTTGAGTCGGGATGATGGATGAGCGATGGTGTGCTTCCCATTCCACATCTGCTCACGTCCGTGGCCGCCATCATCCATCATCCATCATCCATCTTCCTTTGCCATGCCGATCCTTTCAAAGCGTTCATGCTCATATTGATGCCTTCCAAACGACTCAAACTGACATGCATGCTCATGTATTACTCACACGGATATGAATACCGACTCATACCCATCCCCATCACTTCATGCCTCTCCCCGCCCATGCCCGTTTCATCACGTTCCATTCTTCCCTCACCTTTCCGCTCCTCCCCTCTCCTCTCCCTTTCCATCAGCACCAAAAGCCGATGCCAATGTCTATTCTCTCATCGCCCTTCCACTCCCCCTCCCTGCGACGCTGCCACTCCCGTTCCCGCTGCCATCTGCCTGGTGTTTCCCTCTTGTGTCATGCATCGACCTGAAGCTCGCGTTCGACTTCCTATCCTTGTGCAGGTACATGTGCATGTGCATATGTGTGTACGTGCGCAGTCTCCTTTCAACTGCGCGCCAAACCTCAAACTGCAACAGACGGGGATGAGACGAGAGACGAGGGAAGGGAAAAGGAAAGGGAAGGGGCACAAGTAAACGCAAGGAAGATGAAGATGGAGATGGAGATGATGAGGGAAATGCAGATGCGGATTGAATGTCACCAATGTCAACAGCTCTATCTGAGTCAACCTCATCATTGTGTCGCATTCTGCGTTCCCTTGCCATCCTGCTCCTCTTGTTTCTTTCCTTCTCAATGAGTGTTAGTTCATTGATTGCCGCGTCAATGTTCGTGCGGCGTATACATCGCGCAGTCAGATGGCGGAGACTGACATGGCAGCGATGGCGAAGATCCGTCAAGAATGTCACAAGGCCAGAGGAAGCCTTAGGGGCAGAGGCAGAAGTAGAGGCAGAAGTAGAAGTAGAGACAGAGGAAGATACAGAAGAGGAGGGTGTGAAGGAGGACGGAGGAGTAGAAGACGATGAGGAGGAGGAAGCGGACGATGGGTCGGAGGATGAGTTGACAAGAGGATGAGCGCGATGGCCCGCTGCAAAATGAGTGTTGGTAGGGGGAAATGATTCGACCGTCGCAATCTCAGCATGTTGCATTGTGCGCTCATGCTCGGATCGTTGTTCGTCGAGCATTTGATACAGTGCAAACTCATCCACGTTAACGTGTGCTGTTGGTGGAGCCGCATGCTGGTACAATGCAGAGTGAGCAAGAGGGAAGAGAGCAACACCTGCTAAGCTTTGTTTGGATGTCCGATCCACACATTCACACTCATGTATGAACGAGACGAGTTGATGTGACGCAGTGCACTCCATACGATTCGATGCAACTGTCGCACTCTCACTCATCTTGCGTGGTGCTGATGTTGATGCGGATGGAGATGTAGATTTGGATGTTGGTGCGGTGTGTGCAGCAAACCCATTGTTGGGTTGGAGCCTTATTGGTATGCCACTGTCACTGTCACTGCCATTGCCATGTTCCAACTCGTCCAGTACATCTAAAATCGTTAACAGCGTTCGTAACTCCAGGAATGGAGCAAATTGATTCCGAGCGATGAGAAGAGAACGGTAGAGACAGGAGAGGACATGGAGAAGAAGAATCGAGCAAGGTAGGGAGGATGGGGATGGTGGAATGGAGGTGGAAGTGGAGTGAGACGATGGATGAAGTTGAAGGTCGCGCGGATAAGTAGACGGTGTCGGATGAAATTGATCTTCGCCATTCTTTTGTGAGCTGCATCCATGGCAAGGCGTCGGTTGTTGTGTTTTGTCATCTTCATGCCTCTGTCTCCATACCATCATCCATGCCAACGCTCGATAGCGCAGGCATTCACTCAGTACATTACACTCCTCTCGACCTTCATACGTATGATGCCACCAACGCTCCGTGTAGGCGAGAAGACGAGTGGAGACGAGTGGAGTGGAGCTGAAGCTGAGAATGGAACAGACCAACCATGAAAACATCGTACTCACAACACGGCCACAATCGATCGTCTTCCACGCTTCATTCATCATTTCCGTTCTTGTCTTGTGATCCTTCGCATCCGCATCCCTGCATCTGATCCAACCAACTAGCAGTTTCCATTTCATGACAGTGAATGGATGATCCGAATGCAATGCGGCGGCCATATGACGGCTGGCATCAACAAGTGACAATCGATGATCCCCCAGGAATGCACGCATCAGACGACATGGACCAGCCGCCTGTAATGCAGCAGCTGATCCACTCATGCGAGCCGCCATGAGTTGCATCTGTGATAGGAGATCCAGACAGAGCCGGATGTGACCAAGCTGCATCAATGACCAACAGGTCATGAATCGGCCACCGATGGATGGGGAATGAACAGTGCGAGGACGCATGTTCATGGCATGACCGACACCGCCAACACTGCTACTGCAACTACACCCAACACATGCCGGCAGCACCTGTGCAGTGAATGGGCGGGAGGTGAGTGAAGCAACTGAATCATTGAGGGGCGGCTGTGGAGGTGTACGCAACATCTCGACTGATGGATTCGATGCACCCGCATCATACTCGGATTGACTGCGTGCGAGGATGAGAGGAGTGTCAGATGGTGGCGCATCTTTATCAACCGTTGGCTGAGCCGATTGAGGGACTGGCTGCTGGGTTGGTGCAAATAAACCTTGCCGCTGCTCTGTCTTCCGTATTCGTTTCTGCTGTCTATTTCTCATCCTCTCCCTCTTGAATGCATCTTCAATCTCATTGATGAGTCTCAGTCCATGCAGTGCTGCGGCGGCATATCGGCCAGCAAAGTTTGCATGCATCGTCGCCAGGAGCAAGGCATCCGCGAGGTAGACAGTCGTATCCTGCGTATGATCCATGTTGGCGGCAATGGCGAGTAGACGATCAACCTTACGTGCAATATTACTCACCTTGCCAAAATATGCTGCACCATTGACGAGAGAGGCCGTCACACCAAGTAGAGAGGAAAAGACCAACGGCTGACACTCGACTGGGGTGAGAGGTGGAACACTGACCAAATCATCGCTGTCGTCCATTTCATCACACTCACACTTGTCACGCATTTCAGCGATGGCCATGTCATGATCGACTGCGACTTGCTTCTCTTCTGCCTTCTCTGTCTGCGCTTGTTCCTTCTTCTTGCTTTCCTGTTCATATCGTAACGCCTTGCTATTTTCCCATTCCTCTTTGCTTGGGATGGCATAGAGCTGCTCGACCATTCGTTGCATCTGTCGATACGGTTCGAGCGCCGCGGCCACACCATGAACGAGTGTGAAGCATGGCAGGGAACGATCAAGGATGGAGACTTCATGCCAGAGACGAGCGAGTTGATGGTTGGGTGTCGGCAGTGGATAGACAAGGGGAAGAAGATGTCGCGCCTCGTTGAATGAGTCCAATGCTTCTTTTGCAGCATAAGCAGACGCTGCTACTTGACCGTTGAGCATGAGGAAGTGTAATGCATGTTTTGCGGCTGCTTGCTTCAACTCCACTTGTTGCTCACATCGTGCAGTCTGCAGCCAGTGATGGGCCAGTTTGGGTAGGACGGGAGAAAGATTCGCAGCATATCGCGTCGTGAACCATTCAGCGAGTGATCGATGAAAGATTGCGCGATAGGAGAACGGCAGTCGGCCATATACATGATCACGTGTCAGAACATGTTGAAATGCCAATGTGTGATGGATCATGCCAGGAGATAGACGTTGCAATGTGCGAAGGTAGGTTGGGTAAGATGCGTCACACGCACATGTGGCGTCCAAATCATCTGCCATGTTGCCTTTCTCATCCTGCTCATTCTCCTGTTCTTCCGAACCTGAGCCTGATGATGATGACGATGATGGTGTGGGTGACGCGCCCGATGCATTGCGTGCCTCCCATCGCAATAACTCCAACACACATAATGACTCCAGGTCACGCACACGACTGGCAAGGAGGGCGAGTGAGATGGGTGCATGGAATGGAGAGGGCCCGGTGGGGTTGGATGAAGGAGATGACAGTGAGACCGAGCCAGCATGCGCACCACTCCGACGAGCCAACAATGCAGATGGTGGAGTCGACGATCCATGTACAAGCAGCGTCGAGTCTGATGCACTGTGCTGCTTCAATATTTCCTCCTGCTTGGTCTTCTCGGCGGCACCATGACCGCTGGGCTGGTGACAAGAGGAATTGACGTCGGCATCTTGCGATGAGGGAGTAAAATGAACAGGAATAGTTGATCCGAAGCCGAAAGGAACATGCTCGACTGGCGTGCTACGCATGGCGAGACTGGAAGAGGCATTGACATTGACGCATGCATTCGTCTCCGTCGGCATGGCATGAGCAGTCGAGCTCCCATTTTCTCGATGCCCCTTATTGAGTGCGAGTGTATGGTCCATGCCAGTTGCCGCTGCCTCGCTATCATGTATGATGAGAACACGTAAGACGGCTTCTGGCTTGATGTCCTTCGCACCCATCACTGCACAGACCTTGAGTATCAACTGTTGACTAGGTGTGAGTGCATCAATACGCTGTGCGATCAACTCCTCAATGCTCGTCGTCATCATGACATCACCGGCAGTCATGAGATAATGCAATCCACCGTTTTCTTCCACCTCGCTACTCCATCTGATGAGCGCTGTCGATGTACTGCCGCCATGCCTGTGTCTGCCTTCATCTCCACCTAGTCCTAGTCGCTCCGTTTTCTCAGATCGAGTGATGACAGCAATCTTCCTTTCCATGAGTGCGGCAGTCAACTGTTCCGCATAGAGCGGCGAGCCGCCACTCTTCGTTGCAACAAATGAGATGACCTCATCGGAAATGGAGTCGACTCCAAAACGACGACGGATGAGCAGGGACAAGTCGCTGCGACAGAGACCGCTCAAACGAAGGAGAAGTGAACCGTGAAAATCCCGCACAGGGTCATCCTCCACACTCACATGCTTCTCATCAGCATCGCCATACGAATGGTCATGGTGGGTGTGCGTATGAGGCTTTTCTGCACGGGAAATATTGCCGTCCCCATTTCCATGGCTGATCGCATCCGTGCTGTGCAATTTGTTATAGTAGTCTAGTCCATGCAAGAGTGAGGCGTTCGAGCGCAGCTGCTGAGTCGACACTGACGTGGAGCAGCATGATGGCTCAGGAGAGGCGGAGGCGACTGCACCAATGTTGGAAATGGGGACACCGAACATGCCAGAAGATAGATCCGATTGTGTGGTCTTTCGCTCCCGTTCCTTTTGTTTCTTCTTCTCCAACGCTGCAAGGCGCTCTGCCACCTCTTGTCTCACATCTTCACCACGCATGATGTATATGCTCCGATGTTGCTGCATGGTGCGCATCAGCTGGGTGGCAGGGTCAGCTGTAGTTGGCATCGGCCATGATGGGCTCATGACGGTGAGAGGATCGCTGGGTCGATTTGCGGAAGCTTCATCCATACTATCTGCGACTTCATCGCCAACCGTTGGCGGCGAAGGAACAATACGATGAGAAAAATTTCTTGCAGCCAACACCATGAGTATCGACGGGAGAGTTCGTTGAATGGCCAGCAAAACGCGCAGTGAGGATGCGTCCATCCATTGCGCATTATCCATAAAGATGGCAATGTTGCTGCGTGTTGGAGCTGCCGAGCCCATCAACAATGTTCGTGTATCTGCCTCAAACAGACGATCGAGTAAAGCAGTGAGGAGCGCCAGAATCGCTTTCTCGATGGCTTCATTCTTGGCGGCAGCTGACATGACTAGTAGCTGCTGGGTGGAATGGGGTATGGGTGTGGTGACAGTTGCTGATGGAATGTGAGATGGTAGATTTAAGCCCGGTGTACTGATCGAGCCACTTCTTGGTGTAACAATATGCGGCGATGGAAGACAGATGGGAGCGTCAGTGCGATGCACCCGGTTTGCGCTGTCCATGTCAGTGCCAATGGCGCTTTGAATTTCACCCTTTGCTGACAACGTTGGTGTAGCACGAGCAGTCGCGGCTGCGTGTGGTTGGACAGTGGACTGGATAGCAGGTGTCGCAGATCGACGCATGCCATCAGCTGCTTGCAAAGCAGGAAGACGAGCGGAAGCACTCGCCACTTCCATCTTGTTCTCAGCAGAGGACCTTGCAGTGAGAGGGTGACTGGGCAACGCCACTCCAGATGATGGACCATTACTGCCCATATGCCTATACATATGGCTATGCATGCCTCCACTATGTGCACTGTGTGCTGTCCTCATATGTTCCATTCCATGCTCATCATTCTGAATCGCATGCATTGGTGTGACAAGGATGGAGAAACTCGTAGGCTCGAGCTCACCGTGACGTATGAATGCACGGCGTGAGAGGGAAGAGCGAATGGGACGAGTCGGACGTTGAGGAGCATTCATAGCTGTAGGTGCAGCAGGTGGATATGATGAAGCTTTCTTTGGCAGTGCTCCCTTCAGTCTCCGAGTACGCTGTGCCGACCCTGGTGCGCCTCGAGTTTCCTCTTCTGCTTCCAAAGCCGCAGCGGCATCGGGATGCATCTGTGGGTGGAATTGACGGAACGGTTGATGCAGCAGGCTGCGCGACCGATGTTGAGGCGGGAGCAATGTCGGAGCTTTGACTTTGGCGGCGGCACTCTCGTCCCTCTTCTCTTCTTGCTTTTCTTCATCCTTTCCATTTCCATCCGTATCGTTATTGCCCTCTACATCTTGCTCCTCATTCTCAACCTCACTCTCACTCTCACATGAGGATGAGCTACTCTCACTGCTACTCGATGACTCTTCCGCTGACTCACCTTCTTGGCCGACAACAGCAATATCAACATCTGCTGTTACATGTTCGACACCATCGACCACAGCGTCAACCTCACTTGTCGCTGTGGATTTTTCCCTCTGAGAATTGACAGGATTTCTCGGCGTTGCTGCCTCTTTCTCCTCGTCTGCCTCTTTGCGATCATCAGTCGCTTCGTCGCTCTCTTCCTCATCGTCGTTTCCTTCCTCGCCATCACTCTCGCTCTCACTGTCATCGTCACTATCATCATCACCGTCACTGCTACTATCACCATCACTGCTATCATCAGTCAAGGAAGTGGCAGTTGAAGACGAGTGTGGAGTAGTGGGATGATGCGGCTTCTCTTCAATCTTTGTATCCCGCTCATATTGTACTCCGTCGGATGCGAGTTCAACCGACGGTTTGGTTTCTTCGTCCTTCCTGTTGTTGCTTTTTTGATCCCCATCCAGCGGTATCTCGGTCTTGCCATATGCCTGCTTCTCACTCTCATGCTCGTTGTGTGTTTGTTCTGGAGCTGATTGCTGGCGAGTGATGAATGCGGGCGTCGAGGTAAGAATTGATGTGGATGTGGGTATCGATGTGGCAGTGGCAGTGATGGATCGGGGTAGGTAGGGGAGCCTCAAGCCAGGAACAATATCGTTGAGTAAGTAGAGGAAATGTGGGCATGAGAAGGAGGACGGCAAGCCGAGAGAAGCCACATCGGAGAAATGGTCCGTCAATGGATTGATGTGATCCAACGAATCATCATCGTCACTTCCAGCGTCGCTTCCACTCTGGCTCTTTTCCTCTCCACCGCTAGACGAAGGAAGTGTTGAGGTGGAACTTGGCTGGGTGACGTTGCTTGTCGGCTCTGCTTGCTTCAACTTCTCTCTGCGCATGCATTCTCGCTCTTCATACCTCTGCTTTCGTAGCCTTTCTTTCTCCCTGTTTGCCCTCCTTCTTAGCTTCCATAATGATGCCAGGATGCAGCGAATGATGGGACGGATGGAGTAGTAGGGGACGGACTGTGCGAGTTCATCTGCACATCCCACCAATGGCTCTAGCTGCAATGTGAGAGTAGGATGGGATGGTGAGTGCAGAGGGGAGCGAGAGCCGCGACGTACTGCCGCTGACGTTGAAGTACTAGCCAGTGCTATCAAGCCGCTCATCAATGCTGATTTACCCCAACCAGCAGAGCTCTCCAACATGATGGCACCATGAACAACAGTCGAGCTTGCTCGATGAGCATGGTGACTATGTCTGGATGAGTGGTTGCTTGCGATCGATGCAGTGGACTTCATGCGCTGCAATGGACGGACGAGTGACGGAAGACGAGGGGACAATGTACGTGACAGTATGAGAGGGCTCTGCTTCAATTTACTTGACCTCCTTGCTCGTCTCCCAGCCTCCTCTGCTCGAATGGCTTTGCGTTGCTCCTCCTTCTCTTTCCTCCGTTGCTCGTATCCATTATGGATGCATGCAGCGACGAGCCGCAATCGAAGGAGCTCCAGCTCGATAGTTCGTCCAACAAGAGCAGCGAGGTAGGGATCACGCATCTCAACATTATCCTCATCCTCATCCTCACTCATGGCATGGTCATCATGCTCCGATCCGATTCGCTCGCTTTCACTTGTCGATGGCTGCGACGTTAGAGATGGCGGTGGCGGTGGCGATGGCAATGACAATATCGTTGGAGCAGTGGAGGATGATGCAGCAGTTACAGTTACAGTTCCAGTTCCAGTTCCAGTTCCAGTCTTGGTATGGCCTTCATCCACAGTTGTACGCGGAGGTGGTAGGTGAACATGCAGCAGTGATGCGCGATGAAACGCGGCAGAGCGGGCAGAGCGGCGTGAACCATGGGCTGCATCAACAGTCGTCACTCCGCTTGAAACATCCTTACTCAATCCAGCAGCTCTCATCAATGTTGTGACAGCCATTGCAACAATCCATACAGGGAATGGCTCACGTTTGCCCTTGAGCGTGATAGGAGGATGACGCTGAAATTGCATCCCGTATCGTACGAGTGCATGAGTCTGCTTGAACAGCGCGCTGCTTGCCAGTTGATGTTCCACGCGCATTTCATCCTGCTGTTCGGCAAATAGGTCGGGTGATGAAGCCACACTACGAAGTGTCTCATCATCGCTTAGAATGGCGACTCCTTCTTTGCCTGCAGCCATCATTAACCGAGCAGCAGAGTTCACACGATCACCAACAAATGTGTACTCACACCGATTCACATTACCAATGCACCCACTCCAGACCACACCCGTCGTGATTCCGATCCTTATTCGATATCTCCGTCTCTTACATCGCTCAACCATCTCCACCGCTGTCTTGAGTGCACGTAGAGGATTATGTGTGTTGGCAACAAGACCAAAGACACAGATGAGAATGGTGCCTTTATCATCTGTCAATAGTTGCCGAATCTCGCCACGTGCATGAAAGATGAGTGACATCATCTGACAGACCAGCGCACTCAACTCATGTAATGACCGCCGATGCACGGCTGGATCCAATGAATGAGTATCAAAAGAAGGCAGATGAATGAAGATGGTAGTCATACGACGGAACTCCGCTAGAAGGTCTCCTTGATAGTCTTGAAGGCGAGCAAGGATGGATGGGATGATGAAGCATGATGCGGCATCGAGTGTCCGAACCCAACCTGTATCACTCGTATCACCACTCTGATGAGAATGAGTAGGCGAGGTTGAACGGAGCGGTTGTTGATCGATGGTTGGCAAAGATGAGATGGATGCTTCACTGACTTGTCGTACCATTGCTTCACTATTCTGACATTGACCCAGTGCGAACGTGTATTGATGCGGCACATGCGGTAGAGTTTCATTTGCATTCCTGACGCCATGGCGTGATGGAGTCAATGATTGTGAGGAAGAGTTGTCGGAATCAGGGGCAGGAATCGGTGAGAGGGGAGCAATGGCGGCATTGCTTGATGTCTCAATGGAAGTTGAACTTGCGTTCAGTAGCAATCGATGGAATCGCCAAACGGTTAGATGGGTTGCGCCACTGCGTAACAATGGTGTGACGGAGAGGCAACGGTTCTGCATGACATCGACAGGTGGTGTAGGGACGGTTAAGGCGCCTTTGCTAACTGCAACTGTATCAAAGTGACGGGTGCTCGCAGAGTCGGGCCCTGATTCCAATGTATTGGCACCATTACTCCTCGGTGTCTGTGTGTATGGTGGTGTGACAATCGGCTCGCTGGCTGCTCGAGTTAACGCTGGCGCTTCCACTTCGTCACTCAATGGTGCATAACGTTGAGGGATGGGTTGAAGAATGTCCCGACCACCACTGTTATTGGCGGCATCACTGGCGGCGTCTGGTTGATTTGTGAGATCGACTCGCACCTCTCTCGCAACAACCCACTGCTCCACCTGTTGCCATGCGAAGTCGGATAAGCATATCTCACCAACCCGCGCAGCCTGCAATGCTGGCCGCATGTCGAACAGCGGTGAGCCTTGCAGCAAGAATTCATATCGATCAAATACTCCACCAACGACACATGCATACAGAGGTCCAGCAGCGATGGCAGTATGCAGCTTCAGTGTGATGCCCGGTGTGGGAGAGAAGTCATTGAAAGCTGCATGGACGGCAGATGCACATTCGACTGCTTTCAGAACGGATGCGGCAAGACTGTGAGGGCATGGAAGCGGAGAGGGTGCAGACACAGGAGACGCAGTTGTATCGGCGTTATGCTGCTGTTGTCCATGATGGTCACTAGTCGAATTTGAGCCAATATGCCGGTCACTGTCAAATGGGTCACGACAGAACAAGACCATGAGGGCGTCACCAGCGAATTTTAATACATCTCCGCCATAGCTTTGAATCATATCAACAATCGGTCCAAAGTAATCATTGAGATATCGACTCATTGCTTCAACGCCAATCATTCCTTCTTCACCCAACCGCTCAGATAGCGGGGTGAAGCCTTTCATATCGATAAATGCCACGGCACCATCCAATCGGAAGGATGCTGGCCGACTCACATCCATGCGACCATCACGTTGTAAGCGAGCCAAACTACGACGACCAACGCGGAGGGGAGGGGGATGAGTGGAGTGGCACTGGTTGGCAGCTGAGTCTGACTGGCAGATACAGGCAGCGCAACTGCATCGAGTGGAGGAGGAAGCATGCGATGTGTTGGCTTGCTGAGTCGCATCATCAGCAGTGCGGTCAACGGATTGCGCGAAAGGAAGTGATATGAATTGTTGAGTTGGTTGCTGAGGAACTGTTGTGTCAGGCAGAGTGTGTGAGCGGCTGGGCTCAGTGTGGTTCGGAGTCACGGGAGTGTAAGACGCAGGCTGGTCAACAACACCTTGCTTGCTCCTCGCACGCATACTCCCTTCGAGTCCATTTCGATGCTGATGAGCGATCTCAACTCCACCTATTCGTTCTACCCTCTTCTTACGTCCTTTTCGCCTTGGTGTGATCCATTTCCGTAGTATGATGGGTAAGAAGGAGAGTGGAGTGAGAGAGGAGGAGGAGGAGGGAAGCCCGGGCTGACACATCATGGTGGCACAAGCCGGAGTGGAGACGGGCAATGGCGCAGCAGTCGATGCGGCAACTTCACTCGCTGCACATACAGGTGACTGGGTCGAATTGATAGTCGGAAATGCGGCGAATGGGCATGGCACATCGGTCAGCATCTCTGCATCTGCCGCTTGCTGAGTGAGGAAGGATGGGTCGACTGTGAGGGTGGCTGTGGCGTCATTCTTCTCAACAGCGCCGGGCAGCGGTGGTGTCGTACTACCATCCTCCATTGCTGGAGCAACAGGTAGTTTTAATGCCTTGCCACCGTCCATGCCCTTTGCTTCATATTCATCTTGCTTGCACTCCATCTTCATTGTAGTATGACAGGAGATGGCAGTAACATGAAGGAATGAATGAAAAGGAAAAGGAAGGAAGGAGACTCTGCCACTCCAAAAGAATCAAACAAATCAAAACTCCAATCTGTCCGCTTGATGGATTCTTCGTCCCCACACAATCCAAGAACGAGAAGAACGCAGCGCCAGTCCGGAATGACGCACGACATCGTTGGAGCAACACATATATACATCCGCGGTGCTGTTAATTGAATGATACGTGGTCTGCTTCTTGTTAACTACGTGGCCAAAGCCGCCAAGTTTGACCACTGCAAAGGCTGAGAGCTGCATGATCGAGCTGGTCTGGCTCCTTTGTTGAACCAGCAATCAGCCTAGAAGACGATTGATGAATGGTTGTTGGAAGGTGGCTATCTAAGGCGAGTGTATGTGATATTGGGCAGAGGACGATGCAGTTGCGTACATGGAGTGTGAGTAAGGAAGCTCGTGTGGCTGGTCTCGATCCATAAGCCGCTTGATGACTCCGCTCCATCGCTGATTGCATCATCCTGCCTCATGCTCTACTACCTCGCCTCATGTTGGATGTGGTAATTATTCCTTAAGCAGTTGTCTGCCAACAATGAGTTTCATGACTTCATTTGTTCCTTCCAATATTTGATGAACTCTCACATCTCGCACATATCGTTCAATTGGATAATCCTTGAGATATCCATAGCCACCAAATATTTGCAGTGCGGAATTTGCGACCTTGAACCCAGTATCCGTTGCAAATCGTTTGGCCATGGCACAGTGCATCGTTGCCCGACTGTCCTTCGCATCGAGTAAGGATGCCGCCTGTTGAACCATCAATCGGGCGGCCTGGAGTTCTGTTGCCAAATCAGCCAATGTAAATTGTGTATTCTGGAATGCAGCGATGGGCTTGCCGAATTGCTTTCGTACCAATGAATGATCAATGGCCGCATTGAGACAGGCCTGTGCGCCGCCCAGTGAGGTCGTGCCGATGTTGATTCGACCGCCATCCAAACCTTTCATGGCAATCTTGAAACCTTCACCTTCAGCGCCCAACAGATTCTCGGCAGGGATACGACACTCATCAAACATGACGGCTGCTGTTGGTTGGGAATTCCATCCAAGCTTCCTCTCCTGAGCACCGAAGCTGAGACCGGGCGCATCCTTCGGCACGATGAAGCAACTGATTCCCTTCGCCCCCTCGCCTCCTGTGCGTGCCATCACTACATAGATATCACTGCTGCCGCCACCACTAATGAATGCTTTTGCGCCGGATAATATATACTCATCACCTTTCTTCACTGCCTTGGTGCTGAGATTGGCTGCATCACTGCCGGCACCTGGTTCAGTGAGGCAGTAGGAGGCAAAATGATTCATGCTCACGAGATCAGGCAAAAACTTCTTACGCTGCGACTCATTACCGTATGAATCAATCATCCAGGCACACATGTTATGAATCGTGAGATAAGCAGTAGTCGATACGCAGCTCTTCGCCATTGCTTCGAAGATGATGGCCGCATCTAATCGGCCCAAACCAGACCCGCCAACATCCTCCTTCACATACACACCACCGAAACCAAGCTCAGCAGCCTTACGCAACACATCCTTGGGGAAGATCTTTTCTGCATCCCAACGCTCAGCATGAGGTAACATCTCACTCTCACCAAAGTCACTTGCCACTTGCTGAAATTCACGTTGCTGCTCAGTCAATCCAACAGTCGCATCAAAGTGTGCATGTCGTCTACTGGCGCTGCCATTGGCAACAGCTGGCACTGCCTTACATGCTGCCGCACCAATACTTGTCCTGCTAGCGGATGAGGCTGCCGTAGCAGAGATGGATCGAATCGCCCGCTGACAGATGGAACGACAATGCATGATGATGATAGATTGCTCGATGGATGG
>Ga0256776_1000129_pt1 | contig 13732 bp, 2 predicted proteins | sample MC6MC0927MT_FD_186069 | JGI IMG/M metagenome (GOLD analysis project Ga0256776, IMG submission 186069) | Metatranscriptome of enriched soil aggregate microbial communities from Iowa State University, Ames, United States - MC6-MC0927-MT... | ecosystem: Environmental > Terrestrial > Soil >... | reverse complement strand
GATGGGGATGGTGACGGTGATGGAGTTCGTTGCCATTGTCGCATAACCTTCATCGCTCCAACCGTTCCCATGCCCAGGCTTAAGGAGGATGGACTAATGCGGACAGCTGAGTTGAGGCCAGGTGGCGACTTTCGTTGCTGCACTGGTTTCTGTAACAACGGGTCTCGCATACTACTTGCGTGTTGATGTTGAGTATGAGCCGGTGTTGGAGTTTGGATATGCGTTTGTGACTTGCTGCTCTTGTGGCTCTGCATCTGCATCTGCACGCCTCGTCCAACGCCCACCGATGAGACTGCCGTTGAGGTTGAGCTTGTCCCCGACGGTGGAGATGATGGTGATGTGGTGGCAGACACAGTGGTCGAAGTAGCATTCGCAGCAGAGGCAGAGACTGATCGACGGCTGGAGGTGGGGTTGGCATTGCCATTGTTGGCTCCTGCTTTGTTGCCCTTCTCATACTTATGGATGAGTGCATGAATGGTTGACATGGCACTCATGACTGGGACACGAGATGAATGGATAGAATCGAGTACGGACAGGTGATGAGTTGGTGAGTATGGAAGGCGACGAGAGATGGATGGACGGACGGATGGGTCTGAGCCGAACGCTGCAAGCTGCAAGCTTAAGCTTGCTGTGCAGCGCAGCCCAGGGAGTCGGACGGAGGAACGGAGCCCAGTCTGGTTGAGGATTTGGGCAACGGTGCGTGTCTATGTTGTTGACAATCTCTCGTCGATGATCGATGCCCTCGTTCCACTCAATATTCGACACCACAATCGAGTCGCGCTCGAGTATCAGCCGTCAGTCGCCAGTCTCTGTGCAGCGCAGTGCTAGTCAGGAGCAGAGCAGCGCGTGGCAGCGAATTGTCAAGTCAAACACTGCTCCCGTCGAACAAGCACACCCCGCCAACATATCAACCACCAACAACATCACAAAACGCAACGAACATTTATAACGTCGTACAACAATGTTGAATATCGTATATGGGTGTCGTGTTAACATCCACTGACATGCAACAAAATTTTTGATGCCCGGGCTGGGCTTCGCGGTTCCCGCCACCAACGCGAGAATACACACATGTGTAAGCTATGAGCTCACATGAAACAGACGCAACGCAAAAAAAAGGGACGCAGATATTATAAGTACAGACAGCGATGATCGAATGCTGGTGAAGGGGATCGTTGAGTGTGGGGCGACAGTCACTCCTTGACTGATTCAATTTACTTCCGTTGATCTGAGCTTGTGCTTGGTCTTGTCTTGAATCCAGCCAGCAATGAATCCTTCTCCTTCTTTTCCTTCTTCACTCTCACCATTTGTTCCTTCTCGAATCTCATTGCTGCCGCTGGTTCGAATGGCGTGAGCGGTAAATCGGGCGCTGTGGGTCGCATGGGTCGAACGCGTTTGGGATGAACCTTGTTGTCACTGATGAAGTCCGGCGTGTTGCCGAGGCCAGTCAAGGTCTGACTAGCGAAGCCGATACTTCCACTCACTGGCTTGGCAACGACACCAAGTAAACCTTTGCCGACGCCCTTTGCAAAGCCAGCAGCGCCACCTTCACGAGCACCGCGGATGGGGTCAGTGATGATCCCAGTGATGCCTTTGAATATTCCACCAGCCAAACTCTTTGTGCCCTGCACGAGGCCCTCCACAGCATTCTTGGGTGCATTGTGTTGGCGTGCCGTAGACGACTCAATGAAGTCAGAATCAAGCGAAGCGACGGCAAATCCTTTTGCGAACGTTCCTGTAATACTTCCAACTGATGTTAATACGCCACCAACCGTTCCCTTGACGAGTGACAAGGATCCCTTCGCTAAGCCAACACCAAACTGTTGAGGACTATGCACTGCGCCATTCACTGGCTCCGTAAAGAAGTCTGCTAAGCCACTGCCCATATTCGACACGAGACCAACAGGATTGCCCAAAAACTCCAATGATCCCAGTACTTTGTATGCTTGTGTGAGGATTTCATTCTTGTACTTCTGCGCCAGTGACCATACGATGACGGGAACACTTCCTCTCACATGCTCAAACATTCGGCCATTGAGACGGATGGGAGCATTGTGCACACTGGCCATCGTTGTTCCCACCATAGAAAGCAGCAATTGCATCGGATTGTAAACCATGTCGGCCATGTGTGCACGTAGGCCAGGCTTGGCCTCAAACCAGATATTGAATGCCATGGGCTGTAAGTAAAGAAGATGGAAGAAGAGGAGCAGCTCACTATTCGCCTCTGATATATGACGTGAGGCAGACACGGATTGTATCACCCAACTCTCATCCATCACTCTCTCATCATCCGTGGCTGCAGTGTCGAATGAATTGATGAAGCTGAGAATGGTATAAATCACTTCTTCCTCAACCTTCACATCCAGCTTCTGTAATAGGACGGATGCGTACTCAAATATTTGCATCTTTGCGCGTGCATCCGTCTTCCTCTTTGCAATGGCCATCTGCAGCATTGGCTGTCTCTTCTCCTCCTCCACAGGGCTGAATCCGATAATGACGGGGAAGACAGCGCGTGGATCCTGATTATCGAGTTGTATGCGATCAATCCTCGCCTCCATCTCCTGTGAACTCAATGTGTCATTAATGAGTGCATGTAGGCCAGTGATGGAGAAGAAGAGCAACTCACGTGGTGTACCATCGATGAGTGAGAAGGAGAGAAGCGGGAGGTCACAATCAACACTGGTCTGAATGCGATTCCTTTCACTGCGTGCCTGCTCACGCTCCACAGAGACAGTGACGAAGACGGAAGCGGAAGACGCACCAACACTTGGATCGAGCTTGACTGGTAGACGGTGTGCACTCCAATTGATAGGTGGAGGTGCACCCTTACTCGCCTTCACCGGTGGTTGTTCACTGCCAGCCAATGGGGCATCACGCAGCGGTAGGACGATGGTACCAAGCAACGATGGCGGAGCAGCACCGCGCAATTTGGCTGCATGTAACAGAGCCGCATCCTTAACGGCGGCATGTGAGGATGCATGGGTAGGTGAGGTAGAGGACGAGGACGATGAGAGGTTGATGCTGGATGGTTCGTCGGCTGTCGTAGTCACTGTCTTCTCTGCCCGGCCTTGCTCCGCTGCCTCTGCATCTGCTTCTCCCTGCTCATCAACCTGTTGGAAGAAGAATGACAGATGCAACGTCTCATTCTCGCGATTCACCATCTGCTCAGGCACATTCATCACAATATCCTGCGACCAGCTTAGGACCAGTGTGTCCTGTGTGGATGGGGCAGAGGACGATGACGGTGCAGGGGAGCGGGATGACGATGACGATGACGATGATGCCGCCTCCGAGATGGACGGGCGAGCACTGGCTAAGCCCTTCTGACTGCTGTTATCAATCAGCTGGTTTGGTTGATTTGGATCATGGTGGAAGCACATCACCGACACAGTCTTGCCTGTCAGTTGACTCCTCACTCTGCATACAACATCTCCCTTTGTCTGCATCTTCTTGACAGCTTGTACCATTCCTTGCATATTCTTCAGCCTCATTCTGAATCGAACATCATTTTGTAATCGAACCGGCATGATGCGTCCCTTCTCATCGACCATGCCTCTCTGTTGAATACTACTCATCTCTGCTTGGACTGCTCGCAGGATGCGGGAATGATCAGTGAGAAGACTGTCGAGTGTGCGGAGATGCTCATCCAATCGACCACCGGATTGCGGGATATGGCACAGAATCAACTCAACCTCACCAACACTCTCACCACGACGACCCTGCAATTTCAATCTCCGTGTCTGTGCCTCATAGGACATATCAAGTATGGATAGTTCGATGCTCCCTCGCTCCTCATCCGAGCTGAATAATCCTCCATCCTCCCACACACCCACTCTTAGTTTCGCGCTGCTCGGTACATGTGTCGTGATGAACATGAATCGTTGGTTGAATGCAATGGCTGGACGGCTGCCTGCTTTCTTCGTCTCAGATTTCGCACTTTGATTCTGCAGGTGAAGTTTGAAGTAAGCAGTGCTGAACGGCAAGCCACGTGCTGCGCGTAGTTCGATGAGCAGAGCGGAGTCTCGTGGTGCGAGTGAGGCTGGACGAACGACACTGCTGCTGCTCTGACTGGCGGATAACAGTCGTGTTGACTCCAATGCACGTCGGCGCTGCAGCAATTGAATACGTCGCTCGAGTTGTGTTTGCATATCAATGAGCTCCTTCCATCTCTTCTCGCGTTGACGAGCAACGAGATAATGAGGCTGCAACTTCGATTTCAGTTTCGCCTTCAACTCCGCTTCCAATGCATCCGCACTCGGATAATTACTTGCATGTAAGATGATGGCACCATTCGCATCCTGTACACTGTACAGATAGACGGTCTGATGGAGCTCCAACTCATCATGAGCTGCAGGTGGCAACTGAAGCTTTGCATGGCAGGCCTTGATCTCATCCATGCTCACAACGCATGTATGCTCAGCACGTACACTACCATCCGGTGCATAGGTCAGGCCAAGTTGAACCTCCAACATGAGTGGATGAGCATAGAGAGGAACTTCAGCACATACAGGGACACCACTGTAAGATGGGACACTCAACCAATCGCAGGGTGGCACAGGGAGAATGCAGGACTTATGACCAGGTGGTGGAATATATTGTCGTACGCGCATCGTCTGATGGACGCACTGATTGTACACTCGATATGGCATGATAGTCTTGATCTCATTTCGTTTATATTCACTGATTTGGATGACGATGGTTGCATCCTGTTGATGTATCTGTACACGTGCATACCAACATTTATTGGGCTCACTCTTGTGTCGCACCATGATTGGAGTATCACTGACAGCAGTTGGATCGAGATCGCCACTCCATCTCCAATCCTTGTAGCTTGCACCAGCACGACGCAGACAGAGTGTGCGATTGGCAACAGAGTCAGGCCAATGGAATTCACGCATAGAAGCAGCAGGTAGAGTAAACGTTGGAGCTGGCCCTGATCGTTGATGCACGAGTTGAGGATTGCCACTCACCCTCTGCATGAACTCGACGTCACATGAGAGATGGTTGATGACGAGGAAGTGCGGGGTGAGATAGATGCATTTGGTGCGTCGAAAGCGACCGCTGGCAGTCGTCACTGACACGCCAATATCGTGTAATGGTCGGATGGGTTGTTCATTCGGTCTGAGTCTTGCCTGTTTCTCTCCGAGAATGGTCGTTGTGACACTGAGCCCTGGCTTATCCACCGTGATGGGTGAGCTCCATTGTACATCCGTCCAGCTTCGTGCATGCTCGACGGATGACAGAGTCGTCAGACAAACACTCTTCTTCTCACTGTGATGACCGAGCGGGAAATTGTACATGAGCGGTGGACGAGCATCCGTTTGGAGGCGTTGGCGGAATGCATCAACGGAGCCGAGTGGAACCGTTTGCTTCCGGTCACAACTCAATATGAGGCCAAGTCCAGTGAGATCATACACCCAGAACGGTGCATAGATGACAATGGTTGTCGTTGTTTTGATGCTGACTTCCACGTGCAACACAATCTCTCGACTGCTCTCATCCCTCACAACCAATGGGTAGGTTGCACTGAATGAGCCCTCCGGTGGGAGCTGTGGCAATGCAAGTAAGCCACTCCACACACATTCCAATGCGGGCATGCGCAATTGCATGTAGGCGGGTAGACGATGAAATTGGATGTGGAGTGGTTGACGATCGCCACGGGACATCAAATTCGACCAATGAACAATAATGTTGTCATCCACATCCTTTTCAATGAGTTTGATCTCACATGCTTCGGCCGTCAGATTCTCGATGGTCATTGACGCACCAACAACATACACCTGTCCTGTCAGTGAACGATCGGCAGCAGCGGACTCACCTCCACGCTTACTGGCAGGTAGTGTGGAGGTCGAGTCCTGTAGCTCCGTCGACCATATATGATGAATGGAGACGCTACAATTGAACTCGCCATTCTTGCCAATCACCGGCGCATGCTCATCCACTGTTGAGCTCGTCGAACCAGCATCAGCGTTCGTGCTCGTGCATCCAATGAATTGGTTTTGTTCGGAGTAATCTGGCATGAGTATGAGTGGAGAGCTCCATGAGAATGCAGATGGAGTGCCAGCTTGTGCTCGCGGCCTGACAGTGACGAGGAATCCGCCACTCTCATGTGTTGGCATGAGTGGCATGAAGTATTCATCACCGGGTTGGAGTACAGGGAAGCGTAAGGAAGATGGTGCCACATTGGAATCACTGAGGCCTGCTCCCATTGCTCTCATCTCCAACGCACATCCTGTCTTATTCTTGATTCCAATGACGCCGCGCAAACGAATGACCTTGGTGCCGGCATGTGTGCGAACTTCGAATATAACACGCGCATTCCGACTGCCATCGATCGTGAGCGGGAGTAGGAAGGAGTGAGTCGAGTTCGCATTGAGTGGGACACTGAGGCCCAACGTACCATAACCGCTGGCATGAAGACGCATGGAGAGGCCATGCTCGGTAGCTGGTATAGAGGCAGGGAAGGCGAAGCGCAGTGATGTGTAAGCATCGACAGTGAGAGGAACGGTACCTTCTGCTGATGGAGGTGGCTGTGCCTCTGCCTGCTTCGCCGCCATCCCTCTGTTGTGTTGACGGACAAGGTTGAGTTGGCATGATAGTTCAGTGAAGTTATCAAATCGGTAGGGCATATCATACTCATTGCTCTCCACTGCTGCCAATGTGCGATTATCGACAGCACCATCGTGTGGCTTCATGCCACCTTGTTTCATCTCCCCACGATTTCCATCCCTTAATACATGCAATGATGCACGTGAGAAGTCCAATCCAACCATTGCATCCTCATTCATCCCACTCGCCAATGCATGCTTATGCCGCTGCTCAACCTCAGTGAAGATGCAGAGTGCCTCATTCACACCACTATACATGGCGTGAGAAAGGTTGAGATTGAGAGGAGTGGAGGAGGAGATGGAGAGGGAATGTGTGAGGAGGTTGCCAGAGTAGCGAGAGAGATAGGAGTCATCATCCATCGATGAGGGTAGGTCAGACGCGATGGACGACGGATCAGCTACATCCTCAACAGAAGGTGAACGCGTTGTTCGACCACTGTCCATGCCTCCCTTTCCTGAGTGTTGCTGCAAGGACATGTTGAAGGCAGCAGTGGAGAGGATGTAGGATTGAATGATTCTTGCCTCACATTGCCAGGGCTCCAGGACAGGCTCCCATGCAACGAGACCTTGATTATAATAATCGATGTTCATCTTCATATTTGCTCTGATCGCACGTTGATGTGCATAGCCATGTATATGAAGATTGAGTGGTGAGAGGTGCAATCGTGCGATTGGGATGGTGAGGCCAGCGGCATCATTGAGAACGCTGACATGAACCTCCTCCACTTCCATCGTTATCTCCTCTGCATTGAACAACGCCACTTCCACTGCTGACGCGCCGGACTTGCTATCAACGTCCTCTTCTTCTGCAGCATACAGATCAGCAAACAGTGGAGACTCCCTTTCCTCATTGCTCGTGTCACCCTTCTCTTGGCCAACTGGGCGACTGGCTGATTCTGAGTCTGCACTAATCCGCATCGACCTACTGCTCGTCGGGGACTTGGCACGAGTTGCTGTGCTCGATGATGGCCGTGTTGATGATGATGAGATTGCAGATGCCTGTGGAATTTGGACTTTGACATCCGATTCCGTCTCACTCGTTGCCGCCACCAATGCATCCATCGTACGCAATGCCAAGCGATAGGTGCGATAGGAGAGACGAAGTCGGACAGGCTGCGTTGCAATGTGAGCACGTAAGGTTGGCAGTGGCAGTGGCTTTGTGATATCAACATCCTTTTCCAATAGCTCGTCCGCTGTGATGGTGTGGCGTGGGAATGTGAGCCCAATAGTCGTCTTAATATCACATGGTTGCATAATGATGGTGGTGATGGCGGGGTCATAGGATACTTGAACCTGGCCGAGTTGATTGACATCCAGACGAGTCGAGAATGATTTGAATGCCATGACTCGTGCGGCAGCGGAGATCACCGTCTCGCCATCGATGACACTCATCAACACATCCGATGTCAGACCGAAGCTCATGAGCATTGCATCGGACACAGAGGAGGTTGGGTCTTGCACGACTTGTAGAATTGGGCTGGCGAGGGAAAGTTTGAGAACGATGTAGGATGGCGGTACATATTTCGTCGTTTGCACTGGTTTGCGCTTACTACCAGCAATTTGTGCACGCTGCACCATCATCGCCTCTTGCATCCGCTCCTGCTCTTCGTCATCGGCTGTCGCTGGTAGGGATGCAAAGAATGCTGGTAAGCGTAGAAGGATGGGGGCCAAGTGGAAGCGGAAATGTGCCAAGCTGACTGAGGTCACTATCCAGCTTGCACCCGATTCATCCACGCTCATGTGCAGATGAAGGGAAAGCGGCTGTTCTTGGGCAGTTGTATCAGCAGCAGCCTCACTTTGTTTGCTGGCACGATTGTCATGCACCAGTTGCAATATTTCTCGATATGCTGGTAATACATGTCCACCATTGAACATGGCTCCACTCTCACTCACGTCCCTTAGCGCGAGCTTGGCACATGAGCCATTGAGGTCGAGTCCACCATCCGCGAACATATCAATCTTACCAGATAAATCAGACATCTCGAATAAGACAAGGTCACCAGCTTCTGACGCCTGGCCAGACTCAGTCATGCCAGCTCCCTCATTCAAACGAAGCGACAAGTTGCGTAAGTTCGCACTCAATTGGAGAACCAACTGCTGTTTATCAGCAGGAGTATTGGTGCTCTTCGATGTTGCTTCGACTGCCTTTGCCAGGTCAGGAAGAGAAGTGACAGAGGGTCGGGTGGCAGCAGCTTGTTGAACATCGGCGGCCGTTCCTCTACTCTGCTTCAATGGCTTGACGACTGTTGCTGGCTCACTAAGATTCCTTCCGACGAGCGACAGCAACCAATTGAATTGAATGGGTGTGAGCACCATGGTGAGTGCATCCACATCACTGCCCACTGTGATGAGTGAACTGGCCGGGAGTAGAGTGATGACGACACGGAAGGGTGTCAACTCAAGCAGTGGCACGGGAGATTCGGAGTGTGCGAGGATGAATGTACCAGCTTTCAGTGCAGATGCATCAATGAGGATCTCTTGTCTATCCTGTCGCATCGCACTTGTCACTCTGAGTTGCTGCATATCTGCTCGCATGGTCTCATCTGACTGTGAGTGTGCAGGAACGATGACATCAATGCCATGTAGTGTGACATCCATATGCATGTACTCACTACTGGCCAAGTCGCGTGACATCTGTGCAGCGGATACGGTACCTGCCATTGCATCCGCCACTGCAGTTTGGACAGCGCTGACTTGAGCCGCATGCGCACTTGCCTCACTCATATAATCCATGAGATCAGCAATGGGGCCAGTCGTGAAGAGGAACATCATCTCCAAGGTGAAGCGATAGAGGAAGGTAAACTGCAGGCCTTGCATCACTGCTTCAACACTCGAATTGAAGCCAGGATAATCAGCCTCTTCAACGCTGAATGTATTATAGACGAACGTCACCAGCGTCGGCTCCTTCTTCTTCTCCTTCGATGATGACGGCTGCTGCTGTTGCTGTTGTTGCTTCCTCATACTGATGACCATGGGGTATTGCGCTCCAGCTGGTGTGAGATCCTTGACATGCAGGTCTTGCAGCTGTGCAGCGACTCTCATCGATGCGGTCGGGAAGAGTTGAAGATCGGCACGCAGACTCGTCATGCGCGCCTCTGTCAGCGGGGAGTCACGATAGTAGATGCACATCTCAAAACTCTCAAAGTACGCTGAGATGTTGACACTCACACGAACATCACGAGCTTGTTTGCTCGTGGATGCAACGGACGAGGAGCGGCCATGACCAACTTCCTGGCTACTGCTGGAAGGAGTCAGCAGCTTTGACTCTGCCTCTGCCTCTGCCTCTGCCTCACCACTATCACTCTCGGCGCTCTCACCACTTGGTTTGGCATCTTCTTCCACTGGTCCTTGCATGAGTGCTGCCAAAGCTTCGTTTGCCTCCTGATTGTATAGGAATGTGTCGAATGCATAGACCGTGATTCTGTGTATCGTCTGTGGCTCCACACACATCGACACGGCACTGAAGCCAACACGCAGATCGACATCAACGGGATGCTGAGCGAAGGAAGGGGAACGATCCGACGTTGTCACCATTTGAACATTCACGAACTCATCACCAGAGAAATACAACGCGCCCGTGCTACTCTGAACGACAGGACGAGAGAGAGAATGAGTTTGAAGCATGGGTGCGGGAGAGGAGGAGGGGGAGGGTGTGGGAGCAGCTGTACGGCCCGCGACACCAGTCGTGGCATGGCGAAATGTGCGCAAGAGGCATCGTGTACGTGCGTTCGTTGATGCCATATCTTGAATGCTGAGTCCTCCAATGAGAAGTCCAAGTTTCATGGTCCAGCTCTGTTGTCGCATGGATACCTGAATATGATCGAGTTTGAATTGCATGATGGGTGTATGCTGCGGTGGTCGAGTGTTGTCAGCATGCAGGTCCTCAGAGAGTGTGAATGCGATCGCACCTAACTGTACCTGCAAGTCGAGTGTCTCATTGAACTGTCTCGCCTTCTGTCGCTCCTCTGCCCATGACTGTAACTCTGCACGACTGATCGTACCACTACCATCCGTATCAACCTGACGCATCAATTCCTCTGCATCAGCCAAGGTTGCTGTCATACGGCTCAATGCTGCAAGATCCAGTTGTTCGTCCTCATCAGTCGCAGGCAGTTGAGCTGCCGCGCGTTTCTTGGCTTCACGGTCCACACCAGCCAAGCTTCCGATCAGACGATTGCGCGCATCGTTGAGTGCTCGACCTGCACCCGCTTGTGCGGCTCGTGCCTTCTGCTGCGCTTGTAGCTGCTTCTCAGTGATCGCCGGTGGCATGAATAGTTGGAGTATAGTGTCGAATGCAGTGACGACATTGATGAGTCGTGTATATGCATGATTGGCGATGGCGAGGTTGATGGCAGGCATATCAGCGATGAGTCGAATATCCGGGAGACTGATGACCTCACTTGACATACACTGCCAGAACGACACACTGGCATCGAATGGCTGCAACAGGTGATGACGTAATGATGCAGATGTGCCCTGGAGTACACTGCTAACGGATGTGAGATAGACGGATACATGACGAACGTTGACATTGTAGACATCATAGCATTTCTCTTTCTCATACTCATCCATCTGCATAATTTGCTCACTCGACATTGTCTTGAGCTTGCTCGCCAATTGTTCCAATACTTGTCGTGGCTGCACACGTGACCCAACCTGCAGTGTACCAAGATCGAGTACGAGTGCATCCACGTGGGACTGGGTTGGATCGCGTGGGATGATAATGGTCGGTGCGGCAATATCCAGTGACACATCCATCGACATGTGACTCTGTAGCGCATCGCTCAACTGGACACTGCTGAATGCCTGTAGCGTGTTGAGTGATTCAGCTGAGTAGACGGATAGTACAGACCAGTCGAGTTGGCGTGGTGGTTTGAAGAATGAGATGATGGCTTCCATGAATGGCCGTTGCAATACAATGGTTGCTGCACGGAGACGCAACGCAATGCGCAAGTCAGATCTCTCATCAAGAGGTGGAGAGTGAACTTCCAATGATAAGACAGGGCCAGAAGAGGAGGATGACGAGGATGGAGCAGATGGTAAAGCAGATCGAGTAGTTGGACCAGCCTCCTTGCCAGCATGATGAAGGATGAGTGGGAAGAGTGTACCGGGCGTGGCATTATCCGCCATACTGACATCACCGATGTGTAGGCTTGTTGTCATGGATTTATCTCTCATGATGAGTTCAGCCACGCTATTCTGTGCCTTCAGCTGTGTGATCTGTGGATTGCGCTCATCTCCAATGGCCAAGCTGAGTACATCCAATGCGAATGCCAGCTTGAGATGAATGTAATCCTTCGGTAACTCCTCCTGTGTCAAGATGGATTCGGATTGGACACGTGCGAATATGGCCTCACGCTCGGCATCCGTTAACTCACGCTCAGGCTTGATTGCCTTCGGTCGACCAATATGGAATCTTGATAAGAATGTTGCGGTCAACTTCTCTGCATCCGCACGGAGCATGACACTCGCACGAGCACGATCCTGCTTCTTCAACTTGGCCAAACGCTCCTGCTCGGCTTTCACCTGTGCTGGCGTCATGCCCTTGTCATCAATGCTCGTCTCCTGTACATCGACGATACCGAGCTCACGCTTGAGTTCAGCAATAGCAGTCGTACGATACCAGGCAATGTCATCATAACGTAGCTCACGCTCCAACTCTTCTTTACGTCGTAGATCACTCTCACTCAAGGCTGGCAACCATAATGCATTAAGCGTGCGTTTATACAGCTGTGTGTATTCTCGCCTCTCCGTCACTGTGCCAGGTCTAAATCGCTCCTTGAATGAGTCCAGCAATTGTGCCATACTTGACTGAGCGGCAGCCACACGTTCAACCATCTCCAACATGGCTGCATACTGTGCATGCATCAACTGTAACTCGATGCCATACAATTGACTGTCGACCCATAGCCGGGGAGCTGGGTGAACCTCCTTGTTGAAGCACAGACGCATACGGCCACTGACAGGACGAAGTAGGAAACATGTATCAGGATTGTTCAACACCGCATCCACACGTAGCTTCTCATCGAACACGACAGATGGAGAGCGAGTCAATGTTTTACTGCTGCTGCTCGACAACGTTCGATTCTTTGCCTTCTTGGAATCGACCTCACTCACACTCGACTGTGCTGCATCCGACTCATTGTCAGTCGGTGGCTTCAATGCAACAGGATCCTTTGGGTCGACGTACATACACAATTGTGTGAGTGAGACGAGTTTGTATCCTTTCTTGCCTGATTCTTGGAGGAAGACAGGCTTCCACTTGTCATCTGTGGTTTCTGCCTTGAGTCGTTTCAATGCAATACCGAATGAAGTCTGACGCTGAGGCGGCGAGAAGTCCTCATAACAAATATGAACATCCTCAATCGTCACCTGAATGTTGTCAATAATCTTCGTTGCAAGGCGACCAACATAACCATCCTCGCCACCCTCATCATCATTGCCAAAAAGTAGTTCTTCGACTGCTTGTAATCTTGCTACTTTCGCTTGTAATGCTGCCTGGAGCTCTGCCTTCTCGTCGACAGTTGCCCGCTCACTCGGCGCAGCAACGAGATAGACGCCGCTCAACACAACACTCACAGGGCGACTACTCAAATGACGCCAATTCGCCGCGATATGAAGCTTCTCGACATGTCCAGATTGTACCGAAAGAGGCAGATGGAGGAAATCAAGTGCATTCTTCTTCACTTTCACATCAACCAAATTCACCTCACCTCCCCACACCGATATCTTGAGTTGTTCCGCGTCCAATCCCTCCAAGAACGAGCCCAGATACTGATTCAGCAGCGAGGTCACCACACCTACCCATACAGGCATACAACACACAAAGAAACAAAAAAGTGGAGTGTCACAACACAAAGGATAATGTACAACAGAGGCGGAGGGTTACATGAAGTAGGAAGGAGCGATGAGATAGCCGTGACGTCGGCATCGATGAGAAAAGCAGCAAAGCAAGCCAGAAATCCGCCCATCCTTCTCTGTCACTCGCCTGCCCATCCTCTCACAATGTCTTGGTTTGCTTCCGACCCTCGAGCATGGTGCCAACGAGCAGGAGCTATGAAGCTCAGAGACAAGAGCCGATATTCTATGTCAAACTCAAAACGACTTCTCGTTTGTGTGGATTT
>Ga0256776_1000122_pt1 | contig 14010 bp, 1 predicted proteins | sample MC6MC0927MT_FD_186069 | JGI IMG/M metagenome (GOLD analysis project Ga0256776, IMG submission 186069) | Metatranscriptome of enriched soil aggregate microbial communities from Iowa State University, Ames, United States - MC6-MC0927-MT... | ecosystem: Environmental > Terrestrial > Soil >... | reverse complement strand
GGTGTATTGAACGGCCAACTTCTCACCTGGGCTCACACCGAAAGGAATGGGGAACGACCAGACCTGTGAGGCGCCTGTTGCACCCAATAATTGTTGAGCCTCATTAATGGCGCCAGAACCAAGTTTGAGTTCCTCTGGCTGAGGTTGTTGTGCGATCTGTTGCTCCTGTGTCAACTGCTCCTGTGTTGGCTCACCAACCTGGCCTCTCGCCTGTAATGCACCGCTGGCTCCCATCAACTTCATGTGCAAGGGTCCCTTCGGGCCAGCAGCGAGTGACATGCGAAAGTTGACTTCAGGTGCCTGGATGAGTGACTGGGGTGCACCAACATCAGGACTGATGCCAACTTCTCCCAACAGTGCGGGTGAAGTGGACTTCATATGAACGTCAACCCAATCGGCTTGGATGGGGCTCAAATTAATGAAATGGAGCTTGCACTCACCACCGGCGCATGAAAGTTTCTGGTCAAAGTTCAACGCAGGACAAACCTCCGACGTGGTTGCAGTGCCGAGTTGCAACAACTCCTGTGACGGATGAAACTGCTGAAATTGTTGCTGTTGAGGGAATGAGGGAGCACCAAACTGCACTTGCTCCTGTGGCTGTTGGAACTGTTGTTGTTGCTCCTGCTGCAGCTGTTGTTCTTGTGTGAGTTGAGGTTGTTGAGGTGGTTGGATCTGTTCAATGCCGGGTTGTTGGAATGGGACTTGTGGTTCCTGCTGTGGCATAATCTGAGGAAACTGTTGCTGCTGGACGCCCGGAGCTTGGAGCTGTTGCATGTTTGATGGTGTGGCTTGTGAAAGCTTCAACTTCTCATCACCCACACTCAACTCACTCCAATTCGTGTCGCATTCGGCTCCATTCTGAACAGATTGGTAAGTGTATTGAACGGCCAACTTCTCACCTGGACTAACGCCGAATGGAATGGGGAAGGACCAAACCTGGGAGGCGCCCGTTGATCCAAGCAGTTGATGAGCCTGGGAGATGGCAGCTGAACTAAGCTGGATCTCCTCTGGCTGGATTTCTTGTTGTTGCTGTTGCTGTTGTTCGATGGCAGCCTGTTGTTGAGGTTGAGCCAGTTGTTGTTGTCCTCTCGCTTGCAATGCCGCAGCCGCTCCCATCAACTTCATATGAAGCTGACCCTTCGGCCCCGCTGCCAATGACATGCGAAAGTTCACTTGTGGGGCCTGGATCAGTGACTGGTGTGTGGCAACATCAGGACTGATGCCGACTGCTCCCAACAATGCAGGCGAGGTGGACTTCATATGAACGTCAACCCAATCGGCTTGGATGGGACTCATGTTAACGAAGGTCAGCTTGCATTCTCCTCCAGCACACGAGACCTTGTGAGCATAGTTCAATGATGGACAAACCTCCGACACCGTCCCGGCTCCAAGTTGGACCAACTCAGCAGAGGGAACATCAGGGACGAACTGCACTTGTTGTTGCTGTTGAGGGAATGAGGGAGCACCAAACTGCACTTGCACCTGTGGCTGTTGGAACTGCTGCTGTTGCTCCTGCGGTAACTCCTGTTGCAATTGTTGCTCCTGTGTGAGTTGAGGTTGTTGGAATTGTTGTTGTTGTTGTGGTTGTTGAGTGAATGGGATGCCGGCTCCGAATGGAACTTGTTGCTCCTGTTGCCATTGTTGCCATTGCGGTTGTTGAATGGCGGATGATGACGGCTGACCGAATCGAGCATGGACTGGTTGACGATGTTGGAATGCGAGTGGTGACTCATGCTGCTGCCATGATTGAGGGAAAGCTCCGAACCCAAGTGGCATTGCAGTGCCAATACTTCCCATTCCCATCTCCATGCCGATGGGTCTCTGCAATTGACTGGCCCAATGCTGAGTAGGGTAGGCGGAGGCATCCGGTCGGAGTGAGAATGACAATGGACGACTGAGCTGCTCCTCAGATGATGGGTATGGTGAAGGGGAAGCAAACGACGATGGGATGCCATGACCTGGTGCATGATGCTCACGGTCAAGCTTTTCATCTGGCTGAGGTTTGGTTGAGATGATGATCTGGAGATGGTGAACATCATTGCACACTGTAGCCTCTGCAGAAGGATTTGAAGAAACTCCACGCAGAACGTCGTCTCCATCGACCGACGGCCGCGACGGCGACGGCGACGATATCCAATCATGCAATGGTCAGCCGCCAGACTCTGTCGGCTCCTTGAGCCACGAACATTTAATTTGAGCACACTGTCAGGCGGCCGTTGAATGTTGCGCATAGCAGCTGCCATACCACATTCATCATCTTACTATTGAGAGTGACGTCGAGCCATGATGGGCGCATCGTTCGCTTCCGAGTCTGAGTACGTGTCTGCAGGCGCAGGTGCAGGTGCAAGTGCAGCTACAGCTGGAGCGGGTCTGACCGCTTTGATTCGTTCAAACATTCTCTGCCGTCGGAATTCACGAACAGCCTGAGAGAAGGTTCGCACACCAACACTACCACCTGACCCTGCCCCTGATCCTGCGCGCGCATCTGGACCAACGCCTGCTCCATCCATCAAGACACTGAACAATGGTCGGGTGCGTCGACGACTTCCTCCGCTGCCACCAGATGCTTGACTTCCACTACTACTTCCACCGTCACCAGCATACATCTGTGTTCCGGCACGTGATCCAATTGGTAGGTCATAATGCATGACGACATAAATGAATTGACTGAATGATAAGGTTCGTGCATTGTTATTGTTGTTGGAGCTACTGGAAGAAGGTTGCTGCGATGAGTGCGACGTCGGATTGAAAGTACCTGAAGCAGCGCCACTGGAACTCCTCGTGGTACTTGAGCCAGATGTAGCCAAGGCGATCTGCGCTGCCAGACGAGCAGATAGTGGCCGTGCAGTAATTGATTCCACTTCAGACGCAGATGCCTTGTTCTCTTGTTTCTGTTTTCGATTTCCGACAACACCACCACGCTTCGTTGCCGATGTGGTTCTCGGTCCATGTTGTTCATGTTTCGACGCTGTCCATGCTCCAGGTACATCAATTCTTCTATTCTCCATCCAATCCAAGATGGTCTCCGCCAACACTTTACATGATTGTTCCTTGCCACGAAACACTCCACACACTCTTAATGCCACGGCGATCTCATCCGCATCCAACGAATCGGAACAGTCTTCATCGAGGGTTTCATACAGCATACGAAGCTCGGTGAGTTGGGCGGCGGTGATGACTCGATCCACATCGTGTCCACGAGTCGATAACCAAACTCGCGTACTTCCACGCCATGACAGCAGTTGAGACTGATTCGACGCTGATTGTGTTGTGGAGCGGTGTGGATGACGACTGTGGTCATGGTTGCGCGCAGAAGAAGATGAAGAGATGGAAAGGAATTGCATGGATTGAGCGACTTCATGCAGTGCAGTTTGTGCTGGCGCTTGGGGAAATGGCTGACGTGAAGGAAGGGGTGGAGAAGCAAAAGCGGAGTCGTGTGTGGATGTGGACAGGCGAGCAGTCGCGGGCTTTCGTGGAGATGCCGGCACAGATGGTGGAGCATGCTTTCGAAGCACATGATCATTCTCATCTAATCGGAGAGCCTGTCTCCCACGTCTACTCATCGCAGCCATCACCATTTGTTCTCTCCGCTTACGATCTTGCTCGACTGCTTGACGTCTTGCACTCAAGACTGCCGTGAAAGGCTCACTGCCCGCATCCAAAGTCTCACTTGTGGCTGCAGCACTGAGGCTGTTGATGGCAGCTATTTGCTCTGTGGTGACATATGCATGGTCTGAAGTTTGATCCACTCCTGCGCTTGTGCGTTCGACAACACGGAGTCCCATTGCCAATCGTGTGTCACGTGCAGTCTGAATGGATGGAGTGATGCCTGATGCTTTTGCTTGTGTTCGACTTGTTCGAGAGCCAGTGTTCGAAAGTGGCCGTGCTGAATGCGGTGTAGCGTTCGATGTGGATGAAGCTCCACTGACGATCAAAGTTGGAGTTGCCGCAGAAGGGCGCGCTGTTGCAGCACCACTAGAGTGGGCACTCTGGAGCGCTTGACCTTTCACTCCCTCGATGGACGCACGCGCATGACCACTACGGTTGCTCAATTTGTCGTCTTTCCCATCTCCATTCACCAATACGACCCCATCCCTCACGCTAAATCGCAACCTGGGAATTCGTGGTGGTCGTACGGTGGGACGGCGTGGAGGATCTGACGCAGCAGGAGGAGAAGGTGGTCGTGGTGTGGAGCGAGGTTTTGATCTTCGATGAGGCTTTTCTTTGCTGGGAGATGTAGACTCGCGGTGTACATGCGACTGCGCACCCTCTGTTCCATTCAGCCCATACAGCTTCTCCCAGATAAGACGATGACTCAGCTTGAATGTCGCAGGATCAACCTGCTTTGAGTTGGGCCGAAATGCAGCATTGAGAAGAGCAGTGTCGAATGTGGCTTCTTTCTCCTCGCTCTGATCATGGTCATGGAAGGACGAATGAGAGGAACGCATTATGCTGCTAGCATCATGACGATGATTCTCCGCCTCTGCGTCTGAATCGTTCGCACTCGAGTCAGAGTCCAGATTTTGATGCTCCGCTTTTCTGCCATGCCTTCCTTCCTGGCGGCCATCATGCTCATTCTCACTCTCTGTCCCATCCTCACACATCAATTGCTCGCTCACTTGACTCCTGTCAGAGTCCGTGAAACCATGGTCACTACTGCTCATGCTGCTGCGAGACGAACGATGGATATTCCGCGTTGAGCTACTGTCGCCGGATGGAATAGGAATAACAGGAATGGCGGGAGGAGGATGAGCAGTTGATGTGGCCGCAGCATCAGAAGCATTGTGTTGATGGATGGTTGGACGATGTCGTTGTGCTGAGCGTGGTCGTGATGGTGGTGCTGGTGGCATGATGGATGGAATGAAAGTCTGACTTGTCGATGAACGGTATACTGAGTTCGAGCGCTCCGACATTTGTGATGGCATCATGTCATTTGCATGATCGTCAACGGAGGATGGCTGATCATGAGTGGACCATGGACTCACAGACGGAACTGAACTGCGAGGCCTCTGACTCTGGCTCTGAGTCCTTGCCTGTGACAGTCGTTGACGTGTCTGCTGCTGCGATGATGCAGATGACGCGATGATGTTCACACTAGGTGCGAGATCAGTCTTCCTGGATTTGACAGGCCTAGCTCTCGACCCACTGAATCGAACAGTGGCGGATGCAGCACGATGATGATGCTGGTGGTGATGAGAAGTTTGTGTGACAGTCACAGTGCCACAGCCAGTCGCTCTCCTCGCCGCGATGGCCGTCGAGTCATATCGTACATAGGTGATACTCGCATCTGCATCCTCACACTCATCCACTGTGCTGCTGGATGACATGGCAGGGTTGTTGGAGCTATGATGAGAGTATGATTGAGTGTGAGTCGTCGTGGGCTCAGCGTGGTCTGATGTGGTGACATTGACATTCAGAATCGGATTCAGAGTCAGATGGCGGAACTTGTGACAGCTGAATGCGGTAGTGACAGTCGCTGGCTCACGATCAGCACGCCATCTAGATCTCCACTACCATGTCCAGAGCGTGACACGGATATGAGTAGAAGGAGATGCCATTGGATGACATTGCGGCGATACTATGATCCAATTGATGCAAGCTTGCATCGGGCACTTGCAGTTGCATGCACGTCCCACACTGTAGAATCACTGTAGGCATCCTCAACACACAAATGATTACAGAGTACGATAACACAATGTGGAATAGATTCTGTGATTCTGAAGCATGGCAATGTGCATGAAGAAATTGTCAATTTGGCCGAAAGTCAGTACACCTGATGGTTTCGAACATGGAATCCGATGGCGATGTTTCATCGTGTCTCATCCTCAATCACACATGCCACACAGTCAATCTTCATCATATCCACCTGTGACGTGAATACCAGGCCTGAGCAACGCCGCGCACAGGGCCGTGTCTGGTCCCGAAGTCGCACCAGTTCGAAGTCAGTGGGCAATGTCGCTTGCCAAAATCACACAATACGCATGTAGAGAACACAGTGACAGGTCAACAATGAAGCCTTAAACAAGTTTGTGGAGGTAATGCGTGGAATGAGCGTGATGCAGAGCGCTAGTGAGGGTGGGTTTGGTTCAGCTTCACTTCCGAGCCTTACGTCGTGATGGCTTGCGTGATGATTGACTTGCCTCATCCTCCTCCTCCTCCTTCCACTCTTCTTCCTCATCTGCATCAGCTGATGATGACGATGATTGAGATGCAGCTTTGGATCGAGCTTTACTGGTCTTCTTACTCTTCGAGTTGATTACATCCGCCGTCGCAGCTGGATCAGCGAGCAGTGTGAACTCGTTCAAGTCTTCCCTGCCAATCTGAACGAGATGTTCCACCAACACCTTCTCACGGGCAATCACCAACGAGGATGGGTCAGGATGCGAACTGAGAATGGAACGAACGATTGACGCCTGTTGGGCCAGCGGAGTCGCATTCTTGCCAGCAGGTTTGTTGCTCATGACTGCAGCAGTGAACTCGTCCTCTGTAGCAGTCGTATCAAACAATACATGGTTGATTCGTGGATCCGTTGAATCATCAACGAGTCCTTCCTCCGCTCCGCCAAATCGCAACAGCTTATCAAATACCGCCCTCTTGTTCGCACTGATGGTTGGATCCGCCCACACGACCCATCCAGCATAGGGTCGGCCATTCTTGTTCGATCGTGAATCATGCCAATATCGCAAGGCCACGGCGATGGGATCTTGCTTCGACTTGTCTTTCGTCGTTGCGGCATTGGAATTCGACCATTCATGTGGTTGCACATCGACCATGCCTCTCGCTTCATAGCTCTTGCGTACAAATTCCGGTCGAACGACATGGATCCGTCCTGAGGCCAATGCAACCAACACCTTCTCGGAACGTTTGATACGACCCTCCTTGGAACAACTCGCAACGACATGGGTCACACGACTGTAACCAACACTCGATGAATCGGATGGTGACGATGAGGTGTGGGCGGATGCAGCATCCTCTTCCTCACCAACCACTTCGGCATCGATCGCATGCAGCATACGAATATAATCAGCCTTATCCGCTGTGGACACACCTGATAGGCAGAAGACGGGTTTCGAAGGCTTCGACAACTTCGATGGTTTGGATATCGATGCAGGAGATGCAGCAGCGCTTGTGGCAGATGACTTGGGACGCTTGTTGGATGACGCAGACTTTGCTTCTTCCTGTGGTTGATCTTCCTCCTTCGGAGCTGGGACAGCCTTACGTTTACGACCACCTTTGCTCGTCGTTGACTCAGCGGCACTAACCGGTGTGTCTGGCTCCTCCGGTGAAACCTCCCGCTGGCTCGTCCCGGCAGCACGTCCGCGCTTCTTAGCGGGTGCTGTCTTCTTCTTGCTGACTTGAGCATGCTCTGGCTCTGCTTCTTCCACCTCATCATGTGGCTCTTCTGCTTCCTCCTCCTTTGCCTTGCTCTTGCTCTTCTTCGTCTCCTTCTTCTTTCCTCTGCTCTTCTTGCCTCCTTTTGCGGTCTCCTGTTCCACGTCTTCCATCTCAGCATCCTGTACTGCATCATCTGGTGATTCCTCTTCCTGCTCCATTTCTTCACCTTTGTCTTCGACTTCTTCCTCTGCCGAATGTTTGAGTTCACTGAGTGAGACCGCCGCCTTTGTTGAGAGGGAACGTTTGGATGGTGAGAGTAGAGCTGAGGTTGCATCAGCTGCAGCGACTGCTTTGCGCTTCGATGTGGGGCGAGGTGGCGAGGCACGTGGGGTTTGTTGGACTGCTTCAGCATCCTCAGTCTCCGCTTCTTCCTCTTGCATTGGTGATTCAGTTGCAGTTGTCGTCTTGCGTTGTCTCTTCGTTGTGGGAACAGAGGCTGATGGCTGAGTAGTTTTGGATCGAGTTGGTTGGCGGCTTGATGGAGTGGCAACAGCCGCGGGAGCAGGTTCAGCAGGCTTCACTGCGCTGTCCTCTGCTCCACCATCTTCACATTGCGGTTCCTTGTCTTCATCCTCTCCAGTGAGTGTCGCAGCCTTACGTTTACGTTTAGCAGCAGCCGCAGTTGGCATAGGCTCCTTTTCTATCTTGGTCAGTGTTGGTGTAGCACTTCTGTCAGCTGGGTCACTGTTCTCCTCTGACGCCTGGAATGCGAATGGGTCAGGGATCTGACTCAATGTCACATCATCTTCCTGTATTTTTCCTGCCCTCCTTCTCGATTCACGGATGACTCGTCCTCTCTCACGTTGCGTCGCTTCCAACTCTGCTTGACCGAGATCGGGCCCACCACCCAGACTTGGCGAACGTCTGGGTGCATCAGCCAATGCAGCTGTCAATGCACGACCAGCTCTTCCGCCTGTGCGGCGAGTGGATGCAGGACGCGCAGGAGAGGAACGAGCAGGACTCGGGGTCTTTGTTGAGCCTGCACTCTTGGGCGGAGTGGCAGAGTGTGCAGCTGATGAGCGCTTGGAGGAGGCAGCTGCCGGAGAGCTCTTCGACACAGAAGTAGACGATGATGATGATGATGATGGTGATTTGGCTTTGACAGTAAGTAGATCACGTTTGCGTCGAGTGGTTGGAGTTTTGGGTGGCGGAGACGGAGACTTCTGTTCCTCTTCCATGCTGTCATCAACGTTGGCTTCGTCTTTGTGCGCATCCTTCTCCTTGGCTTCAGGAGCATCCTGTTTGGGTACAGTTGGTTTCGATGGTTTACCTTTATCGGCGCGAGGAGAAGAACGGCTTGGTTTTGCGCGGGATGGCGTGGTGGTGCCCTTATCTGCTGCTGCTGCTGCTGCTGCTGCTGCTGCTGCTGCTGTCGTGGTCGAGCGTTCCTTACCAGATGAGGCTTCTCCATCTTCGACTTCCATCGCCTCACCATTCTCTTCCAACTCTCGATCTTCAGCCGCGACATCATCCTCTCCCTCTCCCTCTCCGTCTTCATCTTCATCTTCATCCAGAATCTTTTTCTTTCCTTTCTTGCGATGCTTGCTCGTGTTGGCTTCTTTGACCTCCTCCTCTTCCTCGACTTCATCGATGCTTCGTACATGACGACGAGAGTGTATGGGACGAGAAGCTGTGGCAGCTCGCTTGGGATTCGGCGATTGACGTGAGGACGGAGCAGGTGTGGTTGTTGTTGTCTTCTTCGTTGTGGATGAGACTGCACCAGGCTGCCATTCAGCTTCCTCCTCATCATCATCACTGGATTCGGCGGCACTCACTACATCTGCTGCCTCTCCAGCTTCTTCTTCTTCATCCTCCTCATCTTCATCAGAGTCTACAAGTGAGGGCTCATCGGTGACAGCAGCCATATCAATGCGTCGACGTACAGATGTTGGGCCGGAAGAAGTTGCAGCTGCAGCCTTTGTCCTTGATCGTGACGCGCGTGTACTGGGTACAGACTGTTGCAGTTGCTCTGGAGATGCGGAAGGGACAGGGACAGGGACAGCTGTAGCTGAGGAAGGCGAGGGAAGCGCACCGAGCGAGGAAGTAGGAACATGATTCGCTTGTTTCTGCACCGAAGTGCGCTCGGATACAGACTCACCATCTGTCGAAGGTGATGCTCGGATCGAGCGAGAGCTTGCATTGGGAACGAATGCAGGCGCAGCGGCGACATCATCATCAGCAGCAGCGGCTGCAGTCATCACAGCATCATTTGCCTTGCGTCCGCTTCCTCCTTTGACATGCGCCTTCTGGAATCGTTTGCCTCCTGATGTGGGCGTTCGTCTGGCAGGAGATGTCTCACTCGCGGCAGGTGATGGAGTGACATCCATCGCTGCACCATCATTTCCTTCGACATCGGCCTTGCGCTTGATACGCCGGAAGCTGGGAGGCTCCACAATAGATGAGACGGAACGAGCAGACGATGCATCATCGTCGCCACGCTCTGTTGCAGCTGCTGCACGCGTTGGTTGTTCCTGTACGGAAGAGTCTCCTTCAGACTCATTATCTGCAGCAGCACGTACTGCGAGTTGAGGTGGCACATACTCTGCCTCATCATCATCTCCATCATCATCCACGATACGGCGGTCTTTTCGCTTGCTTTCAGGCTCCTTAATTTCCATAACTGCCTCTTCCTCGTCTTCATCATCCACCATTGCGGTTGGTTGCGCCTTCTGTGTGCGTGTGGTGCGACGATTCGATGTGAATGGTGCAGGTGCATGCTGTTGAGAAAGCTTCTTGCTCTGCTCCTGCATGGATCGTTTGAACGCATCCTTACGTGTCAGTTGGTCAGATTGTTGTGGAGTAGGCGAAAACGGATAGTGAGCAGCAGCAGGAGAGGATTTGGCAACTCGTGAGCCAGCAGCTTGTTGTGGGGATTCCGTTGCCGTGGTTGCAGCAGCCCTGGCTCTGGCTTTCGCTCTCGCTTCTCGTCTCGGTGTCGTTGCGAGAGCAGGAATGATTGCAGCCTTCCTTGCCACCTCCACTCGTCTTCGTTCAATATCAGCAGCGAAACCCTCCTCATCCATGTCATCACCTTCATCCTTCTCAGCGATGTCCGAATCGATTTCACCTTCCTCCTCTCGTTGCTGCGCTGAGGAACGTGAGCCACGTGCAGCATTGGTGCGCTTACGAGCAGAAGCAACATCAGTGGGCTTTGCGTCAGAGAGTGGTGGAGGGATGAAATGGGAGGCAGGAAGAGGGGTAGGCGGTGGTGGATGGGTAGTGCTTGAGGCTGCATGTGGGGAGTGTGATTCACCTTTGAGCTCACCTGCGGCGGGCTTGCTTGTATCAGCTACAGCTGAAGGGATGGGACTCGTTGCATCGGCGAAGAGCATGGGGGTGTCAGGTACGGGTGTGATGGGTGCAGCGGCAGCGGCAGCGGTGCTTCGAGTATTGGCAGCGGTCTTTGAAGCGGTGGATGAAGGAGGATTTGCTGGCTCAAGCAAGTAGCGTGTCTCAGGTACGAGTTGTCGCTGTGTAGCTGACTCAAGTAGCCATTGGACACGAACGATAGGAATACCATGCTTACGAGCAAAATCTCGCTTTTGATTGGCAGCAGGAACAGTAATGCCAACAGCAGCATGAGAGGCAGCGGATGTAGAAGTCTGTCCAGGAGACGGGGATGGCCCAAGAACAACAGGCGGTGTCATACTCCTTCCACCACCAGTTGCGCTCGTATCCGATGATTCAATCTTATGATCATTACAAATGAGATGTGAATTACTCTTGGACAGCTTTGGATTCCATCTTGCCCCCAGTTTGAGTGTGATGGATTCCAGTATGAGATTCTCTTCCGAGTTGAAGCCAGAATTGGAGATATGAAGTAATGAGAAGTCCGTGATGGCTGGTGTGGAGAGTGTGAGAGGCGGAAGTAAGCCACAGAGGAATGGGTTGGGTGTAGTCGATGACGCCGGGCCAGGTAACAGTCGATTATGTCGTACACAAGCATGGACCCATAAGTGCGAGACGAATTGTGCTCGATTTCCATACGTCGATTCGAATGCCACGGGACCTTTCTTTCGCGTGATCTGACTTCCGCACACACTCCCAATCACCATGTTGATGCTGTCTTTGATTTCCTGATTGCGACTCTCACGAAAGCCCCATGATGTATGTACATTGCTGGCACCGTAATCCTGAAGTGCCTTGATCACACTGAGTCGCTGCATTGATTTGAAGCGGAGAGCTGGCAGCAATCGCTTGTTGTTCGGCTTCTTGTTCGATGATGCTGACTTTGATTTCGATGCAGAGCGGGTGGAGGACGACCGTGTAGAACGGCTTCCTTTACACTCTTCCTCCTCCACTTCCTCACCATCATCATCCTCAGCCTCATCATCTTCTGACTCTTCATCCTCCTCTTCCACAACGAAGCGCATCGCTGCGAATAGTGACAAATTCTTGCCATTACTACCGATGTTGGATGCAGCACTCAGAGACATTTTCAACAAGGCACGCTCAGGTGCGGCATTGGAAGGAGTAACAGCGACAGGAGCAGGAGAGGGAGCAGTGGTGCGACCAGTGAGAGGAAGGCGACTGAAACTACTGCTTCCGACAGTAGCCGCTGGTTTATTCGCTTCCAATGAACTGTTGAACAAAGCAAAGTTCGATGGTCCATCGATTGTACCATCCGTTCGACCAGAGCGAAAGCGACTACTCTGATCAAGTGTTACGTCTACTTCCATCAAACTGTTGTCATTCGCTGCTGCACCACCACCTCGTTCACCAATGAAAATTCCATGTGCACTACTGCCACTGCTAACCGTCCGTTGCATGGCTCCACCCAACATCGATTGTGCACTGATTGATCGTTGTAATGGTAGGGAAGGAGGGCGAGATGAGGGACCTGATGGGCCTGTTGCATCTCCACCGATGCGCACATGGCCTGTGCTTGTATTTCGAACCAATGTTGACATTGGCCGCTGCTGTCCGGTGGTGAATGGTGAAGTTGATGATGCATTGGTTGTTGATGATGAAGGCGGTGGCAGAATATAGTTTGCAAATGGTACCACTCGTTTCTGTTTGTAGCAATCAATGAGCCAATGATGACTCACAACATACATACCGAGAGCGAACAAGCCACGTCTTCGTGATCCAGCAGCTGTACCGGCCCATTCTGCTTGCAACTTCTCATCCAACACCTCACGACGTTGATTCGCTCCATGCACCAAGACGAGATTGTTGACATTCGCATTGGCAGGACCAAACGCTGAACCGGATGCAGTGAGACTGCCCATTCCACCAGCGTTGCTTGGTGTTGATGCATGCCCACCTGCCACTCCTTCACGTCCAGCCAATGAACTGAGTCTCGTGCCTCCACCCGCTCGTACAATGTTGACCATCGTATCAAACTGTGCAGCTGAGTCCGGAGCAAAGAGTAGAATCCTGAGTCCAGAGAGGTAGTCATCATTCTCCTCATCATATTCAACTTCGATCTCACCTGCACGCTCCTGCTCCAATCGACGTTGTACCGCCAATTCGGCTTGTGCACGTGCTAATTCAGCTTCTGCACGTGCTGCTGCCGCCGCTGCCTCTGCTTCTGCTTGAGCCTTCTCCACTCTCTCCTTCTCTGCCCTCTCTTGTCTCCGTTTTTCCTCCCTCGCCTGCTGTGCTCTCTGTTGCTGCAAGTCATATTCCCGTTGCTCCTCTGGGCTCCTCAATGCATAAACTGCATCATTGTCCATTCCACCCCGTGCAGCGAGGAAAGCTGGAAGCCAGGCTGTACTCTGTAATGCAACCTTGCATTTGGCTGCTTGTTGAACAATGAGTGCAGGGGCAGGATAGGAGCTGATGATATGAGTGAGTGATTGGCGTGAAGGCTTGAACATGGGGAGTGTTGGTGTATCTGCATCCTCTGCTGGTAGTTCATCGGGTAAGTCATCCACAGCTGGATCCGGCTCCAGGAACACTCCTCCCGCCTCCCTCACCTCTCTTCTCACTTCCTCAACCGTCTCAGCTGGCAGTCGAACACAGGTGACAACGGCACCAACCAGAGGTTTGACTTGCCATTCTGCCTTGCACGTTGGATCGATCTTGCAGCCGAGACGGAAACAGGTCTCAAGCCAAGCAAAAGTCACGACGGGAATATTGTAAAGAACAGCCGCCCTATATTTCGGTGACAGTGCCTTGGCTGCAACGAGCGTCGTGCATTCATGCGTGAAGACGTCATCCCACTTCGCACCCAATGCTGCACTCCATACTTTACAGTGGCGATTCATCTGTTTTGAGAGATTGGTACCGCATAATTGCCAACCGGATAAGACTTGACGGAATGCGGCGAGTGAATGCGGGAATGGGGGGAGTGACAGCGGGGCGAATGGAGGAGAGGGAGAATGGCCTGTGCGAACACGACCAGATGCAGGCGCTGGTTGCAACCCATCGGGTAGAGACTCACGATTTGTAGCAGACATGACAGCACTTGTCACCCATCGAACTTTGTGATGTCTATATCGTGGCGACTCATACTGCTCACGTAATTGCATGAAGGTTTCTAGCTTGAAATTTTCATTGAGCATGATGATGCAGTCGCCCACCTCCCCTTCCTTCTCCTCTTCTTGTATGACGCTCAACCCAGCTGCCACACATAAACTTGACCAATGATCATAGGTGAAGGAATCAGGC
>Ga0256776_1000118_pt1 | contig 14121 bp, 1 predicted proteins | sample MC6MC0927MT_FD_186069 | JGI IMG/M metagenome (GOLD analysis project Ga0256776, IMG submission 186069) | Metatranscriptome of enriched soil aggregate microbial communities from Iowa State University, Ames, United States - MC6-MC0927-MT... | ecosystem: Environmental > Terrestrial > Soil >... | reverse complement strand
GTCAGATGTCGGATGTCATCGCCGCGTCCGCACACCAATCACCATTGAACTGCACATCAACACTTTGCCATTCATCAGTTGATCATTAGTGCCAACAGTCAGCAATCAGAAGGTGGATTTATTTCTGTCTGCATCTCACACCCCACACACCCACCCCCACATCCCTGTCGCCCTCCGACTCTGACTGGGCTCCCATCCATCAAGCTCCTTCACCGCGAGAAGTTGATATTGGGTCGTGATTGTCGTGAAGAGGCATGAGTGGTGTGAGTGGAAGTAGTGATGAGAATGGGAGTGGAAGTGGGAGTGGAAGTGGCAGCGGCGGAGGACGAGAGACGAGACTGGTAGGAGATGAGAGTGAGTCCGCCGCGATGGAGATGGAGATTGGAATGGGAGAGGAGGATGGAGATATCAGTCATGATGAGGGGGATGAGGCATATGATGATGACGAGGATGAGTATGGCAGGGAGGATGGCGTCCATGTATATGACGATGAGGACGATGATGATGACGATGAGGACTATGATGATTATGACGGTGAGTATGGTTATGCGTATGGCGTAGAGGGGATGAGTAGCAGCAATGGTAGCGCTAGTGACGGTGATGGTGATGGTAATGGTGACAGTGAGGGTGCGTGGATGAGGCGGCGCTTGATGCGAGCGATGCGTGAGGGACTCATTGCAGATGAAGCTGAACATTCATCAGCGTCATCATTATCCGGAACTGCACGTCGATCGGCGTCACCACCTGCCCACGCAGCGTCGCAGCCGTCGCACTCCGATTCTTCTACTGCGCCTTCCTCCTCCTCTCCATCTTCTTCTCATCTTCCCTCTGCCAGCAGCAACAGCAGCAGCAACCCCAACCCATTCACATTCCAACCCATCCAACCATCCACTCGCGGCTCTCAACACTCACATATTAATGGGAACGGTAATGGTAATGATGGCATGGATCATGATCATCTCTCCTTCTCCTTCTCATCTCTCATTGAACCTCCCATTCCATCCATCCCCCCTCCCATGCCCTATGCATCCCTCTTTCTCCCCCCATCCATGAGCATACCGACTAGTGCGACTCATCCATCTTCCTCCTATGTCTATGATGATGGTCTGCCATTGCGAGATGCGGGTTTTGATCTTCCCCATCATGATCCATTCTCATTCGTATTCGACGCATCAACCCGTCGCACCCACCAACAAGCCGAGCATGGACAGGGGGTGCAAGCACAAAGGGAAAGGGAAAGGCAGAGGGAGACGGGTAGAGATGGGGATAGGGACAGGAACAGGGATGGGTCGCCCCATCCTGCTCTTGTTAACAGCGTACGGAATGAGAGTGACGGAAGTAGTAGTGTGAGAGTGAAGATCGAGCCAATGGATCGTATGGGTGAAGAGGAGGAGAGCAATGCCATGTCGGACATTCCGACTCTCCCATCCTCTCGACAACACACATCGATGCAATCACCATCGGCAGTGCTCCTCATCACACACCCGACTGTTTCTACCTCTAGCTCTGACTCTGCTGCTCGTTCTCCTTCTCCTTCTCCTTCTTCTTCCTCTTCCTCTTCCTCCCTTGGTGTTCCTCCCCTGTTGCTTGATCCCTCCTCCTTCCTGTCGAGTGTTCGTCTGCGTCTGCTGGCCAGCGTGCCCGCCACCGTTGCCTATCTATTCAACATTGTGGAGGAGAGAATGAAATGGTTGGAGGATGGAAGGAATGCAAGTGGAAGGCAAAATGACAAGGACCATGGCAGTGGCAGTGGCAGTGGCAGTCATGTTCGTGATGGTGCTGCCACTGGGGCCACTGCTGCACCATTGCCATCCTCCACCAGTGTCGTCAATGATTCATCGTCATCCAGCCCGTCCACCATCCGTCATCCGACGTCATCGTCATCTACTCGTCATGCTGCCAGCAATGATACGGATGCATCGATGGGACAGACTAAGTCGAAGGTGAATGCCAAGAGTCGGGCTAGCAGCGGCATGAGTGTTAGTGGTAGTGTTGGTATGCTTGCTGATGAGCGTCGTCTGATGCGTCAATTGAAGCAGATTCAAGAGACAGCGGAGTGGCAAATATTCATGCCAACGGATAGGGAGACAGGTCGTACAACACCCCAAACGACTGATGCACCTCCGTATTCGCCATCCATGCGGGCTCAATCGATGCAAGCTACGACACACACACCGGCTGACAAAGAGACGAGACAGACGGGTTCTGGCCTTGGCTTGGCATCCACACATTCATCGACATCGACGTCCACCTCTCCCTCCACTGCACTCCCATCCCTCTCCTCCTCTCATGCTGACTTCTCAGATGAGTTGAGTGCCTACCGTGCAGTGCTGTTGCAAGCGTTGCTGACACTCGTCACGGTCTGTCAGCGTGCGTATCAGGTCTATGAGCATGAGTATAGGAAGCATAGAAGTGAGAGGCACAGACACAGGCCTGCAAGCACTGCTGCTAACATTCACTCTGCCACTTCCCCTTCATCTTCATCTTCTCCTCCATCTGTCCCTCTGCCTCCGTGGTTTCCCTCGTCTAAGTTGAGTGATTGGAAGCATTTGCTTTGCCGCGCGATACTCATCATGAAGAGGAGGGGAAGTGACGCAGCAGCAGTAGAGGTTGGAGGAGTCGGTAGTGGATTGAGCGGCATGGGCGTCGATCATCAGCGTATGAAAGTTGAGCCTCACTCTGGTTTGCCTTCCAATGGTGGAGACTTGCGGGCACGATCCGCAGGAAGAGAAGGAATGACACGCCGTCCACTCTCTCCACCACCATCTTCTGCATCGACATCAGCACAGCAATCATTACCCAGCCTCTCTGCAACATCATCATCATCGTCGTCATCACCACCCTCCTCCTCCTCATTTTCTGTCAGTGATGGCATCATCCTCTCTGCACTCTACCAGCTGCTGATACTTCTTTGTGATGGTCATGAGTCCGATGCCAGTATGTTGCTCGATGCATTGCTGTTGGACGATGCTTTCCGCGCCATGTTTGCACTCTTCCCAATCGATCAGCAACGATCATCCAGCACCACACTCAATCGTCATCACCATGATTCACGCTCGACACAGATTGCTGCTGGTGGTGCCGTATCGACTGTCGCTCCTCCAGCATCATCTCGTGCTGATGTTGATGTTGATGTTGATTGCATGCGACGACTATGTGATCGCCTCCTTGTCCATCCCCACCTCTCCTATCCAAAGCGAGTGAGTTTGCTGCACGCATTGAAGATCGTCCACCAGATTGCAAAAGAGCGGCCAGCGAACTTCCTCACTTTAATCACCAAGAGGACGACCGGCAGTGTCGCATCAGCCGGTGCTCAGCAGAGACAGGCGTCGAAACACACATCACCGTCATCGCCATCACCATCCTCTCCACGCCATTCTGTTATTTATTTCTTGTATCTACTCAGCGTTTGCTTGCGATTGGATGGAGCCGAGATGATGATGGTCATGAACCTCCTGGCCACCATCGCACAGATCATGCCACCAACCGCAACACCAATGCGCGATCAACACTCGCATACTCACACCCACACGCAGACTCACACGCGTAACCATAAGGATAAGCACGGAAGTCATACACAGGAACACAAAAACAGCATGAATCATCGTCAACATCATGAGCATGATGATAAGGTGCAGGAGGAGGAAAAGATGGAGTACGAGCAGCAATCATGTGTCATGCCTCCTACTCGCTCAAGCATGATGGACAGCGAGAGTGAGCAAGCAAAGGCTCAAGTTGACGTGGAGATGACAGAGGAGAAGATGGATGAAGGGCAGATGGAGCAACACGAGTCGCAGTCCCCATCAGCAGCAGATAGCTCGGCATCATCAGCCTCCACATCTTCACCACTGGGCGTTGTCTTCGAATTGATTGTGACTCACCATTCCTCTCTCCTTTCCTCCTTCATTCGCCATCATCTACTCAGCAATCGTAACCGTCGTATTCGTGTTGCCGCCCGTTCCTTCCTCCTCCTACTATGGCAATCGCTGCTCTCACCGACACTACGCCGATTCTTCTTCAATCACATTCTCACCACATTTATTGATGGACGTGCGAATGATGCCACTGAGTATCAACACACACAGCCGAATGTGTTGCAGAGTGTTGCCACCTATGGCCATCAGTCAGGAGAATACCTCACGCTACTACTCACATGCATTCAGATGTCAAAACACAGACACACACACGGACACAACTCGACCAAGCAACGGACACATTCGCACAAGGAGACGCACTCACCCGACTTGCAGCCATCTGACTGTTGTCTGGCACTGCGCCGTCTGCTGCAATGTGCATCGACGCAAGCAGCGGCCTTCCTCTCTCATCCTCTACATGCAGCCTACTCACGCTTGCATGCATTCTTCGACCTCGCGCCCGATCAATATTACCTCCAGACACATGCATGTGATGTATGCAATGGGGTGGATCAAAGTCGAGCTGATGATGGTGAGGAGGCCGCGGATTCCATGACGGTGACCAATGTTGACGACGATGCCAGGCGCCCATCGCTGCCCATCCTGTCACAGAACTTGAAGGAGTTGACGGTGCAGCAACGTTTTACACATTGCTCACGTATGGTGAGACTGCATGGAACATATTGTATTAGTAACATCCAGATCAGGTTGAGTGGGGTTCCACCGCCTCCAACACAGGATGGCGAGAAGGAAGGGAAGGGTCATGCGTCCAGTCGCACTGCTCCACCTCCTCTACCCCCATCTCTACTCCGTCATCGTATGAGTGGCGGAGTTGAGAGGGTTGGGTTGAGCAGTAGCGGTAGTAGTGGGAGCGGCAGTAGTATGAGCAGCGGCAACAGTCTGCCCATGTCACTTGGTAGTCTCAAGTACATTCGTCGCATTCATTTCTTCTTCACTGATCGACCCGTCACGGACCTCACCAATCTACCGATGCCACCCGCACACATCCTCCAGACCAACATGGATGCGACTCAAGCTCAAGGTGGGCCAGTGAGTGAGGTCCAGGATAGTTATTGGACATTGGCACAAACGGTGCAGGTTGATGATGTGCAGACTCGTGAGATTAGTATTCCATTACCCATCCCCTTGCGTGCCACTGCACTCCTCATCTACTTTGCTGACTTTCATGAGCTCTTCCCATCTGACCCCTCCCCACTCCTCTGTCCACGCTGTCATCTACCCGTGACGAGTCGAACCGTTGCCTGCAGTCGCTGCCGTGAGACCGTGTCTCAGTGTGCCCGCTGCCGTGCCATTGACCATGCACACCCAGACGGATTCATGTGTGGGGAGTGCGGTCACTGCAGATATGCACATGCCATCAACATCTATGTCAAGGCAGCAAAGTCAAGGATCATTGACATTCAGAATGAGGAGGACAAGAAAGAGGTCATGCAGCGCATACTCACATTGCAACAACGCACACGAGCCATACTTGACAATCTCATGCCTGCACTCAACGCGAAGATTCAACAAATGCCGGACTATGAAGGAGCCGATCGAATGCAGACATTGGCGCGTAAGTCGAGTGGCGCCACCTCAACTTCGACCATTCCCACTCTCACTCCAGCTCCCTCCCTCTCTTCCCTCCGTCATGTGTATGAGAAGGAGGCGTGGGCTGCACACAGCCGTCTCACTCAGCTACACCGTGACCTCACCATGGCCAGACAGGCGATCATGGCATATCTCAATAGAAACAAGCGGGAGCACACAAACACAAGCGTGCTGATGCATCAATATAGTGAGCAAAAAAGTGAAACATCAGAAAGTGTCATCCATGCGATGCCATCCTCCCATGCTCCTTCTCTCATCCTCTCTCCTCCTAGTGTGAGCCGCTGTTACGCCTGCTCCCGCTCCTTCCTCCTCCACATTGTGCGCTTCCTCTATGCCTGTGATGTCGGTTGCTTATCATCCAGTCACTCAACGTTTGATGTGAGTGTTGATGAGTGTGAGTCTCATCTGGATTTGTGTTTACGGCTGTTGAGTCTGAGTACGCCGCGACAATCACGAGCGACACCATTCGCCAAGCACACACTCACCATCCACACAGCGGCATCATTGATCATGCGAGCATTCATCAATGCAGATGAGTGGATCAACAGCGTGGAAGAGATGAGGAGAATGAGGCGGACACATAGATGGCTCGCACAACAGGTTGAAAGTCGTATGTCAGCTGTCCTGCCATCCTCTGATGCTGCTGGCCGCACAGACGGGCCGCTCACCTCGCGCGCTGATCTATCTCCTCATGATCTACTTCCCTCACTCATTCAAACCATTGTTCAACTGTGCGATGCTGACCTTACACGAGTATTCAAGCTTCCATTGAAGGCATCCAATCATAAGCGCAACAGCGATGCCTCACCCTCGCCGTCTCTCATCTCATCTCATCTATCCTCCATCACTCCTGCTCTACTTCCTCGTCTGCATCTATTGCTCCGTATACTCAGCACACTCGCACGCACGACTCATGCAGATGCACAGAGACATTCATCTGTGTCCGCATACTCACTCATGCCAAATGCCAGCAGATTCATCATTCATCCGATTATTCGATTCCTTGTCAAGGCCACTGCCATGCATGCAGCTGTGGAAACGGAGCAACAAAGACGAAAAGGGAAACCCAAATCCTCAACCCATCCACCTCTCTCATCATCCATTCCCTCACGCACTACTACTACTACTACTACTACTACTGATCGCTCTCGTTCCATCATCCGTTGGGAAGGGCTGGGTGGAGCAGAGCCGTCATCTGCTGGCCCGATGGCGAATTCTGCTTCCACATCTACCTCTACCTCTGCCTCCTCTTCTTCTCGTCTCTCCTCCAGTTTGGAGTGTGCGCGCGCTGCCTTGCGTGACCTTCATCGCACACTGTCGGATCGATATGGCGAAGAGGACGAAGAGGAAAATGGAGATGGAAGGGGTGGAGAGGAGAATGCCCATGGCAATGGCAATGGGAATGAGAGAAATATCAATGAAGCAACGATGGAGATGCAAGCAGACAGCAGCAGGAGAAGAAGGAGGATGAGGATGAGCGGCAGTGGAAATGCGAATAGCAGTAGTATTGACACTGGTTCATCCACCTCATCCGAGAGCATCCTTCGTCGTATGGAGCGTGAGATGATGATGCATGTTGCGAGTATGGAGGGTGGGAGTGGTCGGAATGACGGGAGTGATGGGTCGTCCGTCACACAGCGGCGCGCTCGCTTTCTTCTTCCACTGCACTCATCTTCATCGCCCTCATCCTCTCGTCCATCCTCTCTGACACAACGCATCGGGACGGCTACACGTGTTCCCTTGACTACATCGTCATCACCATCATCATTCTCATCATTGCCATCATCGAATGAGCAGGTTGATGATGTGAGCAAAGGAAGTGTCGATTCCGCATGTGTGTCTGACTCCTCCACCTTTAGTCAAACGACGTTGATGTCACTCACCGCTGATTACCTCTGTGCTCCTCTCAGCCAGGGAGGCGCAACGAATATGAGAGCGGGCCAGCTACTGCGGCATTGGGTGCGAGATGTAAGCGTAAGCTCCCATACGTCACTCACACCAGGTAGTATGGAGTCATGGATAAGGAGGAGGCTCGGTGTGAGTGCTCAACTCCCATCTAAGGGATCCGAAACCCAACCGTCTGCTACGTCAAGGCCAAACCCATCGACACCACTGTCTCAACGCCAGACCGATCGTCATTTCCTCCTCGCACACGCTGCAATACAGCGTATGCGCCGCCATCATCTCATGCGAGCTGGATTGGCGGGCCCAAAGGAGGTAGACGCGCCACGCTCTTTGATGCTTGGCAGTTTGCTTCTGTGCCCATTCCATGTGAGCATCCGTCGTGATACGGCTCAGCTCATCTGGCAACTCTGCTGTCCCACACATACACATATACGCATTCACACACATACCGCATACAGACCGACGAGGCTGAGACGAAGCAACATCAAACAAGATGACATCAACAACAGCAACAGTAGTGGCAGTAGTGGCAGCAGTGGCAACAGCATGGATACGGACCAGCCTCAAACGCAACCAGCTGGGGAGGCGAAGGCGAGAGCAGGAGCCGTGATGGATCCACAAGGACCGTCAAGTAGCTCAGACCGCGTGGTGCATGTTCGTGTCTACGCTTTTATTCGTGCTCTCATTCGGCTGTTGAGTTCCGTCCCTGTCGCATGTGGAGTGTTGTGTGACTCCATTCTGACACTCCTCCTCCATCTACTCCATGCCACCCCACTCTCTCAACATTCATCACGATTTAAACATTTCAGTGTCGTACATGGATTACTGCCCGTCTTGCTGTCACGCATCGATGTCGAATTAAGGTTGCTGGAGGCTGAGGAGAGGGAGATGATGCGAGCTGCATCCATGCATGCATATGATATGGCTGACCATGGCAGCCGGGCCATCGCGACGTCATGCGGTGAGCGGATGGATCGACATGAGACACTCTACTCATGCTGCGTCCTGCTCAGCTGTCTATTGGAGGATGACTGGATTCAGGTTCATTTCCGTCGTAGCCGCTGTCGTCTATCTGACGCGGACTCTGACTCACACTCATACTCATACTCAGACTCAGACTCGCACTCACCCTCCTCATCCTCATCCTCACCCTCATCCCGTCTGCTGGGTGAGCATGCCCTCTCCTTCTTCTTGCGTTGTCGTACCCTCCTCCTTGCTCATTCGACTAAGCTTCAACTCGCCTCTGCCTATCTCAAGCGCATCGTTGATCTGACGTATGGCAGTGAGACGGATCATCGAGCCATGATCACGGCATATGCTTATGCACTCAACGATACACATCACATCAAAACACATACACTCAACAAACAACACAAACGTCAACACCAACAATCAGAGGATGATGAGATGAAGGGGCAGATGGAGATGGAGATGGAGACAGAGACGAGTATGGATGTGGCTATGGAAGATGACCCTTCGGCCCATCGCGCCGTTTCTCATCTATTTGTTGCTTCATCGTCAGCATCTGCGTCGGCTCGTCTGCAGCGTGAGTTGACTATCCTGCGTGAGATGATGAGCCTCATTCAGCCTCCTGCCGTTGAGCGTCAGGCCCCCTTACTATTGAGGAAGGCTCCAACACAGGAAGAATTCATCCTTGGATCCATGAATCGATCAACCTATCTGTCGGGATCATTTGCCACAGACAATACTAATGGGGCCATGTCACCGCGTGCATCCTCACCCTCCTCATCCCCATCCCCATCCCCTCACCCGGCAACGGCCACTGCCTCCTCTGCCCACCCATCCTCCTCATCCTCCTCTTCCGCGCCAATCGTGCGTATGCGTGACATCAAGAGCGCGATCTGCAGCAAGCTGAGCCTGCCGCATGACGAGAACATGGTTGAGCTGCTGATCCCCAACCCCAACAGTGATTCAGCGTCGAACATGCTCGTCTCACTCGACCTGTCTGTCATGGAGGTATATGAATGGTGGAAGAATCAAAGGAGCAAGCGGAAGACGACACAGGATGCGAGTGGGAAGAAGCGACGGACGGCTCATGAATATGCACGGATGCATCGTATGGCATCGTCTCCCTCCCCCTCGACTTCGTCTTCCCATTCCCGCTATCTCTCTGACTCTGACCTCCTCTCTCTCCTCTCCCCTCCATCCTCCCGCACGATCGTCCTTGCCGGCAGCGAAGCCATGACCATCACATACAGATTGGCGGGGTTGGATGGTGAGGCAACGGAGGAGAGGCTGGACTCCATTCCACATCAGCCTTCAACGCGGCCCACACCTGACAAGCAATTTGCGCAGACTGAGGCACTCAACCCACATGGACTGCACACTCTCATTCACAGACTATGCTTGGCAAACATTGGGCAAAGCTCGGACAGTAGAGAGGAGGTGCAATGGGATATGAGTGAGAGGGATGCAGAGATGAATGTCATGAAGCTCCTGCTGCGCATCCTCAAGTGTGCTGCTCATGTGCCGAGCAATGTTGACGCCATGCTGCAGGTCAAAGCACCGCCGCAGTTTGATCGCAATGGAAGGTTGAGTGCGATCCCATTCTCTATCACCGCCCTACTCCGACAACTCATCGCTGCATTGACCAACAACCAATCAAGCTCGACCCATGATGTCAATGGCAATGATCATGGCAGAATCAGCGTTAGTGTGAGTGCTAGTCCTAGTCCCCTCCCTGCCGACTGTCTGTTTCTCGCCATCGACTTAGTTTCATTGCTTGCTACTCTGCTGAATGCATATGCTGAGAAGCAAGAGGCAGAAGGAGTGACGGCAAGTACGCAACATGCCAACATGCAACAGTCATCAGCAGCGGTAGTGTCGTCAGCGTCATCACCTCTATCTCCATCTTCGTCCTGGCAACTTCCCAACGCTCAGCTGACTGCCCTACTCCATACTCTGCGTTCCCCATGTGTCCAGAGCCATTCATCCCTCTCTCATTCCATCCTTTCTATCCTTCCACTACTCACATTTGGCCAGCCCACTCTACTCGCCACACTCGCACGACTCATCATACCACCAACACTCACACACATGCGCGCCACACTCGATGACAGCAGCAAGGCAATGGGGAAGGGAAAGGAATCGAATGAGAAGAATGCCGATGATGTGTCAATGAGCGTTGACGCAGGCTCCAGTACGGTGGTTGCACGCGAGTCGGCATTGACCGACACCAATGGCAATGCGTGCGTGTTTTCCGAGCCGCCGCATGCGTTGGCTGCACTTGCAACCATCGCTGAGAGCATCCCGCACAGTCATGCGGTGACGTTGGGCAATGCCATCCGCACATTCTTCGTCCGCTCTGGCCTCGTACGCACACTCTACTCACACCTCAATACAGCGACGACTGATGCAGCGAATTCATCCACTCCAGCTACTGCAACGCTTGCTGCGCCGCCTGACCCAGCGGCAGCAACAACAACGTCGGCTTCTGCCCCTGCCTCTGCCCCTGCCTCTGCCTCTGCCTCTGCCTCTGCCTCTGCCTCTGCCTCTGCCTCTGCCTCTGCCTCCATCCATCCGTCGTCGCGTGGTAAGAAGCGTTCCCGTGCGATGAGTACGAATGAGAGTGGCGTTGCGCATCTCGCCTCCCGTCCTTCCCTGCCCTATGTGCTGCGCTGCTTAAGCGGCTTAGTGCGAGGTCATGTTGAGGCGCAGCAGATGTCGTTGGAGTTGGGAGTGTTGAGAATCCTTCATGCACTCGAGTCAGTTGTGAGCAGTACGAGTGTTGGTCCGAAGGCCGAGGCGTTGCTTGCGGCGCTAGTGTCGGGCAATGATCGTATGGAGAGTGCAGTGAAGGAGTTGAGGGAGACGAAGCGAGCGGCGCAGAGACGGAAGGCGGATGCGCATCGAAGTAAGATGTTGGCGAAGATGTTTGCGCAGAGCCCGCAGCTACAGGCAATGTCACCGGCGGGGCCGAAGGGGATGACTGCCATGGGGACAGCAGCAGGCTCACTGCCGCCTGACCTTGCCACGCTGCATGAGTTGGAGAGTGAGTATGCCATACGATGTCAAGTGTGTGGGGAGGCATACGGGGAGAATGACAATGACAGTGAGAGTGTGAGTGTGAGTGTGAGTGAGACTGCGAGACGTATGGCGAGTGACATGAGCAATATCGGTATCTATGTATACAATCACCCAACTACCGTGCCGCCACTTACTCAGCCAGACGCAGATATGCCGAGTGGCTGGAGCCATGACATGTATGGTGGTGGGAGTCACAGACGAGGTAGCAGTGCGAGTAGTAGTAGTAGCAGTAGCGACGGCAGCAGTAGGACTGCTAGTCAATCGACAGCTGTCACCACCGTTAGTCATTTCGTCCTCATTCATTACAAGTGTCATAGTGCGGCAGTGAAGGCTGATCGGAAGTTGAAGACTCCAAAGAGTGAATGGGAGGGAGCGACATTGCGGAATTACGGTACGCTCTGCAACAATCTCATGCCAGTACTCACACCACCTCCGGCCATCATCGTGGAGGCAAGACGACGCACAAAACTCAACACTTCATCGTCAGCATCAGCATCCTCTCAAACTGCCGTCTCAATTTCGTCTCATCCTTCTGCTCTCCTTGATCCTGCTAGTAGTCTGTGGGATGACGGCAGCATCGATTCGAGCCTCTCCGTATATGGCAGTAGTGTGGATCGCTATTGGCAGCAGATTCCCTTCCGCTCATCGTTGCGTCACCCCCGTCTGCAACTGTTGGTGGAGGACCTGCGCTGTCTCATGCAGCGATTCGCACGACAGGAATCATTCGCAACCATTGCAAAAGGCGGAGGAGCGGAGTCCAATATCAAACTCATCCCGTTCTTCATTCAGCAATGCATTTTCCTATGCCATCACCAAACCGACGCCAATCGACCGTACGGTGGTGCCAGAGAGAGGCTGGAGTCGGACCTACTCCGAGCCATACAAGCTCATACCAACGTCTCACACAACGCTACCGCTACCTCACTTCCACCCTCCACATCCGATGTGACAGCGACAGCGACAGTGACGGCGGTCACCCCATCTGACAGTCCAGCACGTGTGCGAGGTGCACGCAGAAGTGGACGAAAGTCGCGTGGCAACAGCAGCAACAGCCGCAGCCGTGCGACCAGTAGAAGTAGGAATGGAGAAGCTGAAACAGACAATCCCTCAATGGCTCCACAGCGTGACGCTCTCAATGCTCTGCCACTCCTAGACCCATCCTTCTCCTTCTCCGTCTCATCATCCTCCTCCTCTTCCTCCTCCTTCTCCCCGCCATCATCCTCGTCAAGGGACAACAGAACCGGCCAGGACTCGACCTCGCAGACGCATCCATCATCCCTCTCACCAGCTGCACTATCATCACTCTCAATGCCACCATCTGCATCAACATCAGTATCAGCGTCTCCTTCCTCTGCATCCTCATCTCCATCCTCCATTGTTTATTACCTTGATCATCATCCATTGGATGGAATTGTTGCAGATACGAGAGTAACAAAGGCGAAGTCCGACAGCATGTCGAGTCTCAACCCAGGTCGCTTCGTCTCGTTCCATGCTGCTGTCTCACATTCAGCTTCAGCTTCAGCCTCCTCCACCTCCACATCGTCATCATCATTCATCGGTTCGAGCTTCTATGTCGATAGTCTCGATTATTTACAATATCTCCTCGTGCTGACTCTCATCTTCCTCAACCCTCATCAATGGTCCGCCATACGCATGGCCATGCTCGGCCGTATGCTGGCCTGTGCTAAAACCGCTCATGCCAAGGCTCAGACTCAGGCGCAGACTCAGACTCAGACCACGCAGCACGAGGCCAAGCCATCAAACGTGCAACAGGAAACAAAGGAGGAAGAGAAGAGTGAGTCAACGCACACTTACACTTCCACCAACGCCTCATCCGCATCCGTCGCTGCGGCTGACGCTGCGTCTGCCCTTGATCAACGTCTTCTCGAGTTTGTTCGACCCATCCTTCTCTTCTGGTCTCTTGTTGACTCCCTCCATACTCTCCTCTCACCGCCCGCTCAATCATCCTACACGCATTCACACTCCGCTGCTTTCCTCGCGCACACCAAGTCACTATGGTTCAAACGATTCAGACCCATCAACATGACCAATACTAATACCAGTACTAATACGACTACCAACACGAGCTCACGCCGTCGCGAGCGATCCCCCGCATCATCATCAGACAGTGTGACATCGACCTCGCAATCGAACTCAACTTCCAACTCCAACATCATCTTGTCGCCGCTGACAAGTGTAACAGTTGATATTCGGGATGCACAGATCGCAACGTTTCGCTCCATTCAACGTCGTGAGAGTGCCATACTCGATGCACTCACTCATCAACTACTGCGACAATATGATGAAGCCAGAGCAGCGAAGCGGTTCCATACATTGGTGGAGAGGCTGAGGGGTGTCAGCGAGGCATTGAAAGCAGAGGGATGCTCAACAGACGCTCTCTGGGCAATGCTCAAAGGACACGCCAACACACTCAACACACATTGACCCAACCATTGCCCACATGGACCTCGCCATTTGTTGTGATCTTCACGCCTACACGCTGTCAAAGCATCATATCATTGATTTGTTTGTTGTTCTTAATGATACGCTCCTATCCTCTGGTCACCATCATGCCGCATGGCAAGGGGCCGATTCGCTATGCTGTTTTAGATCGGATTCAGAATACACATGCCATAAAAGGGTG
>Ga0256776_1000116_pt1 | contig 14141 bp, 1 predicted proteins | sample MC6MC0927MT_FD_186069 | JGI IMG/M metagenome (GOLD analysis project Ga0256776, IMG submission 186069) | Metatranscriptome of enriched soil aggregate microbial communities from Iowa State University, Ames, United States - MC6-MC0927-MT... | ecosystem: Environmental > Terrestrial > Soil >... | reverse complement strand
CTGATGTTCCTGTATGTTCGCTGTTTCCCATTCTCAGCTTCAACATTGCTCACTATTCATCCATCTGACAATGAATGCAGAGCCACACATGGACGAGCGAGCCCAAATAAGCCAGACCTATGCATGTCAGTGAATGAGGTGAGAGTGTTGAAAGGAATGCATGAAAGTCAGCAGAACAGCAGGGTAGAGGGAGAGAGAAAAAAACGAAAATGCAAGAGAGAACGGAGAAAAAGAATGCAAGAGATGGGGAACATGACCAGAATGTGATGAGGAAATTGATGATGAGCTAGGGGGGCGGGGAAATTGGAATGTGAAGGTGGAGAGAGAATGGGTGAGAATGGGGGGTAGAGAAATGACGAGTGACAATTGAATGCATGCGGGGTTTGGATTGTTCTCGGATGCGGAGGAGAAAAAGAGTAGAGTGGAGTGGAGTGGAGGCCAGGGGAAAGTGGAGTAGAAAAAAAGACAAGAATGCGGAGGGAAACAAACAGTCAAAGAGGAAAGAAATGGATGGGGAAAAATACAAGAGCATTGTGGTGTGTGAATGTGATGAATGTGGTTTAACTACTCCTTGCTAACTATTCCGGCGTTTGTCTCTAGCTAGAGGTATTAACGTTGGAGTTGACTGCTTTGAGATGTTGGGGTGGGATGGGATGGAATGGAATATTCGGTGTTGTGATCAGTATGGAAGGTGGAGCGGCGCCACCGACTCCCATGAGAATGAGAGGGTGAGTCCTGGCCATTTACTTCTTCTCTGTCGTGAGTTGCGTGAGATCTGCCACGGATCGTATGGTTGAGAGTGATGGGCGTGATCGTGCCATGGCTAAGCTGAGTGCATGCGTGCCCGCATGTGAGATGGAGAGTTGAATATCGGACAGATTGATCTGCTTCGCCAACTGCTCTGCACGACCCTTCAATACGACTTGTGGCGCGAGACTCCCACTGCCACTAGGAGGAGCCAACACTTCCACATCAATCAATGGGGCACCTGGACCATCTAATCCACTCGCATGTGCATTCGTCGTGCTGGTATAGAGGGAGGACAGTGCCTTCAATACTGCTTCCTTCGCCGTCCATCGTCCCGCATAGCTCGCAGCCGGATCCGCCGCACCATTACAATACTGCTGTTCAGCCTTGGTGAAGTTTCGATCGATGAAGGAGGCATCACGACCATGGAAGGAGCTGATCTCCTCCACATCCACACCGACACCACAACTGGCATCAGACATCAATTCCAATGCGGCGGCATTCAGATTCAAACCTGAGAGTGAATGAGTCAAACCTAAGCTGGCCAATGCTGCCTCCGATGGCACACGTGAAAGACCACTGGCATCACCTCCTCGGGCACTGGCAGGAGGAACTTCGGTATTCAGATTCTGATTGGTTGGTGCGCTCCACACTGTGGAATCACTACGACGCATGCTGCCACTGCCGCTAGCACCAGCTGTTCCTGCTCGCACTTCTTGTGAGGAGCTTGATGAGCCCGAGCCGGCTGATGCGGATTGTGGTTGAGGCGATGCGGATGGACTGGCACTGACAATCTCTCCCTTGGAGTCGACATGTAAGAATTGTGATGAGCTTCCACTACTACGTAGGTTACTCCAACTAATATTCTTACTCAATGCCTTGAGTGCAAGATTCAATCGACTCTTATCACGACCCGCAACCATGCCAGCGGACTTCGTACTACCCGAGGCAGAGAGGATCTTGTACGTGCCAGTCTCCTCCTGATAGGTTGCACGAGCCAGTGGGGAGAGGAAGATGGATGGCATGTCTGACTCATTGTATGGCGGCGAATCCTTGATGGCGATCAATGGCTTCTTATCCGTCAACCATTCAAGCCAATGACGGTTGGCACGAGCTTGGCGCTCACTGCACCGACTGACATAGCAGCCATAGTCAGATGCAGAGACGGCTGCGAATAAGCATGAGGAATGAACCACGATAGCTTGTGCTCCCGCCTGACCGAAGCCGAATGAATGGTAGACTGCAGCAGTCAAATATGGTTGATCCTTGGTCGCCACCTTCGTTGTTCGATCCAAGTAGACGAGTGATTCAAACTTCCTCAAGACTTGATCGGGATTATCCAAGTTGCGATTACCAGGAATGACACCACTATTCATGGCCTGAATCAATCCATTCATCATCCATGCGGCGGCACTGCCCTTGGGATGGCCGGTCAGCCACTTCTGTGTGATGACAGGTAGAGGGACCGAGCGGGATCGTCCTAACATATCCTGTTGTAATTGTACGACATTGGATTCATTCTTGTCATTTGCTTGAGTGGAGGTACCATGGAAGCTGACGACAGAAATATCATCCGCTGTCAGGCCAAACGCAGCCAATGCACCACGCATTGGAGAGATGGTTGGTTGCTCACGCCAGAAATCATTACCATAATGACGTAAAGCCAAGGAATGACGTCGCGCGGATTCAGCTGCAATGAATGATAGGTCTGCATCCTCCTGTGCGGCCTCCTCCTCTGCCCATGCCTCAATATTTGCTTGTTCACGCTTCAATGCCCGTCGTCTATACTCGATGTTGAGCATGGGGTTGGGTCGATCACTCTCGGTTGGTGCCTCCCTCGCTGCACTCAATATACCAATACCCGGTGCCGGGATGGATCGGCCTTGCTTATCGGTGGCGGTGGAGACACCGGCCACCACGGCATAGATGGGTAAGCCCATCTCCAATGCCAATGATGCTGTCGTCACAATCTGTACACCCGCACCTTGACTCTCCATGAATCCGTTACGTGTGGATGTGCATGGTCGACATTGCTCATCTGGTGTGCGGCCCGCCGCGAACTCCGCATCACTGTTACTGGTCGCTCCCATCTGTGCGAACTCATACGAACCTTCCTCACCCAAGTCCTCACTGCCACCAACGATCATCACCTTGGCCTTGCCCTCACGAATCGCCATCACACCACACTCCAATGACACAGCAGCGGTCGCACACGCGGCGACAGGCGGAAGGATGGGACCACAGGAACTCAGCAGTAACATATTGATCCATGCTGGAGTGGTATTGATGAACGACTCTTGCAATTGATCACTGGGTAATCCCTGTGCATCCAAGAAGCGTGCACGGAAGATTCCTTGCAAGGCAGTCATGCCACCCATACCACTACCCAATGCATTTCCAACCTCACTGACATGAACATATTTATAGAGTTCATATGGGTCACTCAATCCAGCTGATGCCAATGCTTCCATCGTTGCACAGAGCGCATAGGATGTGATCGGATCGACTTGTGCCACAATATCCTTTGGTAGTCCATAGCGTGTTGGATCCCATCCAGTGGGCAATTGTCCCGCCACGGAGCGATTGAATCCTTGACTCTTCGGCATATAGATGGTGGCCCCTTGTTTCAATTGTGCCATGAGTTTCCCATCGTGTTCGACGAGTTCGAGATTGTTTCCATGGAATGCTTTCAAGTGTTCGGCCTCAGCTTGTGAGCCAACTTCGAATGGTTTGAGGTCGGCCGCCAGAGACAGCTGCTGCAGGAACATCTTGTTCTTCGGATCATAACCATGGAACAGTGCCGGCTCGATCCGACGAATACCACAGTGCGCACGGAAATACTCGTCATACTTCGCAGCGATATCACGATCAGCAACGGGCTCACCACTCTTCGCATCAATCCATCCAATATATTGCTGATTATTCTTGGGCAATTTCCCGACGAAATATTTGATGAGATTCAAGGAGCGTGCCAATTGGATCGCACCTTCCGCAGAGAATTTGCCACTGAGCTCTGCCTCCCATCTCGTTGCACTGGAGCCCCATGGTCCCACTTCGCCGAAGCCCACAATGACTGGAACCTTGGTCAGATCCAGCATGCCTTCCAAATGGGTCGGCTTGGATTGAGGAGTTGGCAGTGGAGGGAAGTTGAGGGAGAGATGGGAGAGTGGCTGAACGGGAGGAAGTGTGGGTGCCTTCGGTGCAGTATTGGGTGCACTCGCCAACAACTTCTCATCCTGCTGTTGATCCTCCCAGACAGCCTTCTGTACATCAGCTTGCTGTTGAAGCTCACGACGAATACGACCAGCTGGAAGTCCATTGGGTGAGTTGGCGAATCCACCAGAGAGATCAGCATGGAGTGGCTGTTTCCTTGCTAATTCCACAATGCGCTCATCCATCAATGCCACGAGATTGAATGCCATCTCCGATGCATCAAATGTTCGCACACCAGTCTGCAGTTCGATCTGCTCAGCGATGAGATCATTGGAGGACATCAATCCTGTGCCCTTCGTCCATCCGATCTCCGCACCAACCAAACCGATGTAAGCACCCCAACCTTCACTCGCCCACTTGTAATACAAACATTCCAACCCGATCTTACTCTCCGCATACAAGCCATCAAAGCCAAACAATCCATGATTGGGTGAGAGAGGGAGGAGTACATGACAGTAGCTGTTGGTCATACTGGCTGATGCCTGTTGATAGATGGCACCCATCAATCGTAATACATTGGTCAACATCGTACGATGTGCCAACTCGGACATACCATCAATGGCAGTGATGTCCCGTCCATTCTCACTGATGGCAGCAAATGGCAAGAAATAGTCCGGAACACCAACTTCCTTCGCCAACGATTGACAATCAGCTGAGCTGGCACCATTGAATGGGATGACAGTCAACTTCGCACCCTTACCTCCATACTCACGATACAATGCACGATACATATCGAATCGCTCACGAGCTGCACGTGACGTGGTCACAATGACATTGCAGCCAGCTTGTAATAAGCAGCGTGCAACCTCCAATCCAATACTGCCAGCACCACATCCAGTCAACAATGCAGTCTTACCATGGAAGGATACTCCACTCGATGCCAAGGACATCAATGTACCTGCCAATGCATGATCGAATGTCTGTGAGCGCTTGGTTGCATGAGCGAGGACGAGACGACTGGAGCTGTTGGGCTTAGTCAAGTCCCGCACATATGCTTGGAAACCCTTGTCACCTGCGTCGGAGTATCGTGGTGATTGCTTGAGTGCGAGTTTGCCCTGTGGAGTGATGGTCGTTTGTGTCTTCATTGGTGTCCGACGCTCGATGTATCGTGATGGCTCATGAACGAATGGTGAAAGTGCCGCATGCACTTCCTTGTTCTTCTCCACCATTCTCAGCACCTCTTCCGTCAAATTGTTCTGGAGGGCATGCAGATCTTCGACAGGGATGTCGGACAGCTTCGTTGTGGGTCGATACAGTCCAAGTCGCAGTACCTCCGTCTTCGCCCAATTCCAGCTGGCATCATACGAACGTATCTTGAGTCGATCAAATAATGGTGCAATACCATTCAAGAATTTGATATCGAGCTCATTCTCAATATGTTGCAACCACACACGATCAGCTTCCAACGCCTCAGCAGCCTCATCCACTGCAGCTTGCTTACCCTTGGTGGCAAGGTAGGATGAGAGCAGCTCAACTTGATCACGGAAGAGCGACTTGAGATGTTGCATCTCCTTCGGATCGACAATTGCGTGAACAGCACTGGCACCCGCACCACTTGCACTGAGTGCAGCGGTATCGGCTGAGACTGTTGAGAGCGATTGTCCATTGGCTGATGCATAATCCTGTGCGACCTTCCTCATCCATTCCATTGCTGCCGCATCATTCTCCAATCGCTTGTCAACCTTATGTGCCAGTGCATGCACCAGGATGGCTTCACCCGTCGTCTGGTCGACACCGAATGTTGCTTGTAAGAATGCGAGTGATGCACTCTTGCCGAAGGTACCAGGTAGAGCCAAGGCCAAATTCTTGCTGCTGAGTGAGGAGAGGACCTTGCCTGCGGATGCATAGGATGAACTCACTTTACTCGCCAATTCAGACAGGGATAGTTCTGCTGCACCTTCAGGTTCAGCCTTGAATTCATTTGCCACATCTCCCAGTACTTCATTCTGCACCGCACTCTTACCCCCAGCCAACGTCTTGACACTCTTACTTGGATCGACCTCACTGAATGGCACCTTCAACTTGTGACCGACCAACAGACGGAGGGCATGGAGAGGAGTGAGGGGGATGGAAGTGGTGGGAGCACCAGCGGGGCGAGCAGCTGGCACGGTAGCGGGGGCAGCGGCGGCAGGTGGGGGTGGTGCAGGTGGTGCTGCTGCAGCTGGAGCAGGAGCAGGAGCAGCAGCTGGCTTTGCAGGAGTGGATGCAGCAGCAGGTGCAGGTGCAGCTGCCTCCTCCTCTGGCACACCCTCCTCCATGCAGCAGATGGCATTGACATCATTTCCAATCCACTGGAACTCCAATCCCACATCCATGATACTTCTCTTCATCATGGGTACCAATGTTGGCTGGGGTCCAATCTCAATGAATCGAACGACACCACCTTGTAATAAGGATTGTTGTGTCTTGATCCACTGGACAGGTGAGGCGAATTGGTACGATAATAATTCAATGACCAATTCCTTCGCCATCGCATTGGGATCACGACGTACTTCCTCATACTCATCGATCATCTTACTGACGACTTCACTGCCCGTCGCGGCCAAGATCTGTTGCAAGTACGACTTGTCCAACTTGAATGGTGCACCCGTCACATTCGGGATATACTTATCGACAATCTCCGTTGCCGCCACATCAAAGTGACTGAATGTGTGTTGCAGCACTTGACGGAAGGTTGGAACACCAGACATCAATAGCTTCGAATGGAAGGGCACATCAATGCCAAGCAGAGGAATGGATGACGTACCCCGTGTCAATGGCAAGTATCCATCTCGTGTGGCCGCTGCTCGCTTCCTCGCTTCCGCTGCCGCCGACACGACAATGTTGGCCATGTCCGCTCCTTCAAGCTTCTTGTTGCCCTTCTTGATCGTATCCAATGCCGTCTTCAATGCCTCCAAGGCAACCAATCCACCGGCAACGACATACTGAGCATTGTACACATTGTAATTGACAACTTGAAGCAGTTCACCAACTTCACTCTCCAATGCCAACACTAATGCTTGGAGCTGCGATTCAGTGAAGAATGAACCAACCCGATCAGGCGAGGCCGCAACCATACCATAACGACTACGATTGAGACTATCGCGAGCGACTGCATTCTGCATCGTTAAGCCACGAAGGAAGACGACTTCAGCCAATGCACTCACATGGATACTGGAGAGACATGCGGACAGACAGCAGTACTCACCCAGACTGTGTCCACTCAACCTCGCCGTACGTTGCACCGCACCCTTCGCCTTCAAGTCGGAGAATGCAGCCGTCTCCTGCAGCAGGATAGCGGGCTGTTGGAATTGGGTGGCGAACAGTAAACCTTCACTCGACTGGAAGGTGTAGCTGTGGACATGTGCATAGTCCGATGGATCGAGATCCTTGTTGGTTGGGGAAGGAGGGGTCGCTGGAGCAGCGGAAACCGATGCTGGTACATCCTGTCCCTTATTCGATGCCTGTTCCTCCTTGCCCGATGCTGCTGCCTTCTTTGCCGGTTTGATCAATCCCAGACTGGCATATCTCATCTTCATCTCCGTTCCCGCCACGCTCTTCGGGAAGTGCACCGTCAGTGTCTTGGGATTGTTGCGCACCACATGCAGGATGCTGAAACCATACTGATTCTGAAGGAAGGAATCGGCCTCATCCCACACAGCACGAGCATGCGTTGATGTGCCATACAGATCCATACCCATGTTGACTTGAGCGGAGCCTTGGCCAGTGAATACATAGGCGATGGGAGGTTGTTGGACCAATGCTGTGGCACGCAACACCAACTGCTCCGTATCCGCACGACGTAACTCACCAACCACTTGCTTCAATCCATCTTGTAATGCATGCAGTGCAATGGACACGGTGAGTTGGGCAGCAGGTAGAACCATGCCGGTGAACTCTGCCTTGTACTGCACGAGCCGAGCACGGCCATGCATGACACCCGCCGCCCCACTCGCATCCGCAATGAGCTGTCTCATCTTGGCCGAGGAGAACATGCCATGCACGATGGTATCAGGCAAGTTGGCCAGTGAGAGGAAGTATGGCTGTAGATGGATGACATTGACATCGGTACTTGCAATGGCATAGGCACGATTACTCTTCGGTGCCATGATCGTTCTCTGTGGGTAGTGCTGGGGTGAGGGGTAGGTCAGCGATGGCTTAGCCTCACTGCTCACACACTTACGACGCGCCCAGCCAACAACCGGACAGGCCAAGCCTTCATGAGAAGTTCGTACACTCTCAATCGTGGCAATGGAACGACCACACAGGAAGATGTTGCCACGAGTCTCAATGCGTGAGCTCGTCTCATGTTGCGACAAACGAATGAGCAAATATGACGCCAAGGCCGGTGTCGAATGACGAGTCTCCCGAATCGCAGCATCCAACTTGGCTGCATCCAAATCATGCCACTTCTTACTTAATAATGTTGCCACCTCGGCCTTGTTGAGTTGAACGGGTGCATCCTTGTCCTTGTTGCTTCCATCCTTGCCTTGAGCTTGAGTGGTGTGGAAGAATTTGAATTCAAATTCCTGCTTCCTGAACCAGACATCGGAATCATTGGATGGAGAGAGGGAGCCAGTCGAGGGACGGATGGCGAAGCGGGATGTCAACTTCAACACGGTCTTGGGCTGCGAGCCATCACTCTCACTCTCCATCGCGCTGGATAGACGACGAATGGATGCGACCACAGTGATGACATGTCCTTCTGGCTCACGCCATACACCCTGTACACGTGCATCCGCTTGAACCTTGTCACCAACCATCAATGGTGCATCACTCTCGTCCACTAACTTATATTCATTGGAGAGATGAACAAGATTGAGTAAGTCACCACCCAACTGTTCAGCGGCATCAATCATACTTCGTACGATGGGGGTCCAGGCCAGCACGATGCCATAATCCAGTGGCACCAACAGATGACGACCATCTGGCGTCTCTTGAATGTTGTCATCACTCGTTGCAGCCATGAAACGCTTCACCTCCTGTGAAGTGATCGTTCTGGTAGAGTCATCGTCACTCGCTTTCTCATTCTCACTTGAGCTTGCACTGGCACCGGGCGTGAGCCAGAGCTGTTTGTAGAAGTTTGAAATCGCCTTCACCTTCTCATTCCAATCTTGTTCCAGCAACAATCCGAAGGTTCGATATTGGAACTTGCTCGAATGCAAGGTGTAGGTCAGCTTAAGATGCGAGACACCACCTTCATGCTTGCTTCCCTTGCTTCCTCCACCACTGCTCGTCAATGTGATGGTGCGGGGGTTGGCGATGGAAACAGTGATCGTACGTGATGCCGCATGGTAGCTACATTCCACCACCGGAGTGTGTGCATCAGCGCCTCCTAATACAGTCGCATCCCACACGCGCATGGATTCCTCATACAATGCATAGGTCGCTCCAGCTCTGGGTGCCAGCATCTGTCGTAAGTGGTTGGGCACATGCTTCTTGTTCCTGAGGAGGACACTGCAGCGGAACATGCTTCGAGACCAGAAACCTCCAGCGGAAGCGAACAACTCATTCCAGGTATTCACATCGATGCTTGATACATGCAATGACGATGGTAAGGAGAGACAGAGGAGTGGGGCAGCAGGTTCCGCAGAGTTGGATGGAGGAGCTGCTTCGAATTGTTCCTTCAACTTGCGTAATTCATCCTCCCATGCCACCTCTGGTACTCGTTCTTGCTCACCTAGTTGTTGCTCAATCTCATCCGACGCATCACCACTGGCGGCCACATTCTTCTGGATGATGTCCACGATGCCACTATGTATCCCATCCAATATCTCCTTGACACTCTCATTGACCTTCGTGGAGAATGCCGCTGACACGGGTGAATGGAGGATGGCACATCGTTGCACATCTTGATTCGGGATACTCCTCAAGTCCTCACTGAACCACAGGGAATCCTTCTTGAACCAAAGTTTCAAGTTCTCATCGATAACAGGAACGAAATTGACGGGCTTGCCTGGCTGCATGCACACACTCATCAAGAAGAAATCCTCATCCTCCGGTGCCAACGTCTCCTTCGTACAGGCAGGGAAGCGCGCAGTCAGGAAGGAGAGGAGGGGAGCGATGGGCGCAGTGGGCTGTAATAATTGCTCCAACTTCGTATGGTCCTCCTTGCTCCATGCCACTGAAGCATTGGAGTCTCCATCAGTCATTCCTGCAAATCGTGCAACGACTTGCATCACCCATGTACGAAACTTGAAGAAGTACGTGATGTCAATCCAACCACCTGGTCCACTATGCTTCGAGCAGATGGCACTGGCCTCCTGACTCGAGCCTCCGTTACCACCTCCCACTTGTGGATGGAAGAATTCCAACAGTCTCAATGTGACTTCTTCGTAGGTCATGGCTGGGAGATCCACGACGAGTCCATCCTTCTTGCGCCCGAAATATGGCTTCTGGAAACAATCGTTGAGCTTGGAGATGATGTAATTCTTGTTCTTCATGATGGCTGCCTTGTACTTGGCCTTATCTGTGATGGAGAAGAATTTCTCATCCAACTCCCGCCAGAAGAGTGTGCCTTTGTTGGCAATCTTATGGATGGGCTCTCCCAGCTCACTTTGGATGGTGACCACCCCACCAGCGATGCCATTCAGCGATTGTTCCCATTCCTTCTCATTCTTCACTCCGGGGGTTGCAACGATCAGTTGCTTGACGGCGAGTGCAGTCGGTGCTTCCAATGCAACCATCATGCGTGATCCAAACAACAGTCCATCCACGGGCATGGGGGGCTTGAAGAATTGGAGCGACCACTCACCGGAGAGATATGGGTATGCACTCTTTGCATCACCCATGCCTCCACCCATTACTAGACATATATTCGGACAGGTACGAATGAGCGCATAGGTTTGTAGCAACGGTACATGCTCATCTTCCATCGAATGATGGCCCCCTGACCGGCCTCCCGTCCATTGCAGGATGATTTGCATGCGTGGATTGGCAGCGGCAACGGCCACGACTGCATGGATGGCACCTACCGTACCAGGTTTGAATCCCAGCTTACTGATACCAACCTCAAGCATGGAGTCACAGATCTCAGTCGCCTTCTCCACTCCGGGCACACCCGCACCAATCGTGATGCACTCAATGTTATATCCCTCCTCTCGTTTTAACTGGAGGCATAGGGGGAACTGCATATTCCACAAGTATGGGTTAAGGAACAGTAGATTGACATGGATTCCCTCACCTGGCTGTGTGCGTGCGGCGATGGATGAGATGCGATGACGGAAGAGCTGCGCAGTGTGCTGACCACCACCGGCCAATTCAATCGAATAACCCGCATTGATGACGGCACTGCACAAAACTTCCTCCGCTGTCGTCGGAGTCATGCCACTCACAAACAAGGGTGGGCGATTCATCAAATCCGTATAGCGAGTGCGCAATGCTAAGGAGCCATCCTTCAGTCGAATCAACTTCGGTCCATACTTCTCCTTCCAATTGATTCCGGCCGGGAAGGACGCCAATCCTTCATCCAGATCCTCGACGTTGGGCAGGTCCAAGTATGCAGCACGACCCTTGAGATTGATGGTGTTGAGTGGGTCGGAAGTGTTGTCATCACTTTCTTCGGTTGCAGCCAAGAGGATTTGAATTCCAGTCCCATCCAAATTTCGATGTGTCAATCGTGCCAAGCTCGCTGCTGCTCCACCACGACTAAAGTCGACTACATGTGTGACACCCACTTCCGTGATGAGCTTCTTGCATGTGAGTCCCCAGTGTACTGGTTGGATACATTGCATACGAACCAATTGCTCGATGATGGAGCCACGACCACTCGCATCAGATAAGATCGTATTGTCATGTGTCGTCCACACCGGGATGCCATGTAGATCCTGCAGACGGATCGAGTCCAATCCAGCCAGTGCAGGCTGAGTCTTCAAGTCCTCCAACAATGCATCGACGGCACCTTGGAGGAGTGGACAATGGAAGGGGGCACCAACTGGAAGGAAATTCGTATGGAACACCAACTTCCGCTTGGAGAATGGTACACGATCTTGATTGTCATTCGGTTCGGCTTGAATGGTCTTCAACATCGATTGAAGATTGACCAGGGCATAGGGATGACCAGTCACACTACATTGATCCACGCCATTGATCAACGACAAGTACAACTTCTTACTCACAGAACTCGCACCAAATGTTGCATTCGTCTTCTCGATGAACTTGTGCAACAATGAATAAGGCAAACCGGAAACACTCAACATGGGTGTGGGAGGAACGGCGGCATCACGAACAATCTTTGCAGGCAAAGTCTTAGTTGGATACGCTTGTTGGACTCTCACACCATGGAAGAGCATATAAGCCAATAGCTTGATGGCGACTTCCACGAAGTGAGTGGTTGATTTCGCCATGGCCACTGCGAGTGCACACACGACTCCTTGACTATGCCCAGTCAGACCTCCAACCTTGAACCAGGAGCCGACGGTGGGAACATCGTGGTTGAGCAAGCAACAGAAATGAAGGAAATGAGCGAGCTCAGTCAAATAAATCATACAATAACTCACAGATGGACTTGATAGGTATGCTTCTTGTGGTGCTTGTTCTGGTTCCCGGATCCATTTCATGACTTCCATCCCTTGCTTGAAGACGCCCGTCGAAGCCAACTCATCCGACTCGCTTAATTCCAACACCAATGCACATCCATCTTCAATCAGTTGTAAGAGGGAGGGATGAGTGGACACATGTTCGGTGGCCCATTTGTGCAGTGTGCGCAGGTCAGGGAGCCAGGGTCGACCCTGTCCACTGAACTCGCCAAACAGACTCAACGAACCATCAGATGCCAAGCGGCTGAACAATAAACCACGACCTGGCAGTGCGTGTGGCTGCTTGCTGTCGCTGGATGCGCTCACGTCAACATTCGACATGGCTGCGTGAGTAGAGGAGAGGAGAGAGGAGTGATGAGTGAAGAGAGGAGTGTGAGAGTGTGAGGTAGGTGATGGGGTTGGGGTGTAGTGTGGGTTAAGATGGGAGACCCGCGACGCCTTGTGTGTAGGTGCGCAGATCTGTCAAGATACGATTGATCCACACTGTGCTCAGCGCAGGTAGGGAGGGCAAGATTGAGTGAGAGAGCGATGAAGAGTGCGACTTATGCGCTTTCTCTACTATCGTTTTCTCACTCCTTCTGCTACCACTCTGTTCCTGTGTGTGTTGTGTGTGTTGTGTGTGAGGCTGGGTCGAGGGGTTGAGTCGAGTCGAGTTGGGCCAAGCTCGAGCTCAGTTGAGCTTGGTCCATCAGCGACTGCGCCTTGACCTTTTGAAGCACGGCCAGCTCATCACTGTGAGAGCAGACTGATCAGCTTAAGATAAAAGGTTACATCTACCGTTGAGTGTTACATAAAACATTAAAGCTTTTGTGTCTTCATCCACGCTGCATGGCGATACTCAACACTGTCTTAGACAAGCCTACGTGCATGGCCATTGATCAAATGAGATGACGATTCATCAACGACATGTAAGAAGGATGAGGAGGAGCATCAATATGTCAGTTGACCTCTGTTGGGAATACAAACATGATATAATTCGACCGTATAGTACGCTTAGATTCGTTTCCACGATGCAGTCCCATGTTCGTAAAATCATCCGAATTTTGGTTCAGCAAGCATGCAATTGTCATTCGTGTTGTGTGCATTGAAGAATCCAGACCTATGACAGATCGGTCTCGCATGTCAGCAGGTGTTCAACAGGAGCACGATGATGGCTCGAACCTGGTGGCGCCAACATACTATCGCGGTCAGTGATGATGGCTCATCCAGATGAGAAGAAACATGCATATGGATGGACATAGCATAGCGCCAAGCCATCGAGAAGGTGACGTCAGTCTGAGAGCAGTTGAGTACGCGTGCGGTGTATAGTTCAGGTGGGTATGGTCGTTTCGGGTGATGGAGTGCAGCAGAGTGGTCAGATTCTGAGAGTGGAGCCGAGCGGTGTGGATGAAGCGCAAACAACTGTTCCATCATTGCATTGATGGAGTGGTCATGACACCCATCTAGATGGCTGTTGCTTGCCGTGTCCGCTGACTATCAACGTCACCAAAGCTTTGCACCATCAATAACGAGGTGCGAATACATTGCAATGTGTAACTCATTTTTGTTGATCCGGTTGCTGAACGCACGTGCTGGCATCTCACGACAGTGGTGAGAATGCAGCTCCACACCGGAGAGATATGGAGTTTGATGAGAATTGGAGGGACCACTCACCGGAGAGATATG